>Ga0102815_10001594_pt1 | contig 14131 bp, 12 predicted proteins | sample ColrivemetaGS759_FD_79113 | JGI IMG/M metagenome (GOLD analysis project Ga0102815, IMG submission 79113) | Estuarine microbial communities from the Columbia River estuary - Ebb tide ETM metaG S.759 | ecosystem: Environmental > Aquatic > Marine > Intertidal zone > Estuary | place: USA: Columbia...
GAACTTCGAGGTCATGGTTCTCGAAGGACCCCGACGTCACGCCGAGCACCTCAAGCCAGCGCAGCGCGATCCCGACCCGGTTGTCCCGTCGCTCCTTCACGAGCAGCTCCGCCCGCAGGTCGCCCTCGTCCTTCAGCTGCACTCGCTCCCCCCAGCCCACGAGGGTCTCGTAGACCATCACCACGTACTCAAGCGTCGGGTTCGCCCAGCGCACGAAGGTGTCCTGAATCGCGATGTCCTCGGGGAAGTACAGCAGCTCGCACCAGGCCGGCGCGCCGTCCCGGCCGGCCCGCCCGACCTCCTGGGTCCACGCCTCCAGGGTGCGCGGCATCTGCGTGTGGATCACGAACCGGATGTCGGCCTTGTCGATCCCCATCCCGAAGGCGTTCGTCGCCAGGACCACCAGCCCCGATGACCCCATGAAGCGCTCCTGCATCCCGCGGCGCTCCTCCGCGGAGAGCTTGCCGTGGTACACGAGCGTCTCGACGCCCCGCCGCCGCAGCTCGCCGTGGATTCGCTCCAGGTCCTTGATGAGCGCGCCGTAGACAATGCCCGGCCCATCGATGGCCCGGATGCGCTCGACCAAGACGTCCACCTTCTCCTCCTCGCTCCCCACCTCCGTCACCGCCATGAAGAGGTTCTCGCGCTCGATCCCCGTGCGCAGGACGAGGGGATCCTCGAGCTCCAGGCGCAGGGCGATGTCCTCCGCCACCGCCGGCGTGGCGGTCGCCGTCAACGCGATGGCCGGAACCCCGCCAAGGCGCCGGCGGTACTCCCCCAGCCGCGAGAAGTCGGGGCGGAAGTCATGGCCCCACTGGCTGATGCAGTGAGCCTCGTCCACCGCGAGGCGGCGCACCGGCAGGTCCGGGAGCACCCCCGCGAAGTCCGGCTGACGGAAGCGCTCGGGGGTGACATAGAGGAGATCCAGCTCCCCCGCCACAGCGGCCTCCAGCCGGCGCGCCCGCTCCGCAGCGCTGATCGAGGAGTTCACATAGGCGGCCCGGACCCCCCGGGCCCTGAGCGCGTCCACCTGGTCCTTCATGAGGGCGATGAGCGGGCTGACCACCAGCGTCAAGCCCTCCGCCACGACCGCGGGGAGCTGATACACCAACGACTTGCCCCCGCCGGTAGGCATCGTCAAGAGGACGTCACGCCCCGCGAGCACGGCGTCGATGGCGCGCTCCTGCGGGCCGCGATAGTCCTCAATCCCGAAGACCTCCCGGAGGGCCTCGAGCACCCTCGGATCACGGGCCCCGCCTTCAACTCCCTCGCCTTGCATCGCGCCGATTCTGCGGCCCGCGACGGTCCGCGTCACGGGGTAATCAGCGCCCGGTTCGGGACGTGCCCTGCCCCTGGAGGACCCGCACCTCCCAGGGGGCGAGCGGCCCCCACACATCCACGTAGCCGCCGGGCTCCGACGGGACGCGGTCGTGGCGGCCCACTGCCCGCAGCGGGGTGGGCAGGGATTGCTCGTCGTGGACCTCGGCGGTCGACGCGCCGCCGCCCCAGCGGGTGAGCTCCTCGGCTCCGGCCGCGACGGCCACCACGAGCGCTGCGGCGACCACGAGGGGACGGCGGAGCGATGAGGAGAAGTCGAGGGGTCGGTTCATGGCGTCACTGGATGACGTGGGCTTCGGGATCGACGGCGTTGTTGTTCGATTCGTCGCTCTCTGCCTGGGCCTCGAGGTCATCCGCGATCACGCCGATGCGCCAGGCCGTCAGCGCCGCGTTGGGCGGGAGCTGCACCGTGGTGTTGGCCGCGCTGCTGCTGCCGATGCTGAGGTTGGAGAGGACGCGGGTGCCGAGCAGCGTGTCCTCGAGGGGGTCGATGATCTCGTCCTCGGAGAGGTAGATGCCCACCCTGAAGGAGCCCGCGTCAAGCTCACCGGAGTTGGTGACGGTGTGCGCCACGCTGATCACCTCGCCGGCGGTGAAGGGCGACGCGTCGATCACGTCGACCGCCGAGGCCACCAGATCGGGCGCGGGGGGCGGAGGGATCTGCACCCGGAAGACGCCCCCGGCGTTGAGGCTGTTGTCCGTCTCATCGGACTCGGAGACCACGCCCTGCCAGTCCGCGAGGGCACCGATCGTGTACTCCCCCTCCGGCGTACCCAGCGGGACCGTGACCGGCGCGCTGGCGACGGTGGAGAAGGCCGCGCCGAGGCCGAACGGAACGAGCCGGTCCCCCAGCAGCGTGTCGCTGCTGGTGACGGTCTCATCGGTCGAGAGGTAGATGCCGATCCTGAACGCGCCGCACGAGGCGTCGCCCGCATTCGCCACGCGCGTCACCACCTGGAAGGGCTCGCCGGGCTCCGCGGTGGAGACGGCCGGGTCCATCAGCTCGGTGACGAGGTTCGGCGCGGCGACCCCGCCTTCCAAGACGTCGAGGAGCCCCCCTGCAACCAGGAGGTTGTTGCCCTCGTTGAGCTCGGGCTCGGTGTTGAGGTCGTCGACCCACAGCCCCACCCTGTAGGAGCCCGGGGCGATGCCCCCGGGGACCGGCATGCTCAGCGACCTCGACGAGCCGACCCCGACGCCGAGGGGGGAGAGCTCGTGGAAGCCCAAGAGCACGTCGTTGGTCGTGATCGCCGCGTCGCTGGACAGGTAGACCGAGACCCGCACCGTCGAGCTCGGCGCGAGCCCGAGGTTCGTGACCTGATCCTCGACGCTGACGGCGGCCCCGGTGCCGGACTGCACCGCCGAGGGCGAGAAGCTGAACTGGCTGGCCACGAGGTCCGAGAGCGGCGGCGCCGAGACCGTCAGGCGGCCGACCCCGATGAGCCCATTGTTCCCCTCATCCAGCTCGACGAGGAGCTCCGAGCTGTCCGCGTAGACGCCGACAAAGTACTCCCCCGGCGGCGTCGCCGCGGGCACGGGGATGGAGGTCGGGCCGGAGCTGGAGACGCTGCCGACGGGGAGCAGGCTCTCGGTCCGGGTGCCGATCAGGATGTCGGTCGCAGGGTCGATGGTCGGGTCATCGGAGAGGTAGACACCGATCTGAAACAGAGGCGCAGCGGCGAGGCCCTGGTTCAGGATGGACTCGTCCACCACGATGGATTGCCCGCCCTCGACCGAGGGCGGCGTGAAGCTGATCGAGGCCGCCGCCACGTCCGGTGCCGGCGCGGAGGTCACAGCGAGCGTCCCAGGGGCGGCGAGCTCGTTGTTGAGCTCGTCCATCTCGATGATGGTGCCGAGGTCATCCGCGACGGCCCCCACGAAGTAGCTCCCTGCCATCACGAAGGCGGGCACCGTGAGCGAGCCGCTGGCCGGGTCCAACGCGCCGACCTCGAGGTCCAACACCTGGCGCTGCCCGATGAGGACGTCGCTCGGCGTGATCAGCGCGTCGTCGGACAGGTAGATCCCGACGCGGAAGGCGCCGCTGGTCTCGACGCCGACGTTCCGCACGGAGTCGTCGACGAGGATCGACTGCCCGGCCTGCACCTCCACTGCGCCGAAGCTGACGGACTCGATGACGAGGTCAGGGCGCTCTGCCTCCTGGATCAGGAGCGCGGCCGTGGAGGCCGCGACGTTGTTCTCTTCCGCCTCCTCGAGGAATGCACCCTGGTCGTCCGCAACGCAGAGCAGGTAGTACTCCCCCGCCGGGGTCGTGACCGGGACCTGCAGGCTCTCGGAGGCGGTGAACGTGTCGCCCGCGGCGAGGGTGCCCAGGCTCCAGGAGAGGAGGCGCACGTCCTGGGCGTCTCGCGCGATATCCGCCGAGAGGTAGACGCCGACCTCGAAGGGCGCCGAGGCGGAGATCCCCTGGTTCGCGACCTCGGCGGTGACCACGACGCTGGAGCCCGCCTCCAGGGACCACGCGCTCGGCGTCACGCCGAGTGCCACGAGGTCAACCCCCGTGGCAGCCGCTGCGGTCGAGCCGCCCCCGCTGCCGCAGGAGGCGTTCATGCCAGCCCCAAGGGCGATCAGCAAGACCGCCGCCAGTGAGCGGGGCCTCTCTTGGAAGATGCGCGCCATCGGGCGAACATCCGTCCAGCCCCCCCCGAGCGGGGCCAATATTCCCAGGACCCCGGATTCGGCGCCTCCAGGGTGGAGCCCGGGCCGCTCCCGACGCAGGTTCTTGCCATGCCCAGTCAACCTTCAGGCGCCGGAGGGACCCTCCTATGTGTCCCCACGGAGTTCGAGCGATCGATCCTCGAGCGAGTGGCCCCGGACCTGTTCGCCGGCGAAGCGGCCTCCGCCGTGGAGGTCATCGGGTTCGGCCCCGTGGCCGCCGCTGCCCGCACCTCGGCCCTCATCGCCCAAAGAGGCCCTGAGCGGCTCATCCTCCTGGGAATCGCCGGGGGCCTCGAGGGCGGGCCTCCCGTGGGCGAGGCGGCTGAGTTCGGCGCCGTCGCGCTGGACGGGGTTGGGGCCGGGCCTGGCGCTGGGGCCGAGCCAGGCGCCGCGCTCCTGCTCCCCTCGGCCCTGGGGTTCCCACAGTGGCAGGACGCGGAGGGCGAGGTCCACGAGCAGCTCGCGCTGCCCGCCGAGGGCCCCAAGCTGCTCTCCGTGTGCGCGGCGTCCGGGAGCAGGGCCGAGGCCGCGCTCCGCCGCGAGCGCTTCGACGGGGCGGCCGCCGAGGACATGGAGACCTTCGGCGCGGCGCTCGCCGCCCGCATGGCTGGCGTCCCTCTGCATGCGGTGCGGGGTATCTCCAACGTGGCCGGCGACCGGGACAAGGGCCGCTGGCGGGTCGAGCCGGCCCTCGAGGCGGCGGCGAACTGCGCCAGGGCGGTGATCGCCGGAGGGAGGCCGTGAGCGCCCCTGTGCTGCGCCTCGGGATCTCCACCTGCCCGAACGACACCTTCCTCTTCCACGGCCTGCTGAGCGGCGAGGTCGAGGTGGAGGGGCACCGCCTCGAGATCGAGCTGCTGGACGTCCAGGAGCTCAACCAACGGCTCCTGGATCCAGGACCCGCTCCGGCCTTTGACGTCGCGAAGGCCAGCTACCACCTCGCGCTGCGCATGGCCGACGAGCTCTTGGCCCTCCCCACAGGCTCTGCCCTGGGGTTCGGCAACGGCCCCCTCCTGCTGGCCCGAGCGGGCCTCGAGCCGCCCACTCCGACCCCGTCTAGCCGCGTCCTCTGCCCCGGAGAGCACACCACGGCCGCGCTCCTCTACCGGCTCTTCTTCCCCGAGGCCGCGGCAGCCGAGCACGTCATCTTCAGCGAGGTCATGCCCGCGCTCGAGCAGGGCCGAGCCGACCTCGGCGTCTGCATCCACGAGGGCCGCTTCACCTACGCGGAGTCCGGCCTCGGCCTCGTCGAGGACCTGGGGGCTCGCTGGGAATCGGACACCGGCGCTCCGCTACCCCTGGGCGGGATCTTCGCGCGGCGCTCGCTCCCCCAGGACACCGTCGAGGCCGTCCAGGACGCCCTGCGGCGCTCCCTGGCGCTCGCCCGCGCGAACCCTGAAGCCGCGCTGCACTCGATGCGGCAGTACGCACAAGAGTTCTCCGACGAGGTCCTGTGGAGCCACGTGGACCTCTACGTGAACGACTGGACCCGTGACCTCGGAGCGCAGGGCCGCCGCGCCATTGAGACCCTCGCCGAGCGCGCGGCGCATACGGGCCTCGTGGCACCCGGCACGCGCCTCGAGGTGTACGAGCCGCTCGGGGAACGACGGCTCTTCCACCTCGTCCCGAACGCGGACGCGGAGAGTCTCGCGACCGAGGGGCACCTGCCGGTCCCCTCGCTGGACAGCGAGGGCTTCATTCACCTCTCCTTCTCCGACCAGCTCGCGGGCACCCTCCAGGCCCACTTCGACGGCGTCCAGAGGGTGGCGCTGCTGGAGTTGGACCGGGACAGCCTCGCCGGCGCCGTGCGATTCGAGACGTCGAGGGGGGGCGCCCGCTTCCCCCACCTCTTCCGGCCCCTCGACCTCGACCAAGACGTCAGCGCGCGATGGACCCTGGAGCGCGAGGGCGAGTCCTTCCGAGTCCCCGAGGCGTCACAGGGCCGGCGGGCCTCGGGGCCGCGTGACGGGTCCTGAGTCTCCCCGGTGAAGCTCTGCGGGCCAGTCAGAGCCAGCACGGGCTGCCCGAGCAACCCGTTTGGCAGCCTCCCCTCCGCCGACAGTTCGGCAGGGCGCCCCGGGGCCGACAGTGCGGGGCGGGACCGCCTGACGGCATCAGAGCGGCGCCACTCTATGCCGCCATGCATCCCGGCGTGGGCAGCGTCCAGCTAGAGGAGTCGCGGAGACCGCGCAGCATTCCCCACAAACACACAGAGAGCGCCGCTCCGTCGACCGGAGGGCGCTCCCTGCAGAGGTCCTGAGGCTGAGGATCAGCCCTGGGCGCCGCCCGAGTCACGGAGCTCAAGCATCTCCTTGCGGAGCTCCTGAGCGAGGGCCTTGATGTCCTGCATCGACTTGCGGACGCGGGAGGTGGCGGCCTTGTTGCCGGCCTCGGCCTTCTCGACGTCCTCGCGGCAGGCCGAAATGGCCTCCAGCATCTGATCGTAGTTCTGGCTCATCGTTGAATTTGGGGCTTGGGGGAAAGGCTTCCGTGCAGGGATGCCCGGGAGCAGGAGGGGAAGTCCAGGTGAAGCGCTGGAACCTTGGGAGCGGGCCACCTGGGGCCGTTCCCGACCTCCACAGGGAGACACAGAAGGAGCCCAGGATCAAGGGAGAAGCGCCCTCAGGAGCACGCCAGCGGGGGGTGACGATCACGCACATTGAGCGCAATCAGCTCAACGACAGACACTTAGGGCCACCACTACCTAATCCCGGCAGCCGGGCGTTCGACCCCCTTTCCTGGCCTCTCAGGACAGGTCCGCGCCCTTGAGTCCGCCCATGCGGAGCACCTCGCGGAAGTGCGCGCTCCCCACGCGCTGCACCGAGCGTCGCTGACCCCGCTGCACCACGGCCATGTCAGCCAGCTTGCCGTTGGCCTTGATGTCGTCGAGGGAGACGTACTCCTTCAGGGGCGTCACGGCCTGGATGTCCACGACGAACCAGCGGGGGTTGTCCTCCTGGCTCTTGGGGTCAAAGTGCGAGTCGTTCGGGTCGAACTGCGTGGGGTCCGGATACCCCTCTCCCACGACCCTCGCGACCCCGGCGATGCCCGGCGGCTTGGTGTTGGAGTGGTAGTAGAGGATCAGATCCCCCACCTTCATCTCGTCTCGCATCATGTTCCGCGCCTGATAGTTGCGGACGCCATCCCAGAGCGTCGTCTGCTTCGGAGCGGCCTCCAACTGAGCGTAGGAGAACACGTCGGGCTCGGACTTCATGAGCCAGTAGGCGGGGCGTCGTGCCATGGTCTGGATTCAGCGCTGCTGGTCGTGGTGAGGCGTGACGGAGATCGGCGGGCCGAGGACCTCCTTCATCAGGATGGCCGTCTGCCAGGGCGACCGCCCGCTCTGGATTCGGTCCAGCGGAGAAGAGCGCTTCGAGTCGAGCGCGAAGGCTGCCCGCTCTCCCTCCCCAGCGAGGACCTCAAGGCCCTCCTCGTCGGGCTCCCGCTCAGGTCCCTTTTGGCCCGCGCTTGCGCTCAGCTCAAACCGTCCGGCCTCGAGGGCGCTCTCACTCGGAATGTCGTCGAGCGTCTCATCGATCGCGACCTGGAAGCCATCCACAGGATCCGGCGCGCGGAGTCCATCCGGGCGCCCACCGCTGAGCTCCGACCCGCGCCCGGCTGCCGCCAACCCGTCGCGCGGCGCCTCCGGCACCGGCTTCGGCTTCGGCGCGATGGTAGACGCCTCGGCCTCACCGAAGGGGTCAACCGCCGGCCCGGGGCGCTCCGCGCGCGTCGCAGCGCGCGCCCGCCCGCGGTCCAGCTTGGCCTTCATCTCGGCGTTGCGCCCCCTCGCCTGCGCTCGGCGCGCAGCCCGACGGTGGCTTGAGTTGAAGTCATCGTCCTCGTCCTCGTCCTCACGCAGCCCCTCAAGGAAGAGGTCGAGCGCGCTGGACTGATTCTCCTGTGGCCCGCCACGCGACTTCGCCTGGAAGTCCTGCCGATTGGACTTCGCGACGTTCAACAGGCCGCGGATGACGGGCCAGATCACCGCGAAGAACACGATGGCCAGACCGACCAGGTTGTCGACGTCAAAGCCGACGCCCCCCTGAACGGGGAGCGCGCCGAGGAACGGGGGGTCGACCAGCATCAGGAGGTGGGGTTGGTGCCTCCGCCGGCCTCGCCGCCGATGCTGCGGCGCATGGTCGTGTCGGACTCCAGGTTCTTCAGGCGGAGCATGTCCATGACCCCGAGGTTGCCGGACTTGAGGGCCTCAGCCATGGCCAGGGGGACCTGGGCCTCGGCCTCGACGACCTTGGCGCGGTTCTCCTGCACCCCGGCCTTGAACTCCTGCTCCGCGGCCACGGCCATGGCCCGGCGCTTCTCGGCGAGGGCCTGGGCCACGCGCTTGTCGGCCTCGGCCTGGTCCGCCTGGAGGCGGGCGCCGATGTTGTGGCCGATGTCCACGTCCGCGATATCAATGGAGACGATCTCGAAGGCCGTGCCCGCGTCGAGGCCCCGGTTGAGCACCGTCTTGCTGATCTCATCGGGGTTCTCGAGGACGTGCTTGTGCGTGTCCATGGAGCCGATGGTGGACACGATGCCCTCGCCCACACGAGCGATGATCGTCTCCTCACCAGCACCACCCACCAGGCGGGCGATGTTGGTTCGAACGGTCACGCGGGCCTTGGCCAGCACCTGGATACCGTCCTTGGCGACGGCCGCCACCTCGCTCTTCCCCTTGGCGGGGTCGGGGCAATCGATGACCTTCGGCGTCACCGAGGTGTTGACCGCGTCGAGCACGTCGCGCCCCGCCAGGTCGATCCCGGTGGCCGCCTTGTAGTCGAGGTCGAGCCCCGCTCGGTTGGACGAGATGATGGCGTGGACGACGCGCGGGACGTTCCCCCCCGCGAGGTAGTGCGCCTCCAGATCGCTCCCGGAGATCCCGTCGATGCGTGACTGAACCAGATTGATCCGGCCCACCACGATCACGGACGGGTCGACCTTCCGCAGGCTCATGGCGAGCATGTCGAAGAGACCGACGCCCGCGCCCGAGAGGACGGACTGGATGTACAGCTTCGCGTAGCGGAGGAACAGCACCAGGAAGCCGAGCAGGAGGAGGCCGAGCACGACAAGGCCGATGACCTCGAAGATGCTGGGCTCGTCGCCGTCCGCAAGGAGGAGCGCGATGTGGGGATTGAGCATGGAAAGCGGCTGAAGAAACGTTGTCGACGAGGACGGGGCGGAGCCCACCCACGTCATGAATTCGGATGTGCTGGGTCCCGGGCCACGACGACCCGATTACCGGAGACCTCGACCACCAGGATCGGGGCGCCCTTCTCGATCGGCTCTCCGCGGCTGACCACGTCGACGCGGCGGCCGTCGATGCGCGCCATCCCGGCAGGCCGCAGGTCCGACTCCACGACCCCAGCCTTGGAGATCAGCCCCGAGTCACGGCGGTCCACCGCCCGGCCGTCCTCGAAGCTGAAGCCGCGGGCGGTGAGCTTGCGGCCGAACGGCGTCTTCGGGAAGGCGCGCAGCCCGTAGGTGACGATGACCGGCACCAGCACGGCGGTCGCCGCGAGCAGCGAGAAGCCGAGGGTGAAGTCCTCCATGAACGCGAGGGCCATGGAGGCGATCAGGGCCAGGGCGGCGAGGAGACCCAGGACGCCCCCGCTAGGCACGAAGACCTCGACCAGGATCAGCAGCAGTCCGCCGCTGAACAGGAGGATGATCTGGGTCACCCGTTCCCCCCATGATCGACGGACGCGGGGGCGGCCTCCGGAGAGGAGCCCTCGAGCGCTGCGACCAGGAGGCGCCCCGCGGCCACCTCCAGCACGGTCACCCGGGCGCCCCGTTCGAGCACGCCTCCCTCGATTCGCGCCTCGTGGTAGATGCCCTCCTCCTCGCCGTCGAGCGCGACCTTGCCCACGGGGCGGAGGTCGGTCGAGGCCGTGCCGAGGGCGCCAGGGCGCGCATGCGCCTGGCGGCCGGCGTCGTGGGCCTCGGGCATCGCGTCCGCCGCCCCACCAGCCCCCGCGAGGACCATCCGCCCGAGAAGCGGCGTCTGGGGTAGGACCCGGGAGAGGGTCCAGATGGCGAAGACGCCGGCCGCGGCGGTCGCCACCAGCTGGAACGTCGCGTCGAAGAGCAGCTGCCTGTCCCAGGCGTCGCCCATGGAGAGGTCCGGCCCCACCTGGCTCATGAGCAGGCCCACGACGAGGCAAGTCGCCCCGACGAGGCCCGGCCAGATCATGCCCGGCACCACGAAGATCTCCGTCCCCACCAGGACCACCCCGAGGGTGGCCAGAACGACGTGCGGGATGTCCGCGAGCCCGATCAGGTACTGGCCGACGAAGAGGCCGATGAAGCACAGGATCGAGAGGCCGCCAGGGATCCCGAAGCCGGGCACCTTGAGCTCGACGTACCCGAAGAAGAGGCCGAGGAACAGGAGCAGCAGCCGCATGCCGTGCAGCGACGCCAACAGATCCTCCGAGCGCGTCTTGTCGAGGGGCTCGAGCGGCATTCCCGCGAGGCCCTCCTTGGAGAGCAGCGCCTCCGGGGACTCTGCCATGGCGTCCGCGAACCCGTACTGGATGGCCTCGGCTCCGGTGAGGGCCAGCAGGGTGCCCTCGGGGACCACCGTGCGAATGAGCTCAGGCGCGTTGCCCTGGGCCACCAGGTCGTCCCAACGGGCGCCGCTGATGTCCTGCTCAACGCCGTCCAACCGGACGCGCCGCACCTCCGTCCCCGGGTCGATCATCGCCTCCGCGAGCAGCTCGTTCTTCCCGTGGGTCTTCGCCCATCCGCGCACCCAGGCCCGATAGGCCGAGGCGATCTTCTCGCCCGCCGGCACCATGCCCGTGGGCGTGAGCTGCACGGCCTGAGCCGCGCCGATGGAGGAGCGCTCGCGCACGTACAGGGACTGGCACGCGATCGCGAGCCAGGTCCCCGCCGAGAGGGCCTGGTCATCGACCCAACCGATGACCCTGACCCCGTCGTTCACAGCCGCGTCGATCGCGCCGGCGAACTGACGCATCCGCGCCAGTTCACCGCCGGGGGTGTCGAACGCGACAATCAGCGGCGCCCCTGTCGCCTTGGCCGTCACGACCGCCCGGCGGAAGAGCGCCTGGTGCCCGGCGTCGATGGGACCGTCGATCCGCATGATCAGCACCGTGTCCGGCTCGGTCTCGGCCTCGCCCTCTGGCTCGGTCGACTGCGGCACGACCGGCAGCGCGCCAGCCATGGGTCCTGCGCTTGACGGCACGGCTGCTGGAGGCACTACAGCCGAAGACACTGCAGCCGAAGACACCGCAGCCGAAGACACCGCAGCCGAAGACACCGCCGCCGGGAAGGCCACCGCCGGCTGGGCCACCGCCGGGACCGCGCCACTCCCCGTGAGGAGAAGGACAGAGGCTACGACGAGGCAGGCGAGCTTGGTGATCGAGTGCATGGGTTTCTCCAGTACCGTGGGACACGACGTACGGCGACGCAAGCGCTAGCCCAGCTTCACTCCGTGAGGAACGACACAGCCGCCCCGATGGCGCCAGGATCACGCAGAATCCGGCGGTGCCCGAGTCCATCGAGCTCGATCATCTGCGCCCCTGGCCAGTGAGCCGCGACGAACCGTCCCGCCTCGATCGGCACGTCTTGATCGTCGCTGGCGTGCAGCACGAGCAGCGGCTGATCCAGGACCTCCACGAGGCGCCGAAACTCGAACTCCTCCGCCCGCTCTCCGAAGCGCTCCTCCATGAGCCGGATGAGGTCGTCGAAGAGCTCGTCGGAGCCGGTGATCAGCTCGAGGTAGTGAGAGAAGTAGACCAGCAGGTCGTCCGGCGGCGAGAGGTAGCAAGCGCGCGTCTCGCGCCACCCCTCGGCGAGGAGCAAGCTCGCCGCGAACGTCCCCATGGAGTGGGCCACGATGCATGCAGGCCCCTTCGCGGGGTCATCCAGCGTCTGCTCCGCCACCGCCCGCAGGGTGTTTCGCATCGTTGGAAGGGAGCAGCGCTTCCCGTCCGACTCGCCGTGCCCCACGTGATCGAAGGCGACCACATCGAAGCCTGCCCGCTGGAGCGGCTTCACGAAGCCGTGGAGCTGGCCGGCGCGGCCCTCCCAGCCGTGTACCAGGATCGCGGTCCCCCGCTCGGGCCCCCCGCCTTCCCGGCTCCAGCGCCAGGCCGCGAGGCTCCGCCCCCGATCGGTGACGGTGAAGCGCTCCCCCAGCTCCAGCACCTCAAGCTCCCGGACAGGCGGCGAATGCCTTCGCGGCGTCACGAAGAGGTGCAGCGCCAGGCGCCCCGCGGCCCTCCGCGAGACCACCCTCAACACCCGGAAGCCCAGACGCATGGCGCGCAGCGACCAGGGCAGCTTCAGCTGGTCCACGCCGCGCTGGCTGGCGGGGTGTGCGTTGACCGTCATCGGGTGGCAGGAGAGGGTTTGGCGAACAAGAATCGATGAGCCCGGGGGCCGCGACGTGCCCGCTGGCGCCATCGGAAGAGACCGATCAAGACCGCCGGACAGGGACCCGGCCGCGGCCTCAGGCCAGCGCCCCACGCTCGCCCCAGGAGCCCCGCCCCATGCGGCGAGAGACATGACCGGGGCCCGGTGGGCTCTGACCTCCTCCTACGTGACACCGGAGCGGTTCACCCCATCGAAGGGGCTAGCCAGGTATCAGAGCAGCGAGAGGGCAGTGAAATTAGATGGCGGGAGTGCATGGGAATCGAACCCACCGGCCCACGCTGTTCACGAGGCCCTAACCGGCTTTGAAGACCGGGCGGCACACCAGCACCGATCCACTCCCGTCCGGCGATGTTCTAGCAAACCGCCCCGCGCCCTGCCGGAAGAACTGCGCCCCGCGCGCTCAATCCGCGTCCAGCTCCGCGCCGAGGGCGGCGAGCAGGCCCGCGAGCGCCCCCAGCCCGTGGTCCCCCATGTGTCCGATCCGAATCGTCGAGTCCCGGAGGTCGCCGTAGCCTGACGCCAGCTGGAAGCCACGGTCCAGCATTCCCCGGAGCAGGGCCGGGACGTCGCGTCCTCCCACCGCCGCGCACGTCACCGAGGGCGACGCGGGTCCACCCCCGAGCGGCGCGAGGCCGCGCGCAGCGAGGAACCCACCGGTCAGGTCGCGCATCCGGGCGTGCCGCCGGTAGCGTCGCTGCCACCCGTCGAGCCCCCCGAGGTCCGCCGGGTCCTCGTCCGTCAGCCCCAGCTCCACCTCTCCGGTCGAGATGTCCTCGAGCTGCCGCAGGAGCGCGCGATGGAGGGAGATGGTGGGGGTCATCGGCGGGCGACCGTCCGCGTGAGCCTCGGTGATCCGGATCAGGTCCAGGAAGAAGCCCCGGTCGCGGGCGCCCGCCGCCCCGCTGAGCATCGCCGCGCTGACGGCGTAGAGCCCCAGCCCTGGTGGTAGTGCCAGGGCCTTCTGGGTCCCCGCCAGCACGAAGTCGAGCCCGTTGGTTGACGCGTTGATGGGGGCCGCGCCGAGGTACGTGACGGCGTCCACGAGGAGCATGGCGCTTCCGCGCTCCCCCAGCGCGAGGGAGATCTCAGCGGGGCTCACGGCGACCCCGGTGGAGGTCTCACTGAGGCAGACCGTGACCGCGTCGAAGGCCTCGTTCGAGAGCCGCTGCCGCGCGGCGGCCAGATCCGGCCGGGCCCCGGCCGCGGATTCGATCCGGACCACCTCCTTCCCGAGCGCCTCGGCGATGGTCGCGAAGCGCTTCGAGAAGGCTCCGTTCACCAGGCAGAGGACGCGCCGCCCCGTGGCCCGCAGGGCCATCTCCATGAGCCCCGTCGCCGTGCAAGAGTGCACCGCCACGCGGTGTGAGGGAGCCGACGCGCCGAAGAGCGCCTCAAGGTGCGGGTCGAGGGCGTGGATCAGCTCCCGCATCTCCGCCGAGCGGTGGCCGATCATGGGCTCCGCCATGGCAGCGAGGATGTCCTCGCGGACCTCGGTCGGACCCGGGATCCAGAGCTCGGCCCTCACGGCTGCTCTCCCTCGAGGCGCGCCAGCAGTCCTTCAAAGCGACCGCCAGGCGCAGCCCGCAGGACCTCGACCTCCTCGGCGGAGACGAGGTGCGGTAGCAGGGCCGCGTGGTCGGCCTGGCTCACCTCGACGTCCGCGCCCTCGACCACGTCGGGGCGGCGTTCCACGGCCGTGAACGCGATGAAGCGCGCGCAC
>Ga0102815_10001597_pt1 | contig 14106 bp, 8 predicted proteins | sample ColrivemetaGS759_FD_79113 | JGI IMG/M metagenome (GOLD analysis project Ga0102815, IMG submission 79113) | Estuarine microbial communities from the Columbia River estuary - Ebb tide ETM metaG S.759 | ecosystem: Environmental > Aquatic > Marine > Intertidal zone > Estuary | place: USA: Columbia...
CGACACACGCGATAGAGCGCTGTGCCGGACGGCTTCCACGTGAAGCGACCACCGGGGTGTTCCGAGCAGAAGAGCTGCAGGTGCGCCGGCTTGTTGGCGATCTGGGCGGGCGTCTCCCGCTCGAACCAGTCCACGAGGTCGCTGGCGCCTACCATGAGCACGACCACGTCGACGGAGCGGAGGCGTGGCAGGACCTTCTCGATCAGGGGGGTGACGCTGCGGCATGGCATGAGTGAGCAGGCCATATTCCCCACGTGGGCCAGGCGCCGCCGCCCGGCGGTCCCGTTGAGGATCTGCTCGGTCACCATCGGCCAGCTATTGGCCTGATCGAGCATGTAGCACTCCGCGGCGCTCCCGCCCGCCACCAGGACCCGATAGAGCTGCTCCGGCGGTCGGGGGAGCTCGCCCCCGCGTTCACCCTCTCGGTTCGCCTGGATACGGACCTTCTGTGGCAGCCGTGGGAAGGCGCTTGCGTGAAGCCTGTTCTCGGTCCGTGACCGTGGCGCGTGAACGAACCACTCGGCCTTTCGCTTCAGGTGCACGCGGGCCAGAAGTTCGGCGGTCGCGAGCCCGGCAGCCGCGGCCCCAGCGATCAGGGTGATTTCGAGGATCATCGTGATCGCTTCGAGAGCATGGAGATACGGCGCATGACGGGGGCGGTGTCCAGGTGCGGATCGCCAGCGAAAGCATACGAGAGCGCGAGAGCCAAGAAGAGGCCGGTGTAGAGGGCCCCAGCGAGGATCAGCTGCGGAAATGTGGTGATGGAGAGCGTGGACTCAGCCGCGTACAGGGCGCCGATGGCGACGGCCGAGGCGGCGACGGGCTTGCCGAACGCGTAGCCGATCCACTGGCGCGTGGAGAGGTCAAGCGAGCGGCACGCGACCCTGGCCAGGAGGATCGCGAAGAGCACGTTGGGGATCGCGGTGCCGAGCGCGACGCCTTTCGGGCCATACGGCCCCACGAGAAGGACGCTGAGCGCGAGGTTTCCGATCCCCATGGCGAGGAGGCCGAAGCCAGGGATCCGGGCGCGGCCGAGCCCCATGAGCGCGGGCAGCGCCACGCCACGGATAGGGAGGAAGAAGAAGAACGACAGCATCAGGATCTGCATCAACTGCCCCGACTCCTCGTCGTATCCCTCACCGATCCAGGCCGAAAGGAAGGCGGGCCCAAGGACCATCAGGAAGCCGCCGATCAGGAGGACGAGCGTCGCGGCAATCTTGGACCACTTGAGGTACGCCTCCCGGACGGAGGAGATGTCGCCCTTGCTCTTGGCGCTGGCCGCGAGGGGCATGAGGACCATCCCAATGGCGAGCAGGATGTTGATGAAGGGATCGAAGATCTTGTTGCCGATGCCATAGGTTGCGGCCGCCTGGGGCTCGGCGTTCAAGCCGATCACCAAGGCGTCGATCCGGAACGCGAGCATGGCCCCCATGTTCATCAGGAACGCGAAGATGCTGAAGGACAGGAGACCGCGTGCGTCGTGCCAGCGGATGGGTCGCGGCCTCATCCGGACGTTGGGGTGGCGGCGTCTGGACACCACCATGGCGATGCCGAACTCCAGCACCGCAACGCCGACCTGAACGGTGGCGAGGATCACGAGGTCTGCCCGCCAGGTCAGGGCGACCACGGTCACGCCGAGCTTCACGAAGAGGCCCGCCGCCTTGATCAGGTTGCGGGCCACGAAGTCCTGGTGCGCGTCAAAGAGCGCGTAGGGCAGCGCGAGGGCGAACCCCGCCGAGGCGTTGCCGAGGATCACGAGGGTGGCGAGGCGGGCGTCCCGGATCGCGTCCGGGGAGAGGCCGCTCCAGCCTTCCCGGGTGAGCAGGAGCGCAGAGAGACCACCGTAGAGAAGGGCGCCAACGGCGGCCGCCACGAGGCCCAGGATCAGCGTCATGCTGAAGGCGGTCCCCGCGGCTCGCTCGGCCGCGTCAGGGTCATCTCCGTGGATCGATCCGCTGACTGCCCGGACCGTGGCCATGGGGAGGCCGAGGGCCAGCAGCTGGATCGGAGCGGCCGTCGAGACGATGACCTCCCAGATCCCGAACGCCTCGCTCCCCAGCGCGCCGAAGGTGAACGGCGTCAGGATCATGAAGACGCCGATCTGGATCGCGTTCAGGGTCCAGTTCGAGGAGACGCTGCGGAGCACGGCGCGATTTGGAGGGCGGTGTGGAGGGCGGGGCCGGGGCCCGGTTGGGCCGCCAGGTGGGTGGTGGGGTGCGACGGGCTGCGATGGCGGGCTCCGGCTCAAGGCTGGAGCAGCGACGCAAGGTCCTCATCGGCATCTAGGATCCACGATGCCACCTCTTTATAGCCTGCTTCGTTCAGGTGAAGTCGGTCCATCGACATGCCGGGCACCAGGGACCCTGAGGGTGCCTGGACCAGGGGGGGGCGCGAGGTTTCCACGAACGAGACGAGGGGACGGGAGCCTGCCAGCGCGGCCAGGGCCTCGTTGGCGGCTTCGATGCGCGCTCCCATGGCCGAGGGCATCTCCCTCTCGGGAAGGATCCCGAGGATCAGGACGCGCGCCCGCGGGGCCTGCCGCGCGGTGTCATCGAGCAGCCGCTGGATGTCACGGGCGATGGCGGCCGGGGGCCTTTGCAGCCGCCTGAGATCGACGCTGCCTCCGTAGAGCACGACGGCGGCACAGTCCGTTCGGCAGATGGACTCTTCGAAGCGCTCCGACAGGGCCGCGAGGGGCTCATCTCCGATGCCCCGGTTGATCGTGTTGCCCCCGGGAAATGCCCTGGCGAGGTCAAAGAACTCGATGGTGGACGAGCCAATGAAGAGCACGCCGCCGGGGGTGACCACCTCCTCGGCGAAGGCTGCGAGGCGCTGGCTGCGGTGCGCGGCGCGCTCCGCGTCGGCCAGCTCCGCCGGAGAGTGAATCAGCGTGCGCAGTCGCCAACCACCGGGGGCCTGGCCCGCCAGTGCCAGCGCCGCGTACGCGAGGGCTGCGGCGAGGGCGGCGGCGAGGGCGGCGGCGAGCCGGCCCATCGGGGGGAGGCGGAGAGCCATGGGCTGGAGTCTATGTTCTCAAATGACGCGCGCCCCGGTGATCCCATGGGACCGCCGGGGCGCGCGCTGGTGCGGGGCAGATCAGAGCTTCACGTACTCGAAATCCACGTCCTGGCTGTTGATGCCACGCAGGGGCGGGGCGATCCAGTTGGCGAACTTGCCCGGCTCGGTGCAGGCCTTCATGAGCCCGCGCACGTAGTCGGCCTCGCCCTGGCTCGGGAGCCACTCCTGGCAGGCAGCCTCGTAGGCGTCCTTGGACATCTTCTCGCCGGTGTGCAGGTGGAAGCAACCGCCCGACCACTCACCGACCGTCCGGTTGAACCGGCGGTGCGGATAGGTGAACTCGAAGTCCACGCCCGCCCTCGCGGTCTCCTTGTTCCAGTAGGCGATGCCCTTGAGATTGTCCTTCACGTACGCGTCGCGCAGGACCTCGTTCATGGCGTTGCGCAGGGGAACCTCGTCGGCTTTGACCTCGCCTTCCACCCAGCGATCCAGGGCGTAGCCCTGGTCCAGGGCGCTGTGCTCGTCGTAGTTCTTCTTCTCGTAGGCGCGGCCCTTGATCCCTGCCCCGAAGAAGTTCGCCGAGTTGCTCGAGATCTCGGAGCCGAACAGGTCGAGGGACGAGGCCGCCCAGTAGTTGATGTAGCGCTGGATGGTCTCGAGCGGGATGACACCCTCGGCGTGCAGGTCCGCGTCCGGGTTCTCCTTGAGCACCTCACAGGTGCGGCGGATGATCCGGGCGATGCCGGTCTGACCCACGAACATGTGGTGGGCCTCTTCGGTAAGCATGAACTGGGTCGTCCGGGCGAGCGTCTCGAAGCCCGACTCGGCCAGCGAGATCAGCTGAAACTTGCCGTCACGGTCGGTGAACATCGTGAAGCAGAAGAAGCTCAGCCAGTCGTGGCAGGGCTCGTTGAACGTCGAGAGGATCCGCGGGTGGTCCGCGTTGCCCGAGCGGCGCTCGAGGAGCTCGGAGGCCTCCTCGCGTCCGTCCTTGCCGAAGTAGCTGTGCAGCAGGTAGACCATGGCCCACAGGTGCCGGCCCTCCTCGACGTTGACCTGGAACAGGTTTCGCAGGTCGTAGAGGGAGGGAGCCGTGAGGCCCAGCAGGCGCTGCTGCTCGACGGAGGCCGGCTCCGTGTCGGCCTGGGTGACGATCAGCCGACGCAGCCAGTTCCGGTACTCGCCGGGAACCTGCTCCCAGACGTCCTCGCCCTGGTGATCGCCGAAGCCGATCTTGCCGCCGGGCTCGGTCGGCGTCAGGAAGATGCCCCAGCGATAGTCCGGCATCTTGACGTAATCAAAGTTCGCCCAACCGTCCCGGTCGACGCTGACCGCCGTGCGGAGGTAGACGTCGTTCTCGTTGAAGTTGGTGGGGCCCATGTCCCGCCACCAGTCAAGGTAGTCCGGCTGCCAGCGCTCAAGTGCGCGCTGAAGGCGCTTGTCCGACTTCAGATCCACGTTGTTCGGGATCTTCTGTGAGTAGTCAATTCCGGCCATGTTGGTCTCCGTTTTGAGGTGAGGTGTCGTCGCGCGGCGCCGCTGCGATTCCCGCGCCCCGTGGGGTGCGTCGCGCTGGCGCTGCGCTGGTTGGATGTTCCGGTGAGATCAGGTTCGCTCGACGTTGAACTCGGGACGCATCGGCGTCCCATAGCAGCTGAGCGCGCCGCGCTCGCCGACGGCGTTGGGGCGCTGGAAGATCCAGTTCTGCCAGGCGGTGAGCCGCCCAAAGATCTTGGTCTCCATCGTCTCCGGTCCAGCGAAGCGAAGGTTCGCCTCCATGCCGGTGAGCGCGTCGGGGGAGAAGCTGGCACGCTCCTCGATGGCGAGTCGGAGCTCGTCGTCCCAGTCGATGTCGTCCGGCGCGAAGGTGGCCAGCCCAAGCTCGTTGGCCTCGTCGGCGGGAAGCTGGCGCATCTCCGCGAGGATCGCGGGAACGCGCTCGGGGTCCCCGAGGAACCGGGTCTCGAGGCGCGAGATGCCGTTGGACATGGGGAACATGCCAGCGTTCGCCACGGTGATGCCGACTTCGACCTCGGTGTCAGGGTCGTCCAGCAGGTAGATCCGGTCGCTGGCGAGGGCCATCTCCAGGAACGTCCCGGTGAAGTTGGTGCCTCCGTCCGCCACGGCGTAGAAGCTCTTGGCGGAGACGTCGAGGCGCTTCAGCACGCGCTTGACGAACTGGCGGGTCTCTCGGACGAACCAGTGCTCCGCGCCGGCGATGAGCTCATCCGTCGCCCGCACCGTGTCGGCGCTCCCCGTCGCGCGGATGAGGACCAGGGCCACGTCGCGCAGGTTCATGCGCAGGTGGAGAAGCGCGTCGTCCAGCTCGCGGAAGGCCTGCAGGAGCCACCACTCCGAGCCGGCGGCAAGCGCCTCGGCCTCCGTCGAGGGGCACGCGTCGGGCGCGGTGATCGTGAGGTTCGCCGTCCGGTCGGCCTCTTGGATCTCCAGGCTCACGTACTTGTACTTGCGGTCCTGACCATCCACCACGGCGCCCAGCTTGGGCAGCGCCACGCCCGTAGCGTCGGAGCGGTCCTCGCACTGTTCGGCGAGGGCGCGGGCCTCCTCGGCGACGGTCTCTTCCCACTTGGAGAGCGGCGCCACGCGGTCGACGAGGTCCCACTCCACGGCGCGCTTACCCTTGATGCCCTCGGCGACGCTGGAGAACACATCGCAGCGGTCGCGACGGATCTTGCGCTTGTCGGTGATGCGCGTGAGACCCCCGGTCCCGGGCAAGACCCCCAGCAACGGGACCTCGGGGAAGGAGACCGCGCTGTTGCGATCATCCACGAGGAGGATGCGATCGCAGGCCAGCGCCAGCTCGTAGCCACCGCCGGAGGCCGTGCCGTTGAGCGCGGCCAGGAACTTCAGGTTGGAGTTCTCGGAGGCGTCCTCGATGCCGAGGCGCGTCTCGTTGGTGTACTTGCAGAAGTTGACCTTGAAGGCGTGAGCGCTGCTCCGAAGCATCACGATGTTGGCACCGGCGCAGAAGACACGGTCCAGGGAGCCGGTCACCACGACAGCCCGCACCTGGGGGTGCTCGAAGCGCAGACGCTGGATGGCGTCCGCCAGCTCGATGTCGACGCGCAGGTCGTAGCTGTTCAGCTTCAGCTCGTAGTCCTTCCCTCCGAGGCCGCCGAAAGGCTCGACGGCCATGCTCAGCGTGGCAACGTCTCCGTCCACGCCGAGGGTCCAGTGACGGTACTCAGAGGGCTGAACCTCGAAGTCGATGGCCGCGCCCTCGAGGACGTCGGGGGCGGCAGTGGTGGCTTCGGTCATCGTCACGGTCGGGTGGAGCAGAGGGTGCTGGGCGGGTGAGAGCTAGGGCTCGAAGCGGGAAATATAATTCCCGCCGCTGCCTCTGCTGTGCACTATAGTTTCCCTGCCATGGTCCGACAAGACGATAATTTGCTCCTTCGCGCGCTGGGACGGCGCCTGCGCCATGAGCGTGAGCGCCGCCGCTTCACCGTGACGGAGCTGGCGGAGTGCGCGGATCTGTCGCGGCGTTACGTCACCGAGGCGGAGGCGGGGCGCGCGAACCTGACCGTGCTCAAGCTCGCTCAGCTCGCTGCCGCCCTCGGCCTGCCCCTGCGTGAGCTCTGTGACCTCCCAGTCGGCGGCGCTCGCTCGGAGCGCGTGGCCCTGGTCGGGCTTCGCGGCGCGGGCAAGTCCACCGTGGGTGCCGCGCTCGCCCGCCGCCTCGAGGTCCCCTTCGTCGAGTTGGACGAGCGGATCGAGGGCCTCGCGGGCCTCTCGCTGGGCGCCATCTTTGACCTGCAGGGCGCCGAGGGGTATCGGGCCTTTGAGCGTGAGGCCCTGGAGGAGGTGCTGGCGGAGGGCCAGCGCATGGTCATCGCCACGGGCGGCTCCATCGTGGCCAGCGGCGATACCTATGCCCGGCTGCGATCCACTTGCCGGACGGTCTGGCTCTCCGCGCGCCCCGAGGAGCACCTCCAGCGGGTCCTCGATCAGGGAGATCACCGCCCCATGGAGGGCCACCCCAGAGCGCTGGACGAGCTGCGGGAGATTCTCGCCAGGCGCGAGGGGAGCTACGCCATGGCCGAGCGAGAGCTGGTGACGAGCACCCTGGAGCCGGCCTCCCTGGCGGCCGAAGTCGAGCGCTGGCTCGAGTTCTCTGGCGCGGACTAGTCCTCTTCGGGGTCCTCTTTGGGGGCCTGGACGAGGACGATGTAGTGGCCCTGATTCAAGGCCTCCTCGGCGAGTGGCCTCGAGAGCTGCACGTCGGTGAGCATGGACACGACCGCGATGTTGAGGTCGGGCTGCCGTGAGCGGAGGCGCTCGACGGTGCCGAGCCCGTAGTCGCTGTGGAAGCGGCCGTTCCAGTGGATGACCACGGGGGGCTCGCCCGGATCGCACGCGATGCGGCGGGCGATGCTCTCCGCCATGGTGTCGTCCTTGATGCACTGAGCCGCGAAGAAGCGGTCCATGACCGCGGCGTCGACCTCTCCGTGGCCAGACATCACCGCGTCGAAGCGGTCCCGATACTCGCCGGGTGAGACGTCCACGGACGCGGCTGCCCAGATCTCGCCCATGGCCGAATCGAGGCCCTGGCGTGCGACTCGTGAGGCGATGGGCCGGTACACGTTGGCCGCCACGATGTCGTGCCCGCCCGCGCGCGCGAACTCGACGGCGGGCTCGTAGTGCTCTTGGTAGTTGGGCCAGAGCCTGGCGGTGGCCCTGAATTCCGCCTGGTCGATCTTCCCATCGACGTACATGTCGATCAGCCGCTGGCTGTCCCGCTCGAGCATCTCCATGGAGAGCACGATGCGGCCCCGGCGCTCGGCGATGGCCTTGGTCAGGGCCAGCTGCACCGCGTGCCCCTCCGCGGAGTCATGCTGCTCCCCAAGGAAGACCACGTCCGCTTCCGCGAGCTCGTCAGCGGCCTCATCGATGGACACCCGTTCCTGTCCGGGCGTGCGCAGGAGGGCGACGGGGAGCTCGGCGCCGGTCGCGGCCCAGCAGGCCTCGTCCACCTTCAGGGGGCCTGTCCCTGCGGCCATGGTGGCGCATGAGGCGGAGCAGAGGGCGACGAGGGCAGCGAGAGCCGGGAGCGAATGATTAGAGGGGACCATGCGGTTATCCTGGCACATCCAAGCGGTACCGCTCCAGTTCGGCTCTCCAGTCCGTCCACTATTCCGTCCCGCTCCAGGCCCCATGCTCGCACTGCTCGTCACCGTTCTCTCTCCGCTCATGACCGGCTGGCCCGCGGCTCTTCCGGGGCCGAGTGCCGCCCTTGCTCCCGTTGAAGGAGCGACTGCGGCTCCCCCGAAGAGGCCCGCGGCGGACCGCAAGGACGAGTCAGAGAAGGCCTTGCAGGCAGGGCAGCAGGCCCTGGCGAGAGGCGAGCTCGCGCGAGCTGCGGGGCACTTCGAGCGGGCGGCGGCGGGTGATTCGGGGGTCCGCAAGGGGGCCCTCCTCGGGCTGGCGGAGGTGGCCCGCGGCAGCAGGGATGACGACGGCCTCGCCCGCGCAGCGCTGGCCTGGGCTGACCTCGTGGTGACCGCGGAGGGGAAGGCGAGCACGCGAGCGCCCCGGGGGACCTTCGACACCCATGAAGGGGAGCTGGACCTGACCCGACTCGGGAACGGCGTGGCCCGCGCGCGGACGCGCGCGGTGGAGGAGCTCGTGCGGCTCGCCGGGGAGCGGGAGTCCAAGGGTTCGCGTAACCCCGAGCAGCTACTCACCGCCGCGTGGGCGCGCCGCTTCGCCCTCGATCTCGCCCTGCAATCGCCGGCGATCCAGCGTGAGGCCCGCGGGCAGCTCGCGCCGGAGGTCCACGCCCCGAGGGGCGCTCATGTTCCCGTGCTCAAGGCGCTTCAGCGTGTGGCGGAGGACGCCCTCTCCAGGGCTCAGCCGGGGCTGGCGCTACGCGCGGCTCGGATCATGCGGGGGCTCGGTGCGCAGGCGGACTTCAAGGACCTGCGGGGCCCACGCCCCAGCGGCATGCCCCGCTGGCGCTCCAAGGGGGCAGAGCTCGCCGCGCGTGCGCGCGGTCGCATGGAGGACGGGAGCGGCAAGCCGTGGACGGTGGAGGAGCTTGAGTGGCTCGCCTCCGATGAGGGTGAGGCCTTCACTCGCAAGCACAGCGACTTCTCGGAGCCGGGCGTGGCCGTGAGCCCGCGGGGCTGGTACCGGGTGGAGTCCGACTGCGGCTACGAGACGCTGCTCGGGGTCGCCAGCACCGTCGAGAAGCACCACGAGCGGCTCGTGGCCTACTTCGGGTCGGACCCCTTCAACGGGCGGAATCCGCGCCAGGGGATCGTGCGTATCGTCCCGGACCCCAGCGGCCTCGAGGCGGAGGGCGCCCCGTTCTTCTGGGCTGGGGGCTTCCAGGGCGGCGACACGACCGTGCTGAAGTTCAGCGTGGGCACCATCCCGGGGCTCGGCCGCGGCTTGACCCACGAGCTGACCCATCGGTTCGACGGCGCGCTGCATGGGGGCATCCCCGCCTGGCTCGCTGAGGGCCGGGCGACCTGGACCGGGGCCGCCTACGCGTTCACCGATGATCCCGAGTTCGCCTTTGATCACTGCAGCCCCGGGACGTTGCGCGGGGTCCTCCGGGGTGGCGACGCCAGCCTCTCAAACCTCGAGGCGATCCTGCGGGGCGAGCCTGAGGACTACCGGAAGAACTACTCGGTCGGCAACGCGCTCTACGTCTTCCTCAGCACCTGGTTCGACGGGGAGGCCCGAAAGCTCTCCGGGGGTACACCGCTCTTTGCGGAACGCCTCGTGGAGTTCGAGGATTCGGGGGACCACTCCTCGAGCCCCAAGGGCCGGCTGGACGACTTCGAGGATCAGTTTTGTGATGGCAAGGACGGGCGCCCGTCCTCCATCGACGGGTTCCAGGAGATGTTCGCCGAGTTCCTGGCGGGCTTCGACGTGAAGGAGCCCGCCTCCTGGACGGCGCGCTATCGGTCCGGCTTTGCGAAGACCGAGAAGGGAGACTGGGTCTACGACGAGCCCACCTGGACCTGGGACTGGAACCGGGCCGAGCCGGTGTTCGGACAGAACCAGGCCCGCGAGGCCGGCCTGCTCCTCGCCGAGCACGGTGACCGAGGGGCGGCCATCCGTGCGCTCGTGTGGGCGCGCGCGGTGGACGGCTACGACCTCCGCATTGCCCGGGGCCTCGAGCAGGTGCTCGGGGCGCCCTCCCGGCCCAGTGGCAGCGAACTTGAGGCGCTCTGGGTCACCACCCACGAGCGTCGCGGGGAGCCCTTCCAGGGCGTCCTTCAGGGGGCGCCCGGGCGCTCCTTTCCGGGGGCCCTACCTGCGGTCTGGAAGTACCACGAGCAGGTGCTGGCGGCGGCCGATGTGCTGGCCGGTGCCGGGCTGGAGGGGAGCAGCGCCCGGCTCCGACTCGAGGCGCTGCGGGTCGCGGCATGGGCTGGAATCAAGGGGGATGAGAGCGCCGTTGAGGTGTCGCCTGCCACGCCGCTACCTGGGCTGGCCGTGGAGCTCTTGGGCTGGCGCGACGAGGAGCTGACGAGCCTCGATAAGAACCGGCCCAAGGAGCTCTACCGCGTCGAGCCGGACGGGAGCCTCCTGCTAGGCCGCCGCCAGCGGCAGGCGGGGACGGGCGACATGGACCGCGGGGGGGGAGGGAAGTCCTTTCTCCGTGCGGACCGCTGGATGCTCCCCGGCTCCTATTCGATCTCCACGCGGGTGTCCTTCACGACGGCCTCCAACAACTTCCTGGCGGTCCTCGGTTGGACCAGCCGGGAGCGCAACGTGCGCCTTCGGTTGACGGCTCAGGACTGGGAATACGCCACGGGGAAGAAGGACAGCAGCCCCGAGTTCAAGAGCGTCAACTGGGCCTTCGACGGGCTGCGAACCCGTGATGGCGGGCTGCCCGGGAGCGTCCGCTCGGGGTCGGTCTCGGTGAACAATTCCCAGACCTCGGTGCAGCTCGAGCTGCTCGTGGAGGGCTCGGCGGCGTCGGCGTGGATCGCCGGTCGGTACGCGGGCACGTACCACACGATCGACGGCGCACCCATCGAGGGCTACGTGGGCTTCGGCACGGCGTCGGGCGCGGTAGCCCTCTCGCCGCCCATCGCTCGCCGCACGGACGGCGAACCCGCGCGAGCAGCCGGCGTCGCCTCGGACCTCGCGGCGCTGGACCTCGGGCGGGGGACGGGGCCGTCCTTCGAGAAGGTCAGCAATCAGCGGATCCTGTTCCAGGGAGACCGTGAGCCTTCGAGTAACGGGACGCTCCTGCTGTGGATCCCCTCGCACTCGAAGTCGGAGGGGATCCGGCAGCGCCGGTCAGGGTCCACCGAGGAGGGCGCCACGATCGCTCGCATCCAGAAGGCGGCGGTCTCGCTCATGGGGCGGATGCTGCGCCGGGATATCGTGCAGCCGATGGTGTTGCTCCTCCCCGAGAGGCTCGCCGAGGCCTCCGCGGAGGCTGGGCTCGCCGACCAGCTCGCGGAGGCTGCTGGTGAGCTGGGGACGCCGACGATCCTCTACCACCGCGTCACGGTGGCGGACCCCGCTGACGCCGCCGCGGGGATCGACCAGGGGCGTCGCTGGATCATGTTCCTCGACGCCTCGGACATCGTCCGAGAAGCCCAGCCCTGGATCGGCGCGGTCGCCCTCGACAACCCGAAGATCGACCACTGGCTCACGGTGTTCCGGGACCACGGGCGTCCGGACCGGCCGCTCCCCGAGGTCGTGCGCGACGCCGATGACGAGGATGCTGACGAGGACAGCGACGACGGCCTCTGAGCTCCAGGTCACCGCACGCCCGGCTCCTGGCCCCTGGGAAGGAGTTGGGCGCCCGAGGTTCCCGGTGGCCGGTCCATGCCCTCCCGCTCGGAGTCCTCGTCGCCGGGGGCCGTGGGCCGTGGCGCTAGCCCGACAGGCGCTGGCGTCACTGGCTCAGATGTCACTGGCTCAGGCGTCACGGCCGCTAGAGACACGGCCGCTAGAGACACGGCCGCAAGCGACACGGCCGCTGGGGCCTGCGGTGCACCAGCGACTCCGGGTGCCGGATGCTCAGCGGGCCCTGCCGAAGAGCCTGATGTGGCGCGGCTTGACGGCGACCCACATGAGGAAGTCGATGGTCCCGAACTCGTGATCGACTGCGGGGGGGCCGAGGACGAGGCCCCCGTGCCGCAGGTAGGTGGCGAAGAGCTTGGGGACCTCGACGCGCTCCGCCTCGTCACGGTCGGGCCACGAGACGAGGGGGCATGCCATCGCCAGGCGCGGGGGAGCCTTCAGCTCGGGGTGGACCTTGTGTTCCCGGAGTAGCTGAGCGTAGAGCGCGACCGCGGGCTTGGGGTCGGTGCCGGTGAGGGAGCTGCAGCCGAAGAAGGCCTTGATCCCTGTGTGCTGGGCGTACTTGATGAGCCCGTGCCAGAGCAGGAAGAGGACGGTCTTGTCCCGGTGGGCGCCGGCGACGCAGGCGCGCCCCAGCTCGGCGGCCTCGTCCAGGACGTCGGTCGGCATCTCGCCCAGCTCGAACTCCCCGGAGGTGTACCAGCCGTGTCCCGCGTGGGCGGCGGCGGCGGTCTGCATGCGGTAGGTGCCCACCGCCGCTCCGGTGTCCCGCTCAAGGACCATCAGGTGCTGGCACTGACGGTCGAACGCGTCCGCGTCCACGCCGGTCTCGTGGGACCCGGCGAGGCCCTTGCCGAGCTCGACGTTGAAGACGGCGTAGCGGAGACGCCGCACCATGGCCAGGTCTTCGAGCGTCCGCGCAAAGCGAAGGCGGTACGGACCGAGGCTGACGTCGGTGTCAGGGATCAGGTGCTGCTCATCCAGCAGGTCAGAGCGGTCCGGGGTGGCCGAGAGCCTGAGCTGATGTTGGTCTTGGTCGGGCACGTGCAGCGACCCTGCGGGTCGAGGTCCTGGGGAGGCGGGCAGGCGAGCCGCGGGGGATTCGCCTCTGGCTCCAATACTCGAAGGTGCCAGGCGCCGGGCATCAAGGGTTCCTGTCGATTCGCTCGCCTGAAATGCGCCTTCCAGCGAAATCAGTCATGTGCTGTGGGTTCGCTGGCCACGCTGATAACGGATCCACTCGAGCAGGATACGAGGGAGTGACGTGGTCGCAGCGCCGCGAGCCACGTTGGCCTCGCCGATCTCGAAGGCGAGGCGCCACTGCTCGAAGAGCTTGCGGTAGGCGGTCCGCAGAGGGACTGCGGGGTCATAGATCTCCGTCGGCTCAGAGGTCAGGCCGTTGAGCTCGATGACGCCGAGGCCCTCGCCGCGTGAGAGGGCCTCGGCGGAGGGCGCCCGCACGTCGAAGCGTCCCAGGTGGAACCCGTCGAAGCGTGACGCGATTCGATCCATGGTCTCCCTGAGCGGCGGCGTGATCAGATGCGCGCCGTCCAGGAAGACGGCGCCCCGTGAGTGGGTGCCCACCTTGACGAGCGGCACGCGAAGCCCCGCGTCCGGGATGTCCTCCGCTCGCGCACCCAGCTCCTCCATGTACACGCGATGCATGGCGCAGGCCCGGTCATCCTCGAGGAGCAGGGCCTCCACGGTGCGCTCGCCGTCGCCGGTCACCGACGGCAGGAGCTTGACCGTGACGCCAAGCACGTCGCCCCGGGCGGCGCCGGGTAGGCGCGCGTAGAAGACGCCGAACTCGGGGCCGTCGATTCGCTCCTGGACGATGGCGTCGTGGCGAACCTCCCGGGCCCACCTGCGGAGCGTCTCCGCGTCCGGCGCCATGCGGACGCCCGAGCCTCTCTGACCGGCGTCTGGCTTCACGACGACCGGGAAGTCAGCGCCGAAACGCTCCAGGAACTGGACCGCGGCCTCCTCGCGTTCGGCCGGGAGCGCCGAGGCCGACAGCAGAGTGTGACCGGCGATCTCCGGCGCGTCAGGATCGAGGGCGTCGAGGATGAGGGACTTCGACTCCCCGACCACTCCGCTGGCGGGGATGCCGGGGTTGGCGGCGGTGACCACCGAGAGCGAGCGGTGGCGGATCGCGAGCCACAGGATCCACAGCAGGACGGGCGGGTAGGTGAGAAGCGGGGGCCAGAACTCCCAGCGCGTCAGCCGGACCCAACGGCCCCGGAGCCGCCTCCGGCCCGCGTGGGTCAGGGTGAGGGGCAGCAGGCGATA
>Ga0102815_10001603_pt1 | contig 14089 bp, 11 predicted proteins | sample ColrivemetaGS759_FD_79113 | JGI IMG/M metagenome (GOLD analysis project Ga0102815, IMG submission 79113) | Estuarine microbial communities from the Columbia River estuary - Ebb tide ETM metaG S.759 | ecosystem: Environmental > Aquatic > Marine > Intertidal zone > Estuary | place: USA: Columbia...
CAATGCTGTCGCGGTAGCCGAAATGCACCTGGTTGTCCGGCAGTGCGCTGGCATCGTGGTAGGACAGCTCCTGGATACTGTGTGCCGCGAATAACTGGCGTAGCCTGCCGGTTTGCAGTTCCATCTGTTGCGGCTGATGCTCATCGGTATACAACGACAACAGCACGTGCACGGGCACTGCCGGGTTGCCGATAATCCAGTTTTCCGGAGCACTTTGCTGCGTGTCGCCCATCTCGCTGGCCCGTTGCGTCTGGTCGGGCCCTTCGCGGAAGGCCTCGGGAAACTGTTCGAGCGTGGCCGCTGGCAGACCGAGAGCCTGCAGGCCGTTCCAGGTAAAACCGATGTTGAGAAAGTAGGCAGGACGTTCCTGCCAATCTGCCGCCGTGGTGATCTGCGGACTGAGGGACTCATCGCCGCCAACCAGCCCGTTGATAAAGCTGCGCGCACCGGCGCTGTCCGTCAGCGCCAGGGCAAAGTGGCGGGCACGCGCGACTCGATAGCCGCGCAGGATATTGCCCTGGATATCGTTCAGGTCCAGGTTGGCCGGTGCCGGCTCAGCAACAGGCGGCGGCAGTGTCCGGCGCGGGCCCTCGATGTCGATCACCGTCTTTAGCGGGTAAGCCGACCACGCCTTGACCTGGGCCAGGTTGTTGCGGGTAACGAACTCACAGAAGTCCCTTGGGTACTGCTGCACGGGCAGGCGTGGGGCATCCAGCACAAAATCGAGGATGGCATTGAATTCGTCACCCAGTACAGCGACGAAGTCCATCAGGTAGGAGAGCAGGTCACCGTCGTATTCGGTGATCACCATCAGGGTGGTGCCATCACGGGCCGGCAGAAAGCGGGCAAAGTGAACATAGTGCAGTCCGCTTAAAGCGGCCTGTATCTGTGGTTTGGCCGCATCGAGAATGCTCAATAGCGCCGGCATCTGCGCAGGATTCTTCAGGGTCAGAAACAGGTTGAGTGCGTTTTGAACCTGCTGCTCGAGTGCCTGGTCGCCCAGATCATAGGGCGGGCGGCAGGCATCCTCGACAGCCGCAGTGATTGACGTGCCAGATTTTACTTCATGCATGACGTTCTATTCCTTTAGAAGGGCAACGGATTCAATGCTGGTGTGCGCAGAGAGGTGCGTTCAGACAGGCAAGGCCTGGGCCAGGACCACCTGATTACGCCCGTCTGCCTTGGCCCGGTACAGCGCGTTGTCGGCAGCTTTGATCAGCGTCACGGGTGATGTGTCCGGGCGCGGGGTCATACTGGCTACCCCGACGCAGGCCGTCAGGTAACCGACAGCGGAATCCGCATGCGCGATATTTTCGGCGCGAAGTGCAGCGCAGATTTTTTCTGCGAGCTGGGCAGCGCTGTTGCCATCGGTGTTGGGAACGATAAAGGCAAACTCCTCGCCTCCATAACGGGCAACCAGTTCGGCTGGGCGCAATACGTTTTGCGTCAATACCTGCGCCACTTTCTTCAGGCACTCGTCGCCCTCAAGATGGCCGTAGCGGTCATTGAATTTCTTGAAGTGATCCACGTCCAGCAATGCCAGGGCCAGCGGTGTACCCGTGCGTTCCGCACGCTTCCACTCGGTGTTCAGTACGGCATCGAATTGACGACGGTTGGCAATTCCGGTCAGGCCATCGGTGACGCTGAGTTCTTTCAGTTTGCTCATTGCCGCGCGGAGTTCTTCGGTACGCTGGATCACGCTGGCTTCCAGCTGCCGCTCGGAAGCTCTGACGCTATCGAGCAACTGCTGCTTGCTGTTCAGCGTTTCTTCCTGGGCGAGGATTTTTTCCCGGCGGATCATGTTGAAGCGATCGGCAAGGGCAAATGCCAGCAGCAGCATTTCAAGCCCTGAACCTATTTGTCCGGCGTTGGCGGTGAAGCCGTTATGCGCAAGCACTCCCATGGAGGTCAGGGTATAGGTGATCACGCCAAGCAGATAAAAGGCAAAGGCGATGAGGAAGAAATAGGCACGCCGTTCACGGTTGATGACGCAGTAAATGGCAATGCCAAAAATTAGTCCATAAACCAGCATGACAAATATCTGACCAAGAATGAACGCGCCAGGTATCGAGAAAAGATCTCCGAGCAGCAGCAACAGCAGGATGCCAATTACCAGGATCAAGCCGCGATCGAGTCTTGGCACAATCAATCGGGTGTTGAGCATGTGACGGGTAAAAATGGCAAAGATGGTGGCCTGTAATACGGCTGTAATTGACATGGCCTTTTCGGCCCAGATGCCAGCGGCTGGCCATAAAAACTCATGGGCCAGGCCAAAAAAAGCGGCGAAGGTAACCACGCTGGTTGCCGCAAAGATCACGTAGAGCAGATAGATTCTTTCACGCAGGGCAATAAACAGCAGCAGGTTGAACAAACCCATGGCGGTAGCTATGCCGTAGTACCAGGCTTGAACCATGTAGTCCGTGCGCACGTGATCCTGATAGGCAGCAGGTGCCCAGACCTTTGCCGGGACCAGCAAGTTGGTGTTGGATTGCAGCCTGAAATAGTAGGTCTGCTCGGTTTGGGCCGGCAGTGTCACGGGAAAGACGAAATGGCGGTTGGCGTACGGGCGTGTGGCAAAGGGTTGAGCGGCGCCAGTGTGTTGCAATTGATAACCGCCGTCAGGTGCCGGCGAATACAGCTGGATATCCGAGATGCGCGGAAAGTCCAGTTCAATGATGCGCTCTACCGCCTGCTCCGTGGGATTGTGCATCCTGAAACGGAACCAGTAGGGCGTAGTGCTGGTGCCATAAGCGAGAGGTTGGCTACTGGAGTGATCGCTCTTGAAGCGTGCGGCAAACTCGGGTGTCTGTACTTCGCTGAGAGTCAGGGTCTTGCCGGGGTCTGGGAGTACGGCAAAATATTCGGTTAGTGCCACGCTCTGATTGGTGACCTGGTCGACGTCCAGTGCCTTGTCGGCCGCGAAGCTGCCGGGCACCAGGCACAGACAGCAGAGAATCAGGATTACCAGTTCTTGATAGCGGCACCTTTTATTCATGCTTCTTGCATCCGTGTCCGCAGTCTTTGGACTTTTCTTCAATATTTGGTGGCAAACCAGCTAGTTAAAGCTGTTGGCCCTGGAGTTTTCTGTGAGTCTGTCATGCTCTTGAAGAGGATGACTTATCTGTGTCGGCAATGGTGGAGCGATGCGGAACTCCTGCGCCTTGAAAAAATTCCGGCCAGATAGGCAAAGATTGTGCAAACCAAGCATTGCCTGAGTCTGAGTAGATCAAATCAGACGGGTCGGCTGCAAGGGTTGTCTGATCGATTCATGCCCAGTTAGTGGCCGAGCGGCCGAATAACCCTTGGCTAGGCGGAACTTATCCGCGTATTACAGTTCCTAACGCCCAAGTCCGCCTGCTAAGCTCGCGGCCTCATCACTTTCGCCGCAAGGCGCAGTCATCAAGGAACTCTCATGAAATATCATCGTTTGGCGGCAGCCGTGGTTATGGCCAGTCTGATGCTTGCCGGTTGCAATGCTGAAAAAGCTGAAGCGCCACTTGAGCTTAAAACCCCTGCGCAAAAAGCCTCCTATGGCATCGGCCTGAACATGGGTCAGAGTCTGATACAGGAAGGCATGACCGATCTGGATGCGAAAGCCGTGGCCATGGGCATCGAAGATGCGATGGGCAAGAAAGAGCAGCGCCTGAAGGACGAAGAGCTGGTCGAGGCTTTTGCCTTTCTGCAAAAGCGTGCCGAAGAGCAGAAAGCCCAGCTGACTGAAGAGTCTAAGACTGCCGGCAAGAAGTATCTGGAAGAAAACGCCAAGCGTGAAGGTGTAGTTACCACAGCTTCGGGCTTGCAGTACGAGGTAGTACAGAAGGGTGACGGCCCGACACCTACCGCGAACGATGTGGTCAGTGTGCATTACGAAGGTCGTCTGGTTGACGGTACGGTATTTGACAGTTCGATTCAGCGCGGCAGCCCGATCGATCTGCCGGTTAACGGCGTGATTGCCGGTTGGGTAGAAGCGTTGCAATTGATGCACGTGGGCGAGAAGGTCAAGCTGTTTATTCCGAGTGAACTGGCTTATGGCGATCAAAGCCCGAGTCCGGTGATTCCACCCAATTCGGTATTGGTATTTGACCTGGAGTTGCTCGGTATCAAGAATCCTGCGGCAGCTGAAGCCCAGCAGTAAATCGCTTGCAATTGCCAACGCCCCGCCTGTCGGGGCGTTTGTGCTTCTGGCGCCAGAAAATCTGCTGTTTTCTTTGCCGGGCGGGGTTGGTAGCAGGGCTGGTGTTACTGTTATGCACATTTTCCAGAAACACCTGAAAATATAACTGTAACAGTCTTTCGTCGCGCCATAATAATACCTAACTAATTGATTTTATTAGGTAAAATTATAAAGACTAAAAACTGTTCGATCTGTATGAAAGCCACTGCTGGCGCGGGTTTGGTCGCATGCAGGGCAAACTGTTCACAGGGTTATCCACAGCTTTTGTGGGTAACTGCGTTGAACTCAGTAACCATGCGGGTTGTAGTGGATTGAGCAGATTTCCATAGCGGGTTTGAGGTTGTTACCCCGGCTTTCGACAGGGCCGATTACGGCGACAGCGGGCGGCTGATTCTGCTCAGGATCAGGTGCTGTCAGGAGCGGTTGAGAGACAGGCCAGCACTTTAACCTGACAGCCGTTCGTCGCTGGTTGGTGTCAGCCTGCTAAGATTAAGTTGTGCCTGCAGAGGGCCAGCCCGTTTGGGGTTTTTCCAGAGAGCTGTTGGGAAATGAATGTGCAAGTAATCATGCGTGAAGGCCAGCCAGAATATGCGGTGTTACCCTGGTCGGAGTATCAGACTCTATTGCAAGCCGCTGCGAGCCGCTCCGAATCGGTTCGATCCGAAAAAATAGAGCCTCGCGCTGAAGCGGCCAAACTGAGTCAGTTGGCAAACTTGCGGCAGGCTCGTGGTATCAGTCAGCAAGACCTGGCGCGTTCCGCCGGCATCAGTCCGCACTATCTGGCCATGATCGAAAGTGGAGAGCGAGTGGCCGATGGGCCCATCGCCAGGGCGCTGGCTCAGGCATTGGGTGTTTCGGGCTGGGAGGGCGAAAATTGAGCGTAAGTATTAGCCGCCAACACTGGAATGCGCTGCTGGAAGCCCTGGAAGATACTCGTCAGCAAAGACATGTGCTGACTTATCGGGCGTTGATCGAGCGTTTGCAGTTACCTACTCCGGCGATGCAGACACTGACCGCTGCACTGGAACATCTGGCGGCGATTGATGCGCGTGCCGAGCGTCCGTTGCGCAGCACGCTGGTCATAAGTCAGGGGGCTAGCCGCCTGCCACGTACCGGTTTTTTCGAGCACGCCTTGCGTCTTGGTCGTTTCAGCGGTCCACCCGATGGTATGGCAGCAGCGTCCTGGCACTCGGCGGAAATCGTCAGGGTTTTCGAATATACCTACCCTGAAGAAGGCAGTTGAGCCAGCAAGGGCTGTGGTGGTGGAAGCTGCGCGCGCGTTCGGGTTACAGGTTTGCGCGCTGGCTGATGCGCTGGCCTGCGCTGGTCAAGCAACCAGGTTTATGGCGCTGGATGGAAGGCCAGTTTTCGCGGATGGCCAACCTCGGAGACACCCGGGCGCAATCCTTTTATGGCCACCTGTTGCTGTACCGCGGCGAAGGGCTGGGCGCACGCAACGAGGGTCAACGGCTGCTGCAACTGGCGGCACAAGCAGGTGATGGCAAGGCTGCGTATCAGCTAGGTGTGCTGTGCATGCGCGAGACGCCCCTGCTGCCGGTGTCTGCTGCTCAGGCAGAGCAGTGGTGGATTATAGCCGCAGCTTCCGGTCACCCGCTGGCCGCGCGCAAGCTGGCGGATCTCTATTGCTCAGGCGCCCCCGGTCTGCCGGCCGATGCCGCCAAGGCGATGCAGATGGATCTGCGTGCGACCGAATTGGGTCTTTGACCTGCGGCCGCAGCGGGTGTTCTGGCGGTAAATCACTGCAGTCATTCTTGAGGTTCCCTGCTAGGGTGGTATGGACAAAAACTGTTCCCTGTCCGCCAGCAAAGCCGAGGAAGCCTGATGAGTAAAAAGCTGATTCTTGACTACGTTTACCAGCATGAGCGCGAGCATCCCGAGCGCTTGTTTCTGATGCAACCGATCGGCAACGGTCAGGTTGTGGAATACAGCTGGGCAGAGGCGGTGGATCAGGCTCGGCGCATGGCGGCGCACCTGCAAAGTCTCGATCTGCCGCCGGGCGCCCGGATAGCCATGCTGGCCAAGAACAGCGCGCACTTCATCATCGCTGAACTGGCAATCTGGATGGCCGGGGGCACCACAGTTGCGATCTTTCCGACCGAAACGGCAACCAATATCGCTTACGTGCTGGAGCATTGCGAAGCCAGCCTGTTGTTTGTTGGCAAGCTGGACGGCTGGGAGCAGCAAAAAAGCGGCGTGCCAGAGGGGTTGCCGTGTATTGCCCTGCCGCTGGCACCGGCGACCGGCTTTGCCCGCTGGGAAGACATCGTACCCAGCGCGGCTCCGCTGACCGGGCAGCCGGCTCGTGCAGCCGATGACTTGGCGATGATTTCCTATACTTCCGGCTCTACCGGTCAACCCAAAGGGGTGATGCAGACGTTCGCCAGTGTCTCGCAGGTGGGCGAAGCAATTATTGATAATTTCATTGAGGTGCTTGGTGCGCACACGGACAACCGTATGTTGTCCTATTTGCCACTGGCGCATGTGTATGAGCGGGCCTATGTCGAATGTGCGGCATTGGTGGCCGGCACTACACAGCTGTTCTTTGCTGAGTCGCTGGATACCTTTCTGGCCGATCTGCGCCGCGCCAGGCCAACGGTATTCCTCTCGGTGCCGCGCCTGTGGATCAAGTTCCAGCAGGGGGTATTTGCCAAGATGCCGCCACGCAAACTGGATCGCCTGTTGCGGATTCCGTTGCTGGGTCGAATGGTGGCGCGCAAGGTGCTGACAGGCCTTGGCCTGGAAGAAGTTCGGATTGCCGGCAGCGGTTCTGCACCGATTCCGCATGAAGTCATTGAGTGGTACCGGCGACTTGGTTTAAAGCTGCTCGAAGGCTATGCCATGACCGAAGACTTCGGTTACTCCTTTGGCGGCACTGAAACGCATAATGATCCGGGTTATTGCGGTGTGGCCCGCGCTGGCGTTCAGGTACGCATTGCCGAGGATGGTGAGGTACTGATCAAGTCGCCCGGTCAAATGGCCGGTTACTACAAGCGTCCCGATCTGAATGCAGAATGCTTCACCGAGGATGGCTTCTTCCATACTGGTGATCTGGGTCAGCTGCGTGCCGACGGGCAGTTACGTATCAGCGGTCGCAAGAAAGAGCTGTTCAAGACCGGCAAGGGAAAATACGTGGCGCCTGCGCCGATCGAGAACCTTTTGAATGTGCATCCTCTCATCGAGACGTCTATGGTTTCCGGAGTGGGGCAGCCGGCACCCTACGCATTGCTGGTTTTGTCCGAAGAGCAGCGGCACCGGCGCGACGAGAGCGTTTTCCGTAAGGAAGTTGAGGTTGAGCTAACCCGATTGCTCGAAGAAACCAATGCGCAACTGGTGGCCCACGAGCGGTTGCGCATGTTGGTGGTTGCGCTGGAACCATGGTCTATCGAAAACGGCTGCCTGACCCCGACCATGAAGCTCAAGCGCAGTGCAATCGAGACTGCCGTGGAGCCTCAGGTGGAAGTCTGGTACGGGCGTTCGGAGCCGATTGTCTGGGCCTGAGTAGAACTGCAAGCTGTATCCGGACAGTCGATTGCTGCTTTCTGGATACAGCTTGAAGGCTAGGATCTGACGAGCTGTCTACGATCAGCCTGGGCTATCCGGTCAGGTCTACCGACCATCACCGCGATCAGGCAGCAATAGGCGCCGTGCAGCAGGTACAGGGTAAGTACGCCTTCTTGTGAGCCCATGAACATCTGGTTGCCGGTCAGCGGGGCTGCCATGCCGGCAATGGTGCCCAGCACTACAGCATAAAGAGCACCTTTAATGAGTGGCGAGCCCGAGAAGTAGCGATACGGCACCAGCATATAGCCCAGCGGAAATGCCACCAGTCCGACCAGCAGGTGTGCTACCCAGCCTACCAGGCTGTCGGCCGGCAGGCCGAGCACATGATTGACCATCATTGGTGGCTCAAAGGGGTGTCCAAGGAGTGCTGGTGCAAGCTGTGCGGTGGCAATCAGGATGACGATCATCCCGGCAATTGCGCCAACAGCGAGCGGCTCTTTTCTGTCAGCGACGTCTCTAAGGAATTGGCTATACATGTCTCTATCCTCTTGCGTGGAGAAAATTTTCGGATAGTACCCGGGGTGCGATTGCGCTGGCTTTTCAAGCGCGCAGATCGACAGCCATCCCTCTATTGAACTTAGTCGATTTTCGGGATAGACGTATAATTAATGCGACTACTAGTCACTTTGTTCATTCTGAATTGGCACAAGGTGACTGCTCTTCAGGCATTTATTGAGCTGGCAGGAACACAGCAGGCGCGGTTTATTATGGAAGGCGGTAGAGACGTAACTGGCTGATCGATAAGAATTTATCTGAAGTATGACGATTTTTGATGTGCGTAAAAAAGGGCTGGTAGTCACCTGCCAGCCCTTCTTGAGTGTCAGAAAACCTCTGCGTTTGTTTAGTGCGCGGCCACGCTGGAGCTGAGGCCCAGGTAGTCAATAAGGATGCGCCCGGTTTCTGTCAGGTAGGTGTCGTCTTCGGGCTTGATCTTGTCGTCCGGGTCAGGCAGTGCATCTTCGTCCTGCTTCTTGAGCTCCGTGAGAGCGTCTTCACCCTTGCCTGTGCGACGGTTGTTTTCCAGGATTAATTGCTTGGCATCGAGGTCGGTTTGCTGCTCCCGCCGCTTGCTCTCGTTCAGGCTGATTGAGGTTTCCAGCATCAGCTGCTTGGACAGATCCAGCCGCGCGCGGGTGAACACGAAGTCGGGGTCGTTGTCGGTGCGCTTGGTGTGGCGGTCGGTCAACTCAGCCAGAAACGGCTTGAACGGATTGCTCTTCGGGTTGATTGCAGGCTTGATGCGATCCCATGGCATGGAGTCATCCAGAGCGCTTTCGCCGATTTCCTCGGTGTCGAGTATCGACGGGTAGGAAATATCCGGGATCACCCCCTGATTCTGGGTGCTGTCACCGGAAACCCGGTAGAACTTGGCCAGAGTCAGTTTGAGTTCACCATGGTTGAGCGGTTGCACGGTCTGCACGGTGCCCTTGCCAAAGGTCTGGCCGCCGATGACCAGAGCGCGGTGGTAGTCCTGCATGGCACCGGCGAAAATTTCCGAAGCCGAGGCGGACAGGCGGTTGACCAGTACGGCCAGCGGGCCATTGTAGAAAATTCCGCTGTCTTCGTCGGCCAGCACGTCGACGCGACCGTCGCTGTTGCGTACCAGTACGGTAGGGCCGCGGTCGATGAACAGACCGGTCAGTTCATTAGCTTCTTGCAGCGAGCCGCCGCCGTTGTCGCGGAGGTCGAGGACTACACCATCTACCTTGGCGGCCTGCAGTTCGCTGAGCAGGCGTTTGACGTCCCGCGTGGTGCTCTTGTATTCGGGGTTGCCGTCACGGTAGGCCTTGAAGTCCAGATAGAATGCCGGGATGGTGATTACCCCCACATTGTAGTCATGGCCATCCTGATTCAGCTTGATGATCGACTTGCTGGCAGCTTGATCCTCCAGCTTCACCGCCTCGCGGGTGATGCTAACGACTTTGCTGGTCTGGTCGTTCGGCGCATTGCTGGCCGGAATGATTTCCAGGCGCACCAGTGAGCCTTTGGGGCCGCGTATCAGCTTGACTACTTCGTCCAGGCGCCAGCCGATTACATCGACCATTTCACCATCGCCCTGAGCTACGCCGATGATCCTGTCTGCCGCGGAGACCTGCTTGGTTTTTTCCGCAGGTCCGGCGGTCACCAGGCGCACCACTTTGACATACTCATTGTCGGTCTGCAGCACGGCGCCAATGCCTTCCAGCGACAGACTCATGTTGATATCGAAGTTCTCGGCGCTCTCTGGTGACAGGTAGCCGGTGTGCGGGTCGTAGGTTTTGGCGAAGGCATTCATATAGGCCTGGAAGATATCTTCACTCAGGGTCTGGTTGATGCGGTTCAGCTGGTTCCTGTAGCGCTTGGTCAGCAGCTCCTGAATGGCTTTGGGCTCTTTTCCGGCAATTTTCAGTCTTAGTACTTCATCCTTCAGTCGCTTGCGCCAGAGGTCATCCAGATCGGCAAGGTTTTTCGCCCAGGCAGCATCTTTGCGATCTATTTCCAGGCTTTCATCGACGCTGAAGTCCATGTTGTCGACGCCGCCAGACAATTGCTGCAAGGCATATTGCAGGCGCTCCTGCTGACGCTCCAGATACACCTTGTAAATGGTGAAAGCGGGTTTGAGGTCGCCGCTTTTCAGCAAATCATCAAATTGATTCTGCCAGACATCGAAACGTTCAATGTCGCTCGCGGTGAAGAAACTGCGCGATGGATCAAGCAACTGCAGATAGCTTTGGTAGATCTTTTCCGATCGTTCATCATCCAGCGGTGGCTTGTTGTAATGATGACGTTTGAGCAGCTCGACCACGTTCAGGCTGGCGATCACCTGCTCCCGATCGGGTTGCAAGGTCTGCCACTTTGCGGACTGCGTAGTGCTGTCAGCCAGCAGTAAAGTGCTGAAGCAGAGGGAAAGAGCAAGAGTGCTGGCTGCAAGTATGCGTTTCATGTGGATTCGACTTGAGAAAGAGTAATGACGCATATTAGAACGTTTATGCGTCGCAGAGGGTTCCGTTGAGCCTGGGCAAACGTCCGATAATCCGGCTAGGCCACTTTGTCTGGCGGCTTAACGCCATTGAAGGCTCGGGCGCCTGAATTGGCATTTTAAAACCAACCAGCCCGTCAGGGCACTATGGGGGCACTATGCAGGCATTGCAAGGCGTTGAGGGTCGGGTGGAGTGGGGCGTAGTCCAGCCGCTTTCCTGTGATGTAGGGCAGGTAAAGATTCGTGTGGCAGCTGCCGGGCTAAACCGGGCTGACCTGTTACAGATTGCCGGCCAGTACGCACCTCCGCCTGGCAGCAGTCAGGCGCTCGGGTTGGAGTGCTCGGGGGTAATCAGCGAGGTTGGTGCCGGAAGCGATTGGCGCGTGGGGGATAGGGTCTGTGCACTGCTGGCCGGTGGCGGCATGGCCGAGGAGGTAGTGGTAGATGCCCGGCATGTTCTGCCGGTGCCACAAGGCCTCAGCCTGATAGAGGCGGCAGCCCTCCCGGAGGTCTACGCCACCGCATGGCTTAATCTGTTCCAGTTGGCCGCCCTGGCGCCGGGCGACAAGGTGCTGTTGCACGCGGGTGCCAGTGGCGTCGGCTCGGCAGCGATCCAGCTGTGCAAGGCCTTTGGCAGCCCTTGTTGGGTCAGTGTCGGCTCGGCTGAACGGCTGGCTTATTGTGTGGCGCTGGGCGCGCAAGGCGGGGTGTTGCGCGGGGACGGCTTGCAGGGGTTGAGCGATTTCGCGCCCTTTGATGTGATCCTTGATCCGGTAGGTGGCGAATATGCTGCCCTGAACCTGCAATTGCTGGGGCTGGATGGGCGCTGGGTGAATATCGGGTTGATGGGTGGGCGCCAAGCGCAGCTGGATTTTGCTTTGTTACTGCTCAAGCGGGTGCAGCTGATCGGCTCAACCTTGCGTAACCGCGACGATCAGTTCAAGGCCGAACTGCTGGCCGATCTTGTCCGTCACGTCTGGCCGCTGTTCACCGAGGGGCGCCTCAAACCGCAGTTGCAGCAGAGCTTTGCGGCCGATCAGGCCGAGTCTGCCTTTGCAAAGCTGGCCAGTAACTCGGTTAATGGCAAGCTGGTGCTGCGGCTGGATGAAAGTCTGATCTGATCTGATCTGATCTGAGCTGAACCGGAGCCTGCTCAGATCAGCTCTGAGCATCCATAGAAGGCGGTCAGTACTTTGACCAGGTGGGCCAGGTCATGGCTGCCGGCCAGCTCGCGGATCGAGTGCATGGCAAAGGTCGGCACGCCGATATCAACGGTGCGAATGCCCAGATGGCTGGCGGCGATCGGCCCGATGGTCGAGCCGCAGCCCATGTCGCTGCGCGTGACAAAGCTTTGTACCGGCACCTCTTCAGTCAGGCACAGGTGCCGAAAGAAGCCCGCGGTCTCGCTGTTGGTCGCATAGCGCTGGTTGCTGTTTATCTTGATCACGGGGCCGCCATTGAGTAGCGGGCCATGGTTGGCGTCGTGCTTGTCAATGTAATTGGGGTGCAGACCGTGAGCATTGTCGGCAGAAACCATCAGCGAGTGCTGGATGCTGCGGGCATAGGCGTCACCTGCAGGCATCAGGCGGCGCAAAACCTGTTCGAGCATCGGGCCGTCAGCTCCGCAGGCCGAGCGCGAGCCTACTTCTTCATGGTCGGTGCAGACCAGTATGCAGCTCTCTTCATTCTTGCTGCTCAGCAAAGCCTGCAACCCGGCGTAGCAGGAGAGCAGATTGTCTAGCCGGGCACCGCTGAGGAAGTCACCTTCCAGGCCGATCACGGCAGCACTCTGGGTGTCGTAGAAGCTCAGCTCGTAATCGAGTACTGCATCGGGGGTGATGCCGTGTTCGTGACTTAGTTGCTCGGCCAGCAGATCACGGAAATCAGGTTGTTCGCCGGCGGCCAGCGTCGCCAGAATCGGAGGCAGCTCTATTTGCTTGTTGATTTCCCAGCCCTTGTTGGCCTCTCGATTCAGGTGAATGGCCAGATTAGGGATCACCGCAATCGGCCGCTGAAAGTCGATCAGTTGGCTTTCTACCTTGCCGGCGGCGCGATATGTGACGCGTCCGGCCAGGGACAGGTCGCGGTCGAACCACGGGTTCAGCAGGGCACCGCCGTACACTTCTACCCCGAGCTGCCAGAAGCCTTGCTGATGCAATTCCGGGTTCGGTTTGACGCGCAGGCAGGGGCTGTCGGTATGGGCGCCAACCATGCGCATGCCGCTGTCGGCCAGTGGGCGCTTGCCCAGCTTGATGGCGATGATCGAGGAGTCGTTGCGGGTGATGTAAAAACGTCCGCCGCCTTCGCTGCGCCAGACCTCACGCTCGTCCAGTCGCTGATACCCGGCAGCCTCAAGTCGCTGTGCAAGACTGCGGGTAGCGTGAAACGGGGTGGGTGAGGTCTTGAGGAAATCGATCAGACCCTGATTGAGTTCGGTGCGCATACTGGACTCCATATGGTAGTCCGCAAAGTTTAACGCATCGGCGGCTTGACCGTCGCTTTGCGGCTTACTCGGAATGCGTCTTGCCACTGAACGTCAGTTGGCTCTGGCAGCGCCGGCACTGGTAACGCTGGCCGCGCGTGACCATTGCGTGCCTGCGTGAGCTGAAAGGGAACTCGCCATCGGGACAGTTGCAGCGATAGAGGAAGCGTGTGCTGGCACGACGTTTAACGGCGTAGTTGTGGCAGCGTAAAGGAGGCAGTTGGTAAACCCCGCGCATGATCTGCTGCCACTCAGCGCCGTGGGGCTGAATGCGCGGGCCGAACACGGTATGTGCAATCAGGTGGGCAACTTCGTGGGCTACCGTTTGCCGCAGGAAATCATCGGTATTGTCCCGGTAAAGTTGCGGGTTGAAACGCAGCTTGTTTTCCTGAAGGTGGGCAACGCCGGCTTTCTGGCCGCGCAATTTCAGCGAGATTTCAGGACGCGAGAATGATCGCTGGAAGAAGGCTTCTGCCATCAGATAACAGCTTTCAACGCGATTATGTATCTGCTCTGGCATCGTCTGCTCCGCTTGGGGCTGGTGATTATGCCAAAGCAGAGGTTAATCGACAGCCTGAAAACGACGAAGCCGCCTGGAAAGGCGGCTTCGGGTATTTCTGTATCACTTGATCAGCTGGTATAGACAGGACCTATACCCAGCCCCCAGATCACAACCGACATGGCCATCATGCTGACCAGCATTACCAGACCGATTGCCAGAATCGAGCTGGCGTAGACAAAGCCTTCTTCTTCGGGAATGCCCATGAAGGTCGGTATACCTATATAAAGCAAATACACCGTGTAGCAAACAGCTGCCGTCCCGACCAGCATAGCTAGCCAAAGATTCGGGTAGAGCGCCGCAAGTCCTCCAATAAACAGTGGAGTCGCGTTA
>Ga0102815_10001606_pt1 | contig 14079 bp, 11 predicted proteins | sample ColrivemetaGS759_FD_79113 | JGI IMG/M metagenome (GOLD analysis project Ga0102815, IMG submission 79113) | Estuarine microbial communities from the Columbia River estuary - Ebb tide ETM metaG S.759 | ecosystem: Environmental > Aquatic > Marine > Intertidal zone > Estuary | place: USA: Columbia...
CACCAGGCCCAGCCAGGCATTGAGGTAGACCCAGCTGCGATGGTGTAACACCACGGATTTGCCCCGCAGGGGTTCGGCCCGAAGCTGCCAACTGGCGATCGCTGCAGTCCATTTTTCCTCGAAAATGGCCAGGTTCTGCTGGTAGGTCGTGGCGTTGCCGGGATCGATCTGCTGCAGGCGCTGGGCTATGACTCGCGCGACTGGAATGAGGTTCCTCGGGTCGGTCTGGATATGCGGGTTGCCCTGGGCGTGCATGTCCCCCTGGGCCCGGTCGAGTGTGACAGGTATTTCCAGCCGATTCACGAAATCACTGGCCATCAGGTAGCCCGGTTGGCCGGGCTGTATCTTCGGGTTGTTGGCCTTACGCAGTAGCAGCGGTAGCCAACCTGCTTCCAGGCCGGAGCCCGAGCAAATCAGCAGATCGGCTTTGCGTGCCTGGGCAATCAGCCCCGGACGAGCCTGGATATAATGGGGGTCCTGCAGGGCGTTGGTGGCCGATTGGCTGTCGAGCTTGTCGCCACCTATTGCCACTGCCAGGGCTGACCACTCAGGTTCGCAGGCGAATACCTCCACACTGGCTCGAGCTGCCCCGGCCATCAGCAGGGTGATGACCAGGCTCAATCGAAATACAATTCGGTAATTCATACATTGATCCTAAAATTCATGGGCGCCATGGGCGCCGATGCTCATGATATATTGCAAAATCACCTGGTTATCGTCCTGGGGACCGCTTTCGTCGCGGTTGAACTGCAGGCGTATGCGGGAGAATTCGCTGTTGGAATAATCCATCATGAACGAGTAGCGAATCGGATCGCTGCCGAGGGTGTCCAGTTCGGTACCGGCGAATTGTTTACCCGGGTCATCCAGGGCAAGACCATCAACCCTGACCCCGGCGCGCCAGCGCGGCCGCCACTGGTAGATCGCCTGGGCGTACCAGCCGGTGGCGTCGTTGCTGACTGGCCCGCTATTTTCCAGTCCGGGCAATTGGTAGCGACCGCTCTCATTGCGCCACAGGTACTCGGTCTGGAAGATGAAATTGCGATCCCGAATATTGCCATTGGGGGCCCACTTCCAGACGAAGTCGGCAATATAGATATCGCTGTCACCGTCGAAGTTCAGTGGATTGTCCTCGTTGCCATATTCCCGGTCGCGAGCAGTGCTGCCCAGCCAGGAAAAGCCCGCGGTCCAGCTGTTGCTCATGCCCACATCACCACCCACGTGGGCAAACAGGCTCTGGCTGCCCAGGCCGTTGTGCGCATCGCCCGCCGCCGGGTAGTTACTGCCACGAAATACCTCAGCACCGAGTTCCAGGAAGAAATCAGTAGGTGCCAGCCAGCGGAACTGGATGCCATCATCCCCGTACTGGATACCAAGGAGGGCGCTGTAAGGCAGGGCCTGGTCGGCAAAGTCCCAGCTGTGAGGGTGCTTGTCGTTGAGGTAGCCTATCCCTGAATAGAAGCGCCCAAAACGCAGGGTGGTGTTGGCAGGCAGGCTGAGGGTGTCAACGTAAGCCTCTTCCAGGCTGGTATTGAATTCGCCATCCTCCTGTTCAATCGCTGCAGTTACCCTGGCATAAAACCAGTCGTCCACGTTGGAGGTAAATATCAGTTCGGTCTCACCTATGCTCAAACCCTCGTCCCCGAGGCCTGACTCGCCGGCCTGGGGAAAACCCGGGATGTAATAATCGTCGGGATTCTTGTCATACGCCCGCAGGGCGCCGTTGAGGATAATACCGATGGCCGGGTTGTAGTCATTGCCGGAGCTTGAGTAGTTGCGCGCTGGGGCGGCGACCGGGGCAGGCGCAGGTGCTGCGGCCAGCGCGACGGCTGCTGGTGGCTGCTGTTGCTCCTGCGCGAGTTGCTGCTCGGCGTCGTTGAGGCGTTGTTCCAGCGACTGGATACGCGCTTCATACTGCGCCTTGAGCGTATCCAGTTCCGCGCGCATGGCGGCAATGTTGTCATCGGCAAGAACGCCGCCCGAGGCCAGTGCTCCGATCAGCACGGCCGGTGCTACCCGTGAGGGCAAAAAAGGCATATTCATGAGACTTTCCCATCTTTGAAAAAGTTAAAAGCAGCGCGCGCCATGGCGCGCCAGAGCGATTACATCAAAGTGGGTGGGCTGGTGGGGCGCGGCTTGGGTGTGAAACGGATAAGGTCGTGCGGTATCCAGGCTCCACAACTTGCAGCATGGGTCCACTCGGCGCAGCATTGATGGCCGGTGTCGGCGGCTGGCAGGGCAGGGCGCCATGCCCGGTCGAGGCCTGCAGGCACACCTGGCAGTCAGCCTGCTGGTCGTTACCATGTTGCAGGGCATGACCTGCGTACAGCGCCTGGGAGAAAACCAGGGCTGCCAGCAGGGCAATTCTTGCCAGGTAGGGTGCGAACATGGCCCGGATTGTAAACCCGGCCTCAGTTGTCGCGCAACAGGCAGGCTTCGATATCGCTGCGCCCGGTGCGCAAAGCTGCGCCTGCGATCACTATTTGGGCAAGGGTGCTATCGGATTGACAACGGCTCAGCCATAATCGCTGGGTTAGAGCAGGCGGCGGATCCCAATTTATGCACAGTCACGGTCATCATCACGACCACAACCACAGCCATGATGCTTCCAACCGGATAGGTTGGGCGTTCTTCCTGAATGCCTCTTTTACCATTATTGAGTTTGTCGGTGGGTATTTGACCAACAGTACCGCGATCATGGCTGATGCCGTGCACGACCTGGGTGACAGTCTTTCCATTGGCCTGGCCTGGTTCCTCAATAAGCTGGGCAGTAAGCAGGCGGATGGTCTTTTTACGTATGGCTATCGGCGTTTTTCGCTGCTGGGAGCACTGATTAACGGCTTCGTGCTGATTGCTGGATCCCTGTGGGTGCTCAGCCATGCAATTCCCCGCCTGATCGAGCCCCAGCGGCCCGACGCTGTGGGTATGCTGTGGCTGGCGCTGCTGGGTGTCGCGGTAAACGGCTATGCCGCCTACAAGCTGAGTCGCGGTAAAACGCTCAATGAGCGCGTGCTGAACTGGCACCTCATGGAAGACGTACTGGGCTGGGTTGCCGTGCTGGTAGTGGCAATCACCCTGCTGTTCGTCGACTGGCCGATCCTCGATCCCCTACTCTCGATAGCCTTCACCCTGTTTATCCTGGTCAACGTGTTAAGGACGAGTTACGAGGCCATGTCCCTGTTAATGATGGCAACCCCGGACAAGGCCCTGCGCAAGCAGGTGCTGGCTGCTCTCCACGCAATAGAGCACGTAGATGAAGTGCATCACCTGCACCTGTGGTCGCTGGACGGCGAGAGCAATGTTCTGACGGCCCATCTCAAGCTGAGGCAGTGGATAGACCCGGCGGGACAAATTGCAATCAAGGAAACTATCAGCCAGCGTCTTGATGCGTTCAGTTTCTTGCACACTACCATTGAATTCGAGTTCCCGGATGAAGTCTGCCGCGACGGCAGCGACCCGGTGCATGCCCATAACCAGGCGATGCGGGCTGGCACTGAAACCCCGTAAACACCGCTTAATCAAGGAGAAGAATAATGACCGGCTGTCCCTATGCTGACCTGACCGCACCGGAAACCTTCAAGGGAGGGCTGCCGCGGGAGACTTTCAGGCAGCTGCGCGAGGAGCAACCTGTTTACTGGCATGAAGATCCTGCCCAGGGCAGGGGGTTCTGGACGATTACCCGACATCGTGATCTGGATTATATCTCCAAGCACCCGCTGCTGTTTTCCTCGGAGCTGGAAACCTGCTTCCTGCACGAGCAGGACCCCGCCATGATGGAGATGATGCGCCTGCAGATCATCAACATGGATCCCCCCAGGCACATCAAGTACCGCCGGCTGGTGCGCAACGCCTTCACCCCTAAAAAGGTTGATTCCTACGAGCAGCGCTTCCGTGAAATCGCCAAGGGCATTCTCGATAAGGCGGTGCAGGGCGGGCGTTGTGAATTCGTGGAGGATATTGCGGCTGAGCTCCCGCTGATCGCGATCTGTGAACTGATGGGGGTACCGCTGGACAAGCGCAAGCGCCTGTTCGAACTCACCAATATCATGATTGGTATGGATGATCCGGAGCTGGCGACCAGCGAGGAAGAGGGGACGATGGCCATGATGGAAATGTTCATGATGGCCCAGGAGCTGGCGGCGCAGAACCGGGCGAATCCCCAGGATGATATCGTCGACGTATTACTGCACGGTACAGTTGAAGATGAAGCACTTACTGATGACGAGTTCTGCTATTTTTTCCTGCTGCTGATCGTGGCCGGTAACGAAACCACCCGTACCATTACCAGCCATGGCATGCGCCTGTTGATGGAGCACGACCAGTACCAGCAACTGGCAGACAATCCCGATTTGCTGGAGGGGGCCATCGAGGAGTTTTTGCGCTATAACCCGGCCGTTATCGCCTTCCGGCGCACCGCGACCGAGGATGTCGAAGTGGGCGGCCAGCTTATCAAAAAAGGCGACAAAATCCAGATGTACTACGGCGCGGCCAGCGCCGATGAGGAATTATTCAAGGACAGCGACAACTTCGATATTACCCGGGCCCAGCGTGAGGATGTGAAGAATAACCATCGCGCGTTCGGGATTGGCGAGCATTTCTGTCTGGGCTCGCATCTTGCCCGGCTGGAGCTGAAGGTGATTTTCGAGGAGATCCTGGCGCGTATCCGCAATCCCCAGTTTGATGGCGAGATAAACTGGCTGCGTTCCAATTTCATCAATGGTATTAAATCCATGCCCATTCGCTTTGACGCGATCGAGAGTCGATCGACCGATTAGCCTGGAAAGGTCTAGTGCGGACTTGCCTTGAACTGGTCGCGATCGGCAAACGCGGCCTGGTAGGCGGGGCGCTCGGCTAACTTGCGCAGGTACTGGGAAAATGTTGGGTCGGAGCATAAACCGTACATTTTTGCCCACAGGATATTGTGTCCCACCACGCAATCTACAGCACAGAATTGCTCACCACAGATATAGTTGCCGCTAGCCAGTCGTTGCTTCAACTGTGGTTCCACTTCATTACTGATCTTGTCCTTGTAACGCGCAATAGTGCGTTCATCACGCTCGGCCTCCGTGAACAGGTCGATATGCAGGCGCAACTGCCATAGCATCATGTCCATCCATGAGCTGGCGAAATGTAGCATCTGTAAATAGTCTGCCCTGGCGGTGGAGAAGGGTTTGGCGGCCGGCGCGAGGCGTTTTTCGGGATACAGGTCCGCCAGCAAGGAGACCATCGCGCCGCTCTCAATCATGCTGAATACCGAGCCATCGTCGAGTGTGAAATCCAGCACCGGCACGGCGTGGTTGGGATTGCGTTGCAGGTATTGGTCCTGGTATTGCTGGCCCTCATACAGTGCGACTTGTTCGGTATCGAAGTTATTGCCAATCAGTTCCAGCAGTAACCATTTGATACGGACGCTGCGGGACATGGGGAAGTGGTAGAGTTTGATTCGCTCTATGTTCATAGGTGTCTGTGCTTCTTTTGAGAGGAAGAACAGGCATCGGCTGCAATTCAGCCGATGCCTTCAGTGGAGGTGCGGTCGATGTTGGGCATCTGGTAGCCCATCATTCCCAGGTTATATGCACTGATGTTGCACTGACCGATATCATCGCCCCAGATGACGAGAATATTCGGCTTGTCTGCAGCCTGGGCAAACTGTAATGGCAGCGCCATCGCCATCGCCAGTGCAGCTGCTGCTCTGGTGAGAAAAGTCTTCATTGTCTATCTCTGTGGTGGCTCATGTAGCCGGTCTAGCCGATGTCGCCTACAGAAGGCTAGCAGATATCGAAGTCAATTCAATGTTTGGATAGCTTAACGGCGGATACAGCCCGGCATGCTGCAGAGCATTTCAAAAATCAGGTTGGCAGCCAGCAGGGCGGTGTTGCCGCTGCTGTCGTAGGGCGGCGACACTTCGACCAGGTCGCAACCGATAAGATTGAGGCCGAAGCAGCCGCGAATGATTTCAAGGCCCTGGGAACCCATCAGGCCGCCGGGTTCCGGTGTGCCGGTGCCAGGAGCGACAGAGGGATCCAGCCCATCTATATCAAAGCTGAGATAGCAGGGCATGTCCGGACCAATCGCCTGTCGGATCTCCTCCATAAGCGGAGCCAGCGATTTGTACCAGCACTCCTCTGCGCCAATAATCCGCACGCCCTGCTGACGGGCCCAGTCAAAGTCGTCGGCGGCGTAGCCGGTGGCGCGAGGCCCGATCTGGAACATCTTGTTGGGGTCAACCAGTTGCTCCTCTATCGCCCGACGGAAAATGGTGCCATGGGCTATTTTCTCGCCGAACATGGTGTCGTTTATATCGGTGTGTGCATCGACATGGACCAGCGCGACCGGGCCATGCTTTTTTGCTAACTGGCGCAGTATTGGCAGGGTAATGGTATGGTCGCCGCCAACAGAGATAGGCTTTACCGGATGCTGGAGCATGTCTGCATAGTATTGCTCGATCAACTCAATACAGTGGCTCAAGTTATAGGGATTGAGAGGCACATCGCCAGCATCTGCCACCTGGAAAGAGTCAAACGGCGCGGCACCGACGGCCATGGAGTACGGCCTTACCAGCACCGACTCGGCGCGAATCTGGCGGGGCCCATAGCGTGTCCCATTGCGATTGCTGGTGCCGATGTCCAGCGGCACACCGACCAGGGCAATATCAAGGTCGCTGAAGGAGCTGGCAGTAGGGAGCCGAAACAGTGTCGCAATGCCGCCAAATCGTGGCATGTCGTTGCCGCTCAAGGGCTGGTTAAACGAAGTGCTCATGGTATGTCCTTCCTAAGTGTCGTCTGCAGTGCTGCTGTCTGCCGCATTGGGGTAGCCGTCTACAAACTCCTGCTGAACAATCTCTATAAGGGTGGGTATGTCCCTGTTAGTCGCCGCAATCAACGCTTGCTTCAGTTCGGATAAATCCCTGACCCTTGCCACCTCACAGCCAAAGGCGCGTCCTATGCCCAAAAAATCAGGGGTGTAAATGTCCACGCCGATCGGAGTGATGTCTCCCTCCTGCATGAAGCGCTTTATTTCGCCGTAACCACTGTTATTCCACAGCAGAAAAATGACCGGCACGCGTGCTTCGACGGCGCTGGCCAGTTCGGCAATAGTGAACTGGGAGGCACCATCGCCAATCAGGCCGATAACGGGGGACCCCGGAAGACCCAGCCTGGCCCCGATGGCGGCGGGAATAGCATAGCCCAAGGTCCCGAAACCGCTGGCAGAGTGGAAGTAGCGGCGCGCTTGCTCCGTTTCGTAGTTCAGCCACGCATAATAGGTTGGCTGGGTGGAGTCGCCGACAATGGTGACATCGGGCAAGGCGTCGCGCAGGGTGTCAAAAAAGGCCTCGTAGCGGGCATCGCGGCTGGCTACCACAGCCGAGCGCAACACTGCTGCGCGGGCATGGCCGTTGGCCGGGTCTGCAGGCGCAGCGGACAGCTGCTCAAGTATGGCATCCAGCGCCAGCCCCGCGTCGCTGTAGATGGCAAGGTCTGGCCTTATATTGCGAGCAAGCTGACGTGGATCGATATCAATCCGGATCAATTGGCCATTGACAACAACAGGGCCGGAAAAAAAGAAATCGTAATCTGTTTCGCTAAACTCGGTGCCCACTGCCAACACCACATCCGCCTGCTCAAACTCGCTGCGGATGACCGCATGAGAGCCCGAGCCCCCCACAGCCAGCGGATGACCATAGGGAATGGCACCCTTGGCGTTAACCGTATTGACCACCGGCGCCCCCAGCTGCTCCGCCAGGGCAAGGACTTGTGGCGCAGCATTGATACTGCCCCCACCAATGGCGATGAGGGGGCGTTTAGCGTCGCTCAGTAAGCGGGCAGCTTGCCTGGCTGCACCGGGGGCTGGCCCGGGTGCATGGGGGATTGGGTAAGGTATCTGATCAAGATGATCAGCAGGCGCCAGAATAACATCCAGCGGAATCTCGATATGCACCGGGCCGGGGCGCTCGCTGGAAAACACCGTAAATGCCTTCGCCAGAATCTGCGGCAATTCATCTGCCCGCATCAGGGTGTGACTGAAGACGGACACACCGCCCATGGTTGCACTCTGGTTGGGCATTTCATGCAGGCGGCCCTCACCCATGCCAAGCTGATGGGTGCGGCTCACCGAGGAGATAACCAGCATAGGGATGGAGTCGGCCAGTGCCTGCCCCATTGCTGTGGCGATATTGGTCATGCCGGGGCCGGTAATAATCAGGCAGACGCCAGGCTTTCCCGTAACCCTGGCATAGCCGTCGGCCATAAACCCTGCACCCTGCTCGTGACGGGGAGTGATATGGCGGATACCTGTAGCAGGCAGGCCGCGGTATAGCTCAATGGTATGTACTCCCGGAATACCGAACACCAGCTCAACATCGTAAGCCTCGAGTATCCTGACCAGGATCTCCCCGCACGTTGCCATTAATAATCCCTGTTAGAGTGACTCTTTATATAGCGTTCAATACGATCAAACGCCTTGCTCATTATGTGCACCTGATGGGTCAGTGAGAGCCGGACAAAGTGATGGGTGATCTCGCCAAATGCCCGTCCCGGTAATACAGAAACACCCCCGTGTTCCAATAAACCGGTCGCAAAGGCCAGGCCATCGGTGCCCAGGCCCTCTACACTCATCATCACGAACATGCCCGCCTGCGGCGTGTTCGCAGTCAAGCCCGGAATACGCCTGATCCGCTCAAGGGCATAGTCCCTGCGTACCCGGTACTCGTCGGCAATGGAGCGGGTGTATTCCTCGTCATTATTCAGCGCAAAGGCGGCAGCATCCTGCACGAACTGGCAGCAGCCGAAAATAGAGCCGGATGCAAATGCCAGAATACGTTTGGCGGTGTCTTCGGAGGATACGGTCCAGCCCATGCGCCAGCCAGTCATGGCATGGGACTTGGAGAGGGCGTCAATTACCACCACATTTTCGAGGGTTGCAGCGGCGTTCAGTAAGGACACATGGCGGTCGCCGAAAGTGATCATCGAATAGACCTCATCGCAGACTATCCACACATCGCGTGACAGGCAGAACGCCGCAAGCTCGCGCAATTGATCCTCTGTGATGATATTGCCGCCAGGATTGCCTGGTGTATTGAGGAAGAGTACCCGGGTTTTGTCGGTAAACGCCTGTTTAACCTGCTCCACATCCAGTGTGAAATTATCTGTAGGATCCAGTGGTACATGGACGACGTTTGCCCCGATAGCACCCAGCAGCCCCTGGTAGCCCACGTACATGGGGGTAGGAATGATGATCTCGTCGCCCTCATTCAGTAAGCACGATAAGGTCGTGAAAATAGCGTTGGTGCCGCCGGGGTGAACGACGATCTGCTCGATATTGGTCGCCTTGCCGCTGGCGCCGCATTCAAGATCAGCTATGGCCTGCCTGAGCCTGACTTCACCGGCCCCGGGTGAATAATGGGTACGCCCTGATTTGAGGCTGGACACGGCGTGGTCAACAATAAAGTCGAGGGTGGGTAGATCGGGGTCGCCTATCGAGAAGAGAATAATATCTTCTCCCGCTTCCTTCAGGGCGCAGGCCTTGTTATGCGCCCCCCAATAGATGGAGTCATCGACGGCCTGACGCTCACTTGCTCGGCTGAATTTCATAGAGCTTTACGCTCCTGTTATTAGTAGGTTGCAATTATCGAGGCATTGGATACTTTATTGTTACTCCCAACCTCTATAGGCATATTGAAGCGATGCCACGCAGCCAGTATAGATGGGCAGGAGTGAATGGGACATTGAATTCACAATGGTGGCGGAAATTATGTCCGGTTTTGGGTGGCAATACGTATTCTGCCTGCTGTCGATTTCAATATGACGCAGATGGATCGTATCTGTACACTGCCTGAGGATTGTCAGTACCCCATTAGTCAGACAGCCACTTATCCAACGAGCAGGAGCCAGCAGGCATGAGCGACTCAACCTCTTACGAACCCCCCAAGGTATGGCAGTGGGACCCAAACAATGAGCAGGCCTTTGCCAACATAAACCGGCCAACGGCCGGGGCTCAGCATGAACAGGAACTGCAGGTGGGGAAACATCCCCTGCAGCTGTATTCGCTGGGAACCCCTAACGGGATCAAGGTCACCATCATGCTCGAGGAATTGTTGGCCAAGGGGCACACGGGGGCCGAGTACGATGCCTGGCTGGTTAATATTGGCGAGGGAGCGCAGTTCAGCAGCGGCTTTGTGGGTGCCAATCCCAATTCCAAGATTCCCGCACTGGTGGACCACAGCATGCCCAGGCCAACCCGGGTGTTCGAGTCGGGTGCCATATTGCTTTACCTGGCAGAGAAGTTTGGAGAATTCGTGCCCACTGACCCGTCCGAGCGCGCTGAATGCCTGTCCTGGTTATTCTGGCAGATGGGTGCTACGCCTCTGGTTGGCGGCGGTTTCGGGCATTTCTATGCTTACGCACCGATAAAGATCAAGTACGCGATTGATCGCTACGCCATGGAAGCCAAGCGCCAGCTCGACGTGCTGGACAAGAACCTGGCTGATCGGCAATACATCTGCGGTGATCAGTACACCATAGCCGATATGGCTATCTGGCCCTGGTACGGCGCCCTGGTGCGCAACCTGGCTTACCAGGCAGCGGAGTTTCTGGAAACGCACACCTATACCAATCTCATCCGCTGGATCGATGAAGTGGGTGCACGTCCGGCTGTAAAGCGGGGGCAGATGGTAAACCGGCCCTTCGGTGATAAATCGAGGCAGTTACTTGAGCGCCACGATGCCAGTGATTTTGAATTGCGCACCCAGGACAAGCTGGATCCGGACCCCGAGCCTGCGGCTGATTGAGATGTTTAGCCAGGTGCCGCCGGCGGTTGGCGGCACCCACGCATCGTTTTACTCGGGCTTGAAAACCAGCCCCGCATTGTCTGACAAACGCTTGAGCAATTGCTCGCCCATGGCCGCTGCAGGTGTCCAGATGCCGCCGGCAGTGGGCACATCATCCAGCGCGAGTGCAAGTGCGCTCTCGGCGATCATGCGCGAGGTGGAACCATATCCCGGGTCCCGGTCACCGAAAACCGATGCGCGCAATTCTTCGCCTGTGGCAGTTTCACCAATGAACAGCAGATCGTAGAAACCCGCTTCCTGCTCCTCGCGGCTGGGTCCATCGCCGGGTTGCACGTCCTCCCCACCCGTGGAAATATCAGGCTTGGCCAGCGCTTTTGCCATCGCTTCGCCTTTCTCGCCCGGGCCAGTGAGTAGCATCTCGGAGTAGGTGAAGTCTTCGCCATAGGCATGGCCGAGGAGGGCGTTGGAACGGTGTACATTGGGAATATTGATCGTCGCCATAATAAAAGGCGCCGCCCAACTGTCCACGGCTTTGTCATAGCAGGGCTTGAAGCTCTCTGGCTGTTGCGGGCCCTGGAAACCAGGCACCAGTCCAAAAGGGTTGCTGAGCATTTTCTTGACGGCGGGGTCGCTGGCAGCCGCCGCCATTGTGGCTTTCATGCTGGCTACCGTTCCGCCGGAGGCATGTCCTTTGATACCGCGGACGCGCCCTTTCACATGGCGCGCCGGAGCGCCTGTTTTTTCACGGGTGAGGCTTTGCAGGTAGTAGACGCCCAGGTCAAAAGGAATGGAGTCGAAACCACAGGAGAATACGATTCTCGCACCACTGGCCTGAGCGCCGGCCTGGTGCTGCTCGATCATCTCGCGCATCCAGTTGGGCTCGCCACAGAGGTCGACATAATCGGTGCCGGCGGCGACACAGGCGGCTACCAGTCCAGACCCGTAAAGCTGGTAGGGACCCACCGCGGTCAGCACCACAGCCGTCCGCTCCGCCATGCCGCGCAGGGAGTCAGCATCAGCCGAATCCACCGTGATAATCGGCAGATCTGCCGGCAGATTCGCCTCGGCGATCGTACTGGCGATCTTGTCTGCATTGCGCCCTGCCAATGCCCAGCGAAAATCACCGGTGTTGGCATGCCTGGCTGCCAGGTACTCAGCAATCAGGCGCCCGGTGAAGCCACTGGCGCCGTAAACGATAATGTCGAACTCTCTGTTGTGTTTCATTTTTTTGCATTTCCTGCGTTAAAACCGGGTTTAGCGATAACCTGGACCTGCTAGGTTTCGGTGAAGCTGACTATTTTCTGACCCTTGATATGTTGCAAAAGCGGACTGTCGGCTGCGTGCTGAAATGCCTGGGCCACGTCGCTTGAGCGGGCGTCTGTGATGGGCTGGTAATTGGGGTGGGTGAATATATAGAACTCCCCGGCCTCAAGGGCTTCCAGCACGCGCTGGCCAACAATATTCACATCGATACCGTTTTCTACCGCCTGCGTGGTATTAGTGGCCAGTTTGATTACGTCAGGGGAGGGCGGGGTATTGTTGGCATAGCGCGCCTGACGGTTGCGATACGACTTGTGGATGAGGGTTTGTACAAAGGCCGGCGCCAGCACCGAAACATGGATGTTGTGGTTCTGCAGCTCCACTGACCAGGCCTCGGAGAGGGCAACTACAGCGGCCTTGGTCGCCGTATACGCACCGCCCATTGGCGCCCCGGCCATACCAGCGATGGAGGCGACGTTGATCAGCCAGCCCTGCTCACCGTGTTCCTTCATCAGCGGAACAAATACGTTGGCACCGTACACCACGCCCATCAAATTGACATCGATAGTCCATCGCCAGCCGGAGACGTACAGGGTCTCGATAGCCCCGATGCCGCCACTGACGCCAGCGTTATTGATAAGCATATGAACCTTGCCAAAGCGCTCACATGCCGCCACCGCGGTGCGATCCCAGTCAGACTTGATAGCGACGTCCATTTCGACTGCCAGTACCGGGATTCCTGCAGCCTGCAGTTGCTGTTCCGCCAGGGCAAGTTGGGCCGCTTCAATATCGGCGATAACTATGTTCATCCCTACAGCACCCAGGGCTTTGGCCAGGTTAAGGCCGATGCCGCCTGCGCCGCCGCTGATAACCGCTGTTTTTCCTGAGAGTTCTTTCATGTTTCTGGGTGCTCCTTGTCAATACCAATTTGTGTCAGATGAGAGAGAGTCCGGCCTGGATGATCAGGGCAATATTGGCGATCAGTGCCAGCATAAAGAAATGTGTTCTCGGGCTGGGATTTTTCTCGGTAGAGATCCCGTAATAGCAGCCCATATGAATCAATCGTGAGACAGCGTAAACCCATACCCAGATGGCCGTCCAGAAAGGATCAGCACCAGCCACGATTGCCAGCAGTACTGCACCCAGTATAGCCGGGGCGCGTGTTTGCTGCGGCCGAATAATAAGCGAACGAGCGCTCGCTCGTCAATACATTTTGCGTTATAGTTCGCGTCGGTGAGGGCTATCGGTGAACAGAAGCGCAACTGCGTGCCCCGGCGATATGCAGCATATACAGTGGCTTGCGCGGAGAAATTCGATGAATGCAGCAAAGCAGCGACAGATCGGGGTGGAGGGCTGGCCAGGCGATACATCACTGGATGCCTATCGACGGGCCAACCCCTTGAGTCGGGTTTCAGTCTACGAATACTTCTTCGAGGCGAACAAACACAGGATAAAAGTCCAGAACCCCAGCCTGGCTATACCGAAGCTGCAGCTGATCATTGAGTCGATATTCCGGATTTCGTCGAAGCGGGGCTTTCATGCCATGTCCCTGCGAGACCTGTGCCAGGAGTCAGGGTTGAGTATGGGAGGGGTGTACAACTACATCAGTAGCAAGGAAGACGTGTCGAAAATGATCACCGAATTTGTCGGGGTTACCTTTGTCGATATCAACCAGGCCTTGCTGCCGCCCCTGGAAAATACGGAGCAGCGGCTTGAGGCGTTGATTCGCGCCCACATCTACATGTCAGAACTGTATCGCTCATGGTATTTCTTCGTTTACATGGAAACAAAAAATCAGCCTGCCGAGCAGATAAAGACAGCCATTCAACTCGAACAGAAAATGCTGGGTGAGTTGCAGGCAGTCATAGACGATGGTATCTCGGCGGGTATCTATCGCACCTCACAAAGCACGCTCACAGCGGCAGCGATCCTGTCCATGATCCAGGACTGGTATCTGAAGTCCTGGCATTTCAAGGGCAACTCGGTGGATGCTACCAGCTATGCTGACTTCGTTGTCGATGCCGCCAGGCGATTAC
>Ga0102815_10001607_pt1 | contig 14074 bp, 12 predicted proteins | sample ColrivemetaGS759_FD_79113 | JGI IMG/M metagenome (GOLD analysis project Ga0102815, IMG submission 79113) | Estuarine microbial communities from the Columbia River estuary - Ebb tide ETM metaG S.759 | ecosystem: Environmental > Aquatic > Marine > Intertidal zone > Estuary | place: USA: Columbia...
CTGTTCAGTGTCGATCTGCCCGAGCCCGTCCCGGCGGGTGGCGAGGTGACCGTGGAGATCGAGTGGGAGTCCCGTCTGCCGCGCGTCCGCCGGAGGACTGGAACCAAGGGCAACTTCATCTTCCTCAGCCACTGGTTCCCCAAGCTCGCCGTGTACGAGGGGGGCCGCGGCTGGCGCGCGCACCCGTTCTACATGAACACCGAGTTCTACGCGGACTACGGGACCTATGACGTGACCCTCGATCTGCCCGAGGAATACACGGGCAAGATCGCAGCCTCGGGCAAGCGCGTCTCGGCTGAGGCGCTGCCCGACGGCAGGTATGCCGAGCGCTACATTGCTCCGGCGCCCGAGGACCAGACCTACGCGGACCCCGTGGCGGCTCGTGGTTCCGGGCTCGCGCCCCGCGTCCACGGCTTCGCGTGGACCGCTGACCCCGACTACACCGTCTATGAGCGGGCCTTCGTGTGGAACGAGTGGGCCAGCCGCCACGAGGCGGAGGTGGCCGAGGTCGCCAGCGCTCTGGGGATGGAGCCCGCCGACCTCGCCGGCCGCGAGGTCCTGGTGCGCGTCATGGTCCACCCCGAGCACGCGTCACAGGCTGAACGGCATTGGCGGGCGACCTGCGCCACGCTCTTCTACTACGGGCTCTGGTACGGAGCCTATCCCTACTCCGAGCTGACGGCCGTGGACCCGGCCTGGGGCGCCCGGGCGGCGGGCGGGATGGAATACCCGACCATCTTCACCTGCGGCTCCAGGATGCTCACCCGGCCGCGCATGTACACCCCGGAGTCGGTGACGGTGCACGAGGCCGGCCACCAGTTCTGGTACGGGCTCGTCGGCAACAACGAGCCGGAGGCGGCGTGGCTCGACGAGGGCTTCAACTCGTTCAGTGACAGCGAGACCCTGTTCCGCGAGTACGGCGCGCGGCGCGCGGCGTCGACCTATAGCGGCCTCCCCATGTGGGGGATCGCTCCCTCGGCTGCTCCGGGGGCTCGCTCCCTGGAGGGGACGGTCTCGCTTCAAAGCGTCGCGTTCCCCAACCCGATTCGACTCGGCCTCGACAGGCTGGACGTGAGCGTCTCGAAGGACCTTCAGTGGCTTGTCCCGAGCGAGATTCAGGCCCGCCCGCTGACGGCCTCGCCCTTCGTGAAGTTCTGGCGAGACCAGCCTCAGCTCACGTTCGTTGAGCAGGAAACCGACCCCCGCTGGGGAGATCGGTCGGGCTACCTGCGGGACCCCGAGTCGGACCCCATCGAGCGGAACGTCTGGGACTATGTCGACCGCACCAGCTACAGCACCAACAGCTACCCGCACACCGCGGTGGCGCTGCGCTCGCTTCAGGCGCTGGTGGGGCGGGACGCCTTCCTGCGTGGCATGCGCAAGTTCGCCCAGGACTGGCGGTACAGGCACCCCTACCCAGAGGACTTCTATCTCGCCTTCCAGGAGGGCGCAGACGCGGACATCCAGTGGTACTTCGAGGACGTCTTCCGCTCGACCAAGACCGTGGATTGGAGCTGCCAGGTGGCTCAGACCCGGGACCCCAAGTCCGCGGGCTGGTTCCGATGTGACGATGGGTCATGGACGTCCGATTGCTCTCCCGAGGCGCTCGCGAGCGCGGCGGAAGCCGAAGAGGCGGAGGCTGAAGCTGACGCCGAGGGTGGCGACGGCGCCTCTGGTGCTGAGGAGCCCGAGAAGGCCAAGCGCCCCTGGGTCCCGGACATCGTCGTCCGGCGTCGGGGCGACCTCGTGCTGCCCGTGAAGGTGCAGGTCACCTACGAGGACGGCGGCAAGGTCGACTTCGATTGGACCCGTGAAATGCAGGGCGAGAAGAATTGGTGGCGGCTGCCGCTGGCGGCCGACGCCCGCAAGGTCACCTCGGTGGTGATCGACCCGGAGCGGCTCTGGTTCCTCGATCGCAACATGACGGACAACCAGTGGTTCGCTGAGCGGGACAAGCTCGCGCCATCGAGGTGGGGCGAGCGGGCGGCGGCGCGTGCCGCGAGCGTCCTTCAGTGGTTCATGGCGGTGGGGGGCTGATTCCTATGCCGAACTTCGACGAGAACATCGATCACGACAACCACAGCAGCCCGGACTGGCGGTTGTTCCTGCGCGGCTTCCGAGCGGCGTTCTTCCGGACGAAGCTCTGGGTTTGCACCTGGCTCTTCCTCCTGCTGCTGAGCCTCGTTCCCGCCTTCCAGACAGCGGCCTTCTTCAAGGGCGCTGTGGGGAGCCGTTACCCGTCCGCTGAGCTCGCCCGCGACCTGCACTCGAGCATGGCCGCGCCCTCCACGGGGCTTGGCGCTGTGTTCCGCCAGGACCACGCGGAGGGGCTGGCTCAGCTCAACAGCAGCGTGGCCAGCGGCGGCGCGGTGCTGGCGCTCATTGCGCTCCTCTTCGGCGTCTTCGCCGCCGGGGGCTGGCTCCAGGTGACCTTCGAGCAGCCGGAACGCCAGACTCTGCGGCGGTTTGGATTCGGTGGGGCGCGCTACTTCGGCCGCATGTTGCGCGTCGCGCTGTTGACCCTGGCTGCCCTCGGCCTCGTTCACTGGTTGCTCTACGGTGACCCGTGGAAGCGGCTCGTGCTGGGCTGGATCATGGAGGTCCCCGCGGGTGACTGGGGGAGGCTGGAGACCCTGGATTCCGAGCAAACGGTCGTGCAACTCGGCTGGCTCCAGGACGGCCTCGCGGCGATCGGGTTCATGAAGGTCATGGCCTGGGTGATCTACACCCGGACACGGCTGGTGCTTCGGGACAGTCGCTCCGTCCTCATCGCGGCCGTTGCTACGTGGTGGATGATGATCAAGCACCCCGTTCAGACCACGCGGCCACTGGCGCTCCTCCTCCTCCTCGAGGCGATCTTCGTCGTCGGGGTGCTCGGGTGGTGGCACGGACGGCTCGAGACCGGCTTCGACGCGGACCCGACCTTCTGGCGCCTCGCGGCCATCGGCGGCGTGGGTCAGCTCGCCATCATCTGGCGTCAGATCACTCGCGGCGCTTACTACCACTGCGCGGGGCGCGTTAGCCAGGCGCTCGTCGCGCCCACCGATACCCACCCCGACCCCTGGTCAGGGACCATCGGCGGCCCAGGCGGACCGCAGTACCCGGTCAACGACGACGGGTACCACGTCTCGGTCTAGCGAGCCTGAGCGGTCGCTCGGGCGGCTCCTGTTCAGGAGCCGTCCGGTGCGCCCGCGAAGCGGGGCTCGGGCTCAGAGGGGACTGGCGCCTTCACGTCCTTCCGCCAGCGCATGAGGTCGGCGTACATGGCCGCAGCCCGCTGGGGCTGGGCTGCCGCGAGGTCCGCACGCTCCAGCGGGTCGGCCTCCAGGTCATAGAGCTCAAGGCGTGGAGCGGCTGTGGTGCCCGGATGGAAGAACTCCACGAGCTTCCAACGGCCGGCCCGGAGGGCGCCGCCGGGCGTGGTGCGGAAGTGCTCGAAGCGGTCGCTCTTGCCTTGCAGGTAGCAGGGGAAGTGCCAGAAGAGCGGGCGAGGGCCGGGGGCGATCCGGCTTGTCAGGAGGCCCGTGAGGTCGACGCCGTCGAGCTCGGCGCTCCCCCTCTGCTCCGCCCCAGCGAGGGTGAGCAGGGTCGGGAGCAGGTCGACGTGGTGGACCGGAGCGTGATCGACGCCGGGGTGGATGTGCCCCGGCCAGCGCACGATCCAGGGGACCCGGATGCCACCCTCGTCGAGGGTGCCCTTGTATCCCCGGAGGATGTCCTGGTTGGTCACGGGCATGTGGCCGCCGTTGTCGGAGGTGAAGATCACGACCGTGTCCTCGGCGAGCCCCGCCTCCGCGAGGGCGGCGAGGAGGCGGCCCACCTCGTGGTCGAGGGCCTCCACCATGGCCGCGTACTTGGCGCTCTTCACGCCGGCGGCGCGCCGCTCGGCGACGCGCTCAGGCGGCGCCTGCAGCGGCGTGTGCACCGAGTAGTAGGCGAGGTGCATCAGGAACGGCGCCTCCATCTTGCCGACCAGCTCGATCGCCTCGTCGGTGAGCCTCGTGGTCAGGTACTCCCCCTCAGGCCCGTCCTCGAGGTCGGCGTTCTTGTAGGGCGAGAAGTAGCTCCTGGGGTGTCCAGCCTGGTTGCCAGCGACGTTGAAGTCGTAGCCCTGAGTCGTGGGGTCGGGCCCGAGGTGCCACTTGCCGAGGTGCGCTGAGGAGTAGCCCGCGGCGCCGAGGTGCTCGGCCAGCGTGACCTCAGCGTCCGCCAGCGTCACGGTGTTGGGCACCGGGATGAGCTCGCGCTGCGGGGGCTTGCCGCGGGCTGCCGTTCCCACGGTGTAGATACCGTGCCGTGGCGTGGTGCGCCCGGTCTGCAGGCAAGCTCGGCTAGGCGCGCAGTTGGGGGCGGCGGCGTACCCGTTGGTCAGGACGAGGCCCTCGGCCGCGAGGCGGCAGATGTTGGGCGTCCTGTGCTTCTTCTGGCCGCCGATGCCCGAGAGATCGGCGCCGAGGTCGCCGTATCCCAGGTCGTCCACCAGGACGATCAGGAAGTTCGGTGGTGTTGAGTCTGGCTCGGGTGCAGGGACCGAGTCGGACTGGGGCGCGCATGCGAGGCTGAGCAGGAGGGTGGAGAGCATCTCTCGCTCATCGTAGGTGGGACACCTCGATGTCGCTGGTCTAGCCGAGGGTTCGTGCGACGTACTCCGCGAGGGCCGCCCGGACCTCATCGCTCGCCCAGAGAGCGCGAACCTCTGCGCAGGCGGCAGGGTCCAGACCGGGGCCCCGCAGCACCTCTCGGGCCCTCCGCTTGGTGAACGCGAAGCTCGAGGACGGGATGGCGCCGAGTCGGCGCGCCGTCTCGATGGCCCGCTGCTCGAGCTCTTCAGGGGCGACGAGCTCGTCGATGAATCCAAGCTCGAGCGCGTCCTCCATGCCGTGGACGGCGGCGTCGAAGAGCGCTCGCTGGAGGTTCTTGGGCCCGACGGAGAAGCGCACGAGCTCGATGGCGAGGGGGGGGAAGGGGACGCCAACGGCCAGCTCCGGGACGCCCACGCGCCCCTTGCCGCGCGCGCCGAGGCGACGGTCACCGCAGCAGGCAACGAGGCACCCGCCCGCGATGGCGTGACCGTTGCACGCGGTCACCAAGGGCCGGTCAGAGAAGAGGAGCCTGGAGATCGCTCGGTCGAGGGCGGGCAAGAAGGCGTCGATGTAGTCGACCCCGCCGTCCACCATCCGCTTGAGGTCGACCCCCGCCGAGAAGATGCTCCCCGTCCCTGTCAGGACGCAGGCCCGCGCCTCGCTGCGCTCGAATTCGTCCATGGCCTTGCATAGCTCCTCCAGGAGCTCGAGGTCGAGGGCGCTCGCCTTCCCGTGCGCGAGGCGGAGTACGAGCACATCACCGTGGTCTTGACGTTCGATCATGCCCCAGAGCCTAGCCAGCGGGACTGGCGGTGAAGAGGCCTCGCTGCTCGAGGTCCCGTATCCGGGTTTCTCCGGAGATCTATGGGGAAAGGGATGGAGTTCTGGGCCATCCCCGCCGAGAGTTCCACCAGAGGGCACAGCCCCTCGCGCCGCCAATGCCGCCCTGATGGGCGCGCCGACGCGGTTCATGTCATCGGGCCGCGCAGCAAAAGCGGTCCCGGCGCTTGACAGGATTTCCGGTCCAGACCCACGGGGTCTCGACTCGTATCGCGCCGCTTCAAACCACCGCTTTCTCCCGCGCTGTCGTTGGGATCAGCACACGCGCCGCCATCAAAGGCGGGCGCGTTCCCACACTTTCATGACGAAGGACTCCACCAGTCCGAGCCGTCGACGTCGTTCACGTCGCGGCGGTCGCCCCACGACCACACAGAGCTCCTCCCAGGAGCAACGCCCGACCCACGAACCCCGTTCGGAGGCCCCCGCAGGGCACGACTCCGAGCCGGAACGCTCGATTCAGCCCGCCGAACGATCCAGCGATCCGGCCGCTGGCGGCGGCAAGCGCGACGAGTTCAAGACCTTTGGGCTCGACGCCCAGGTGTTGCGCGGGATCCAGGACCTGGGCTTCACAGAGGCTCGACCGATTCAGCGCAAGGCCATCCCCGCGGTCCTCGAAGGCCGGGATGTCCTCGGCCTCGCGCAGACGGGAACTGGCAAGACGGCGGCCTTCGCGCTGCCGATCCTGGAGCACCTGCGCGAGGGCGGCGGTCAACGACGCGGCCCGCGGGCGCTCGTGATCGCGCCGACTCGCGAGTTGGCTCTGCAGATCCATGAGGAGTTCTCCAGCCTCGGAAAGTTCACTCGCGTGCGCTCGACGACCGTGTTCGGCGGCGTCCCGCAGAACGCACAGGTCCGCGCCCTCAAGTCTCGGCCCGAGGTGGTCGTGGCGTGCCCCGGTCGGCTCCTCGACCTCGCCGGCCAGCGCGTGATTGACCTGCGAGACGTGGAGGTCCTCGTCCTCGACGAGGCCGACCACATGTTCGACATGGGCTTCTTGCCCAACGTTCGGCAGATCCTCCGCCTGCTCCCCGAGCGGCGTCAGAACCTGCTCTTCTCGGCCACAATGCCCAAGGAGATCCGCCACCTGGCGGACGAGGTCCTGAACCGGCCGACCGTCATTGAGCTGTCGCACAGCCGCCCCGCGGACACCATCGAGCACGCGCTCTACGAGTGCGCGCAGCCCCGCCGACTCGACCTCCTCGAGGAGATCCTCGGGGGCCCGGACTTCCGGTCGGCCATCGTCTTCCTGCGGACGAAGCACCGCGCGCGCAAGATCGCCCGTCAGCTCGACGCTCACGGTCACCGCGCGATCGCCCTCCAGGGCAACATGTCCCAGAATCAGCGCGTCCGCGCGATGGAGGGCTTCCGACGCGGAGACTACGACGTGCTGGTGGCGACCGACATCGCTGCCCGCGGCATCGATGTCGCGGACGTGAGCCACGTGGTGAACTTTGACGTTCCGAACACGCCTGAGGCGTACACCCACCGCATCGGCCGGACCGGGCGATCCAAGAAGCAGGGCAAGGCCTTCACCTTCTTCGCGCGGGAAGACGGCGATCAGGTGCGGGCGATCGAGCGACACCTTGGCAGCAAGATCCCGCGGAAGGCGCTCGAGGGCTTTGATCCGGGCGACGTGAACGCCATGCCTGTGCCGGCGGCGACCCGCGGGCGCGGGGGCGGCGGAGGCGGCGGTGGCCGTGGCGGCGGCCGTGGTCCTCGCGGCGGCGGTAGCGGCGGGGGCGGCGGCGGCAAGCGCCGTGGCGGCGGTGGCGGGCGAGGCTCCTCTGCCCCCAAGGCCTTCCCTCGGCCGGCGGCGCGTTCCTCCTCTGGAGGGACGAGCGGTTCCGGCGGCGGCTCCCCGGCCCGGAAGAGCAGCGGCGGCGGCTTCGGTCGCGGCCTCTGAGGGCCGCGCGGGCGGGTGAGGGTCAGAGTCGAATCTCGAGCCGCTCGCCCAGCTCGAAGCTCGTCGGCGTGACCACGGTCGAGTAAGCGAGCAGCTCCACGCCCGCCTCGGCGACCTCCCGCAGCCTCTTCGAGTAGGCCGGGTCGATGTCGTCAGCGGGCGAAAAGGCCTTCACGTCGGCTCGCGAGACGCAGTAGAGCATGACGCCCCGGTCGCCCGCGGCCACGACGTCTGCCAGCTCGTTGAGGTGCTTGAGCCCGCGGCTCGTCACGGCGTCGGGGAAGCGCGCGAGCTCGCCCTCGGCGAGGGTCGTGTTCTTCACCTCGACATAGGCGCGGCCGAGCTCAGGGTCCTCGAGGAGTAGATCGATGCGGCTGTTCTTGCCGTACTTCACCTCGCGCTTCGCATTCGCGTAGCCGAGGAGCGGCTCGATCTTGCCCGCCTGGACGGCCTCGAAGGCGAGGGCGTTTGGGAGGCCGGTGTCCACGTTGACCCAGGTGCCGCCGACCTCGATGGTCTGGAAGGTGTGGCTCAGCTTTCGCTTCGGGTCCTCGCTGTCTCGCAGGGCCACGCGAGCCCCCGCTTCGAGGCACCCCTTCATGGAGCCGGTGTTCGGGCAGTGGGCGGTCAGGACGGAGCCGTCTTCGAGCTCCACGTCCGTTAGGAAGCGCTTGTAGCGCTTGATGAAGGTCCCGACGACGACCGGCTGCTGGATCTGCATGCCCAGGACTCTAGGCCCCGGCCCCTCGCGCCGCTCTGCCCTCCGCCGGGTTTCAGGAGAGGCCACCGCCTCGGGCTTGTCTCAGTGCGAAATGGACCCCGCCTGATTCCAAGTTTGCGCCGGTTGCCCCCTCTTCACCGGTTGGCGTCAGGTCTACACTCTCGCCGATGATGAGACTCATTCTCACCGGGGGCGCCCTGCAGCGATCCGCAGGGGCATGGTCCAGGGCCTCTTTGGCCCTCGGACTGCTCGTGCCGTTGACGGCCTGCGGCGAGGTCTCCGGTGGTCCCAAGGCACCTCTCGTGGTCATCACCACGGGGCAGATTCACGATGCCGCCCAGGCGCTCGTGGAGGGTGTCGAGGTCGAGTTGAAGCTGCTCTGCGGCCCGGGGGTCGATCCCCACGGCTACGGCGCGAGTACCCGCGACGTGCTGGCCATGGATCAGGCCGACCTCATCGTCTTCAACGGCTTCCACCTCGAGGCCCAGCTGTCCGATCTCCTGGAGCGCGAGGCGATCGCCGTGAAGAGCTGGTCCATGGCCAGCGCGTTCCCTGCGGAGCGCCGCCTCGGCTGGAGCGAGGGGGGCGTGTCGACGGACAACTTTGACCCGCACATTTGGAACGATCTCGAGGGCTGGTCCAGCTGCGTGGCGGCCCTTTCCTTGGAGCTCGCTGAGCTGTTCCCGGAGAGCGCAGAGCAGATCAAGGCCAACGCCGCGGCCTATGGCGTGGAGCTTCACGCGGTGGACCAGTGGGCGCGTCAGCAGCTGGGAGAGCTCCCGGAGTCGCGCCGCGTCCTGGTGAGCGGGCACGATGCCTTCAGCTACTTCGCCCGCAACTACGGTCTCGAGACGCTGGCGATCCTGGGGGTTGGGAATGACCCCGAGGCGGACCTCGTGACGATGCGCTCTGTGGCAGAGCGCGTGGTCGAGAAGGAGGTTCCTGTCGTGTTCTTGGAGTCTGTCACGAACCCGCGGCTCACTCAGGCGCTCCTCGAGGCATGCGAAGCTCGGGGGTGGAACGCGCGCATCGCCGATGCGCCCCTTTACTCCGACGACCTCGGCGCCGAGGCGCCGGTCGACACCTTCTTGGGTGCCTTTCGCGCGAACGTTGAGACGATCGTCACCGCCCTGGGGACGTCATGATCCAGGGCAGCGACCTCAACTTCCGTGCTGATCAGCCCGCCCTCGACGTGGAGGGCCTGACGGTTACCTACGGCAAGGAGCCGGCGCTCTGGAACGCGGACCTCCGCCTGGATCGAGGGTCGCTCGCCGCCGTTGTCGGTCCCAACGGAGCCGGTAAGAGCACGCTGCTGAAGGCCGCTCTTGGGGTCGTGCCGCGCGTCTCCGGTCGCGTTCGAGTGCTCGGCGAGGACCCGGCGCGCAGGCGCCGCCTTGTGGCCTACGTCCCGCAGCGCACGAGCGTGGACTGGGACTTCCCGACGTCTGTCCTCGATGTCGTGTTGATGGGCACCTACGGACAGCTCGGGTGGTTCCGGCGTCCGGGTCGCAAGGAGCGGGCCCTCGCCCTGCACTCCCTCGAGCAGATGGAGATGGCGGACCTGGCGGGCCGGCAGATCGCCGAATTGTCGGGCGGCCAGCAGCAGCGAGTCTTCCTCGCTCGCGCGTTGGTGCAGGACGCCGAGGTCTACTTCATGGACGAGCCCTTCGCCGGCGTGGACGCCGTCACGGAGCAGAGCATCGCCTCCCTGATGGGGCACCTCGCCCATCGTGGCAAGACGATCCTCTCGGTCCACCACGACCTCGCGACGGTGCCGCGCTACTTCGAGCACGCGGTGCTGCTGAACCGAGCTGTTCAGGCGGTCGGGACGATCAAGGAGGTCTTCCACCGGGGCAATCTGGATCGGCTGTACGGGGGCCGCGTCCCCGCAGGCGTCCCCGATCTCGCGCCGTCATGAGCGCTCCGTGGGTCGACCTCGACCCGACCCTGGTCGTCGTGGCAGCGGGCACAACGACGGTGGGGGCGGTGAGCGGCGCGCTTGGCTGCTTCGCCTACCTCCGTCGCCAGGGGTTGGTGGGGGACGTGGTCTCGCACTCGGCGCTCCTGGGGGTCGTCGGCGCTTTTGTGCTCGTCCACGCGATCACAGGGAGCGCCTCGCGGTCCCTCTTCATCCTCGTGCCAGGGGCGCTCGTCGCTGGAACTGCAGCGCTCATGCTCGCGCGCTCGGTGTCCATCCGAACCCGGCTCAATGACGACGCGAGCCTGGGGGTGATGCTCTCGATCTTCTTCGGCGGGGGGCTCTTCCTGCTCCGCTGGGTGCAGCGGCAGAGCCCGCCGATCGCCGGGCACACAGGTCTCGAGGACTACATCTTCGGGATGGCGGCGGCCATGACACGGGCGGACCTGTGGATGATCTTCGCCCTCGGCGGCGGGGCGCTAGTGGTGCTGTTCCTGATGTGGAAGGAGCTCAAGGTGTTCACCTTCGACCCTGACTTCGCGAGGAGCCAGGGCCTGCCCTCGCGCCTGCTCGACACGCTGTTGATGGGGCTGCTGGTGGCGGGCGTTGTGATCGGAATCCAGACGGTAGGGGTGATCCTGATGATCGCCCTCCTCGTGACCCCCGCGGCGGCGGCCCGTCAGTGGACCTCAAGCCTCTCGACCATGGCCCTGCTGGCGGCGGCCTTTGGCGCGGTCGCGGGGGCCGGCGGCGCGCTCTTGAGCGCCTCGGCAGCGAGCCTCCCGACGGGGCCGGTGGTGGTCCTGCTCGCGACGACCATCTTCCTGCTGTCTCTCCTGCTCGCGCCGCGGCGAGGGGTGATCGCGCGCGCGCGCGCGCGACGGGTCCTCCGGGACGTGCCGCCTCGTGCGGCGGGAGGCGCCTCGTGATCGAGTTCTGGACCTTGGCTATCGCGGCGGTGACGGCGCTGGCCTGCGCGCTCTCGGGGACCTTCCTCGTGCTGAAGCGTGAGGCGCTGGTCTCCGAGGGCCTCGCCCACGCGGTCCTCCCAGGCATCGTGATCGCCTATGCGCTGATCGGAGATCGGACCTCGCCGTTGCTGCTCGTCGGCGCTGCAGCCATGGGGCTCGTGATGATCCTCGCGGTGCAGGCGGTCCGGCGGACCGGCGTGGTGGATGCCACCGCGTCCCTTGGGGTGGTGTTCCCCGCGCTCTTCAGCGTGGGGGTCCTCTTGACCAGCATGGACCTGGCGGGGACGTACTTCCACGCCGACTGCATCATCGAAGGGAACCTCGCCCTGGCGCCCCTTGACCGGCTTGAGGTCGGCGGCCGCGATCTGGGCCCGCGGGCCTTCTGGTCCGTCTCTGTCGCGCTGCTTCTCGTCACCGGATTCGTCGCGCTGCTGTTCAAGGAGCTCAAGCTCCTGACCTTCGATCCAGAGCTCGCGGCGAGCCTAGGCTTCCGACCGAACCGGGTTCACTTGGCTTGGCTCGCGGTGGTGTCCTTCACCGTGGTGGCGTCCTTCGAGGCGGCCGGCTCAATTCTCGTCGTCGCGCTGATGATCGCGCCCCCCGCCGCGGCGGTCCTGTGGGTGGACGACGTGCGGCATATCCTGGGCCTAGCCGGGGTCCTTGGCCTGGTCAGCGCCTTCGCGGGGCACGAGCTTGGGATGGCCATGGACATCGCCCCGGCGGGTCCGATGGCGACCTCGGCGGGCGCTCTGTTCCTGGGGTCGCTGGCCCTCGCGCCGAGGGGCATCCTCATGAAGGGCCGCGCGCACCGCCACCTCCTGGCCCGCATGGAGGTCGACCTGGTCGCTGCGCGGCTCCGGCCGGGGGCTCCCAGGGACCTGGAGTCGGTGCGGGGAGAGCTGGGCTGGTCCCCGCGGCGCTTCGACGCCGTGGTCGCCCGGGCGGTGTCGGGGGCTGGGCTCGTCCACGACGCTGCAGCGGGGACGCTGCACCTCGCGGCGAGACCGGCTGGGAGTTGAGTCGCGAATCGACCGGTCGGCGGTGGTCGAGGAGCGGAGCGCTCACTATCCTCGTCGCCCCATGACACCCACCCCCGCCGACTACCGCGACCGTACGAAGGAGCTCCGCGGCAGACTCAGTCTGCTGACGGAGAGTCTTTGACTACCCCATCAAGCTGAAACGGTTCGAGGAGATCGAGGCGCTGCAAGCCAGCCCTGATTTCTGGAATGACCAGGACCAAAGCCAGAGGCTGGTCCGTGAGCTGACAGGTCTGCGACACGTGGTCGAGCCCGTGCGGAGACTGCAGGGCGGCTTCGAAGAGGTGGATCTCCTCCTTGAGATGGCCGAGGAAGGCGGCGAGCTCGCGGAGGTCGTCGATGACGTCGACGCGACGCTCGACGGGGCCAAGGGCACCCTCGATGACCTCGAGTTCAAGGTCATGCTCGGAGGCCCGAGCGATCAGATGGGCGCCTTCCTCCAGATCAGCGCTGGAGCGGGCGGTGTCGACGCCTGTGACTGGGCCTCGATGCTCATGCGCATGTACGTGCGCTGGGCAGAGCGCCGCAAGTTCGACCTCATCCAGGTCGAGCTGAGCGAAGAGGACCAGGGCGGTATCCGCGGCGTGACGCTGCACATCGAGGGCCCCTATGCCTTCGGATATTTGAAGGCCGAGACCGGTGTTCACCGGCTGGTCCGCATCAGCCCCTTCGACGCCCAGGCTCGTCGCCAAACGGCCTTCGCTTCGGTGGATGTCACCCCTGCGACCGACGATTCGATCGAGATCGACATCGACGAATCGGACGTCAAGGTCGACACCATGCGCGCGGGCGGAGCCGGTGGTCAGCACGTCAACAAGACTGAATCGGCGGTCCGCTTGACGCACCTGCCGACAGGGATCGTTGTCCGCTGTCAGAACGAGCGCAGCCAGCACAAGAACCGCGCGACGGCGTGGAGCATGCTGAAGGCCAAGATCCTCGCCATGGAGGAGGCCAAGCGCGACGCCGAGATGAGCAAGCTCTACGGCGAGAAGGGCGAGATCGCGTGGGGGAGCCAGATCCGCTCCTACGTGCTCAACCCCTACCAGATGGTGAAGGATCACCGGACCAACGTGGAGGAAGGCAACGTCCAGAAGGTGCTGGACGGTGAGCTCGATCCCTTCATGGAGGCCTACCTCAAGTTGAAGAAGGGCTGAGGTCGCTGGCCGCTGCGGGAATCGGCGCCAGCGGGGTGGCAAGGTCCGCTGGGCGGACTAGGCTCCCCGCATGAGCGCCTCCAGCCACCCCCACTTCGACGACCGCGGGACCCTGACCTGGTACACCACCATGGCGGAGGCGAAAGTCGCCGCTGCCGCGGAGGGGAAGAAGATCTTCATCGAGTTCGGCCGCGAACTCTGAAGCCAGTGCCGCAGCCTCGTGGAGGCTGTCATCCCGCGCCCGGATGTGGCGCCCATGCTCCAGGCCGGCTTCGTCGCGGTGGCCTCGGATTGCGACGAGCCCGAGGACGAGGTCATCGCCCTCGCCCAGCAGGTGGAGGACGCGATGATGCTGCCCTTCGTTCTCTTCGCCGATGCGGACGGGAACTACCTCGACGGGTACTCAGGGGTCGTGACGCCTCCGTACCTCATCAAGAAGCTCACCGAGTTTTCTGGCTCGTGATGCTCGTCGCCCTCTGCGTCAGCGCGGCTCTCTCCATCTCGACCATGACAGGCGCCACGCCGCAGGATGACGAGCCCGCGCACGGCGTCAGGGCGCCGCTACCCTCTCCAGAGGAGATCGCGGCGCTCCCGGCGGACGGCGGCGACGAGTTCAACCGGCTGGTCTTCTCCGGCAGCCCCTACCTTCTCCAGCACGCGCGCAACCCCGTGGATTGGCACGAGTGGGGCCCGGCGGCGTTCGAGCTCGCGGCGGAGCGCGGCGTGCCGGTGTTCCTCTCGATCGGCTACTCCACCTGTCACTGGTGCCACGTGATGGAGCACGAGAGCTTCGAGGACGCAGAGGTCGCGAGGCTCATGAACGAGGCGTTCGTGTGCGTCAAGCTCGATCGCGAGGAGCGCCCGGACATCGACCAGCTCTACATGTCGGTGACCCAGGCGCTGACCGGGAGCGGGGGCTGGCCCATGACCGTCGTGATGACGCCGGA
>Ga0102815_10001611_pt1 | contig 14054 bp, 12 predicted proteins | sample ColrivemetaGS759_FD_79113 | JGI IMG/M metagenome (GOLD analysis project Ga0102815, IMG submission 79113) | Estuarine microbial communities from the Columbia River estuary - Ebb tide ETM metaG S.759 | ecosystem: Environmental > Aquatic > Marine > Intertidal zone > Estuary | place: USA: Columbia...
GATTTTACTTAAATTAAAGTCATGAAAAAGATCTCCAGAAGAGCATTTCTACCAATCGCCGGACTAGCACCGTTGTCAATTCCTTTAATGTCTAATGACATGAAGGAGGAAGAAAAAACGGAGGTATTTCATGAGATTCTTCCCAATGTTCTTAAAAAAGGGGATATGGTCGGAGTCTGTGCACCAGCAGGATGTATTTCTGATCCATCTGAAGTAAAGGATTTTGCACAAGCGCTGCGTTCAATGGGTTTTAACGTTCGGCTGGGGAAGAATGTCTCTTCAAAGTATGGATACTTTTCTGCTCCGGACAAAGAACGAGCGGAGGAATTTATGGATCTGATCTCAGATAAAGAGGTAAAAGCCATTTTTACGATTCGTGGAGGATGGGGTTGTGCCAGGATATTAGACTTGATCGACTTTAATGTGATCAGAGAAAACCCGAAGATCATCATGGGATTCAGTGATATTACAACGTTGTTAAATGTCATCACTTCGAGAACCGGACTGGTTACGTTTCATGGTCCAGGAGGAAATTCTACTTGGAACAAACGCACACTCAATTATTTTGAAAGTGTGATCATGAAAGGTGAAAGAGTTTCGTTGTCCAATATTGAAAATGAGGATCAGAAAGTGATTGTTCACTCAGAAGGAAGAGCAAGCGGTCATCTGTATGGCGGTAATCTGACTGTGATCTCCTCATTAATAGGAAGTGGATATTTACCTGACTTCAGGGGGAAGATCTTATTCTTGGAAGATGTAAAAGAAGAACCCTATCGAATTGATCGTATGCTTACCCAGTTAAAACTTGCAGGAGTATTCAACAAGGTTGATGGAATTGCTCTTGGTGTGTTCAGGGACTGCATTGCCGAAGAGCCCAACCGTGCTTTTACTCTGGAAGAGGTTTTTGATCAGCACTTTAAGGATATTGGAATTCCCGTAATGTCTGGCTTGCAATTCGGCCATGTGAAGACAAAATTTATTCTTCCGATCGGAGTTGAAGCTGAAATTTCTACAAGCTCTAAAGTCATCCAGATGCTCGGATCTGCAGCCCTAAAATAAAAAAGGCCATCCTAAGATGACCTTTTGCTCCTCCTGCTGGGCTCGAACCAGCGACCCTCTGATTAACAGTCAGATGCTCTAACCAACTGAGCTAAGGAGGAATGTTTTCGTTTCCGAAAAGCGAATGCAAATATATATAAAGAATTTTATCTGCGCAGCGAATTGAAAAAAAAATCGATCAATTCCTTAATGACTAAAAGTCATCCTCATCAAGAGTAAAATCTTCTAATCCCGTGTCAAGCCCGTCATCTTCCTCATCCTTATCCACCATATCGATACAGTTATCATCATCGCATTTGGCGGGACGAAGGATATTGGTTTTTGATACGTTGAGTCGGATTTCGGTTTTGATGAATCCATCCTCCTGCTGATATGCTTTTGCGAAAGGTGTGCCATGTAACTCAACCAAAGCCCCCCTTTTTAAGAAATCGAGGATCCTTAGATTAGAACCTTCCTTTTTCCAGATGGTACAATTGACCCAAGTCGTTTTGGTTTTTGAATCTCCACTGCGTTTATCTCGCCAGTTTTTATTGTGGGCTACAGGAAAATTGATTGCAATTACTCCGCGCTCCATGTTCTTTATTACCGCATCTTTTCCGATGTTCCCTATAAGTCTTGTTTCAAATACGGTTGCCATTGTACATGATTTTTAGTGAAAGTAATAAATCATGTGATAAATAGAAATTCTACTCGCTCAAATTAATGATATAGGCGTCTTTAAAACCGTTTTTCTTAACTTTTTCAAGATCATTTCCCGCACTTTCTGAATTCGAATAGGGACCAATGGTGTATCGGTATTTGAATGTAGAGCTGGTATTGAGCTTGGTTCGTGTGACACCCAGGCCTAGTTTTTTGAATTCAGGACTTTGTGTATCGATGGCTTCTTTGGAAGACATGATCTGAATGTGATATTTACCAGTCGAATTTGTTGTTGGCTTCGCGGTTGTTGTTGTTGAGGAAGAGGAAAACGTGCTCGCACTGGAAACCGGTTTCACAAATTTGATCCCAGGATGTTCATGGGTAATATGAGATCGGAACCCCCTGAATATTGCTGATGCAAGAATGTCTTGTCCGTAATCTGTATTTAAATAAACGGCTTCCTTTTCGTTAGTCAGAAAACCACATTCGACTAATACACTCGTCATCCGAGTATATTTCAGGACCTGCAGTGAGTGCGCTCGATCATCACTGTCCTTTACTCCTCTGGATTTACGTCCGGCACGAGTAGAAAATTCCTTTTCGAATTCTTTAGCCAGATTCACCGAGCTTTTCGATTGCATTGAGTGAATATGAGACTCAGTGCCATGCACCGTTTTTCGTTCGTTTGCATTACAGTGAATGGAAACAAAGTAATCTACACCCATCGAATTTGCAACGTTCACACGGTCATCCAGAGTTGGGAAAGAATCATCACTCCTCGTGTAGATTACCGTTACATTATTGAGATACTTCTGAAGATAGGTGCCAAACTTTTTTGCGATGATCAGATTGAGTTCCTTTTCCGGTTTATGGTTCTTGTCCGAAGAAAGATGTCCAGGGTCTGAACCGCCATGTCCTGGATCGATGACTACTGTAATCTTTTCTTTGGCTGGAGCGGGGACAAAGGATCCACCGAGGAAAAAAGAAGCAATAAGCAGATATGACCATTTCATGATACAAAAATAGATCATGTTCTTTCAGATTAACGATGTCAGAGAAACAGCTTACTAAGAATCAGTTGTTAATTATCATGAAGCAAAAGATCTTTTAAAGATTTATGCATTTAAAAAGGTGAGCTAAACATCGATTTTCACATGTTAATTGAATTAAGAGCACATTCCGCTGAAACTCAATCGAATAAATTTTTTACCTACTTCCTTTTGATCACATTTGATTCAGAAACGGAATTAATAACACCTAAATAATCACAGTCATGAAAAGAAATGGATTAACAAAACTACTCTTCGTTGTCGGGATGGCAGCAGGGTTAATCATCGCAGGATTTTATTCTTGTGAAAAACAGAGCATCGAACCTCAGATAAATAAAGCTGAGTCATACAAGACGCTTGATATGGACAATTTTTTACCGCACCAGATAGATATATGTGGGGATTTCACCAAAAAGCGGTTGATTCGAGATGATGACGGAAGAACGATAGGAGAAGTTCTGGTGTATAATGATTTGAAGTACATGTATGTTCTTCTTCATACTACACAAAACTTCTTTATAAAGAAAGCATACATGCATGCCGGAGAAAACACTCGTGATTTTCCAGTGACCGATCAGGGCGGGTTAAAGTATTCTGATTTCAATTACGCAATTGGAGGGTTACCTTTTGCAGATGTCAGAAGATTTAAAATTCCACTGACAGAATTGAGAGGGAAATCGTATTTCAGTGTAATGGCTGAAGTAAAAAAGAAGAGACTTGGAGCCATCGAAAACGCCTGGGTTGAAGGAAGAGATTTTGGCACTGACGGGATGGTCTTCTTGTACAATAGAAATGAATGTTTAGCAAATCCTGCAATCATTAACCAGATCGCAGAAAATGAGTAGCAAGTTTTAGGTTGGTTTACAGGGACTCATGTCCACAGCGAGAGAGTGGCAACACTCTTTCGCTGTTTTAACCGAACCCGAAGGTTGATAAATTGATGAAAATCATGTTTTTAACTAAAAACGGTCATATTAATCTCCTTGATTACAGGATAGATTTGCATTAGAAATTAAAACCGATACTATGAAAAAGAATGTAAGAATAATGATCCTTTCAGCAGTGTTACTGACGGGAGTTGTAGGGGTGACAATGTATTCTTGTGAAAAGGAAACAATTGTTCCCAATGCCAATACAGTGGCAACTAAAACAATTGGAATTGACGGGTATCTTCCTGATATAAAACAAATCTGTGGAAAGGTTCAGGATATAGATCTTGTTGACGCAAATCTTGGAAGGTCTGTAGGTAAGGCGTATATCTATAACGACAAGAAGAACTTTTTCATTTTGTTGCACACAAATGAGGATATCTACATGAAAACCGCATACTTGGATGCCCAGACAAGCATCGAAGAAATTCCTCAAAGCGGAGAGGGCTTTGTAATGAATGATTTCACTTACAATGTGGGTGGGCTGACTGCAACAAACATCAGAAGATTTAAAATTCCAATTAACGAAGTTTTAGGGAAAGAGTATTTGGCATGTGCTGTAAAACTTTACTCAAGAACAGATCCATCTAGAAAAGGGTATGCCTGGGTGAAAGGTAAATCTGTTGGAAGCGGAATGGTCTTCAGATATAATATGCAGGAATGTTTGATCGAAAACCATGTAAGCGCAGATGAATTACCAGTTGAATAAAAAAGTGAAATAAAGTAAAACCAAAAGTTATGAAAAAGAATCTTAAAAGTATTTTGGCAATAGCGGTTATAGCAACCGGAGTGATTGCGGTGAGCATGTATTCATGTGAAAAGGAAAACATTCAGCCCAATGATTCAACAGAAGAACAAGTTGAATTGAAGGATATTAATACAGTTCTACCTGATGTAATGAGTCTTTGTGGGAAAATAACAAAAATTCCTTTAATAGAAAATGAAACAGGAAATGATGTTGGTTCTGCATATGTATACAACAACAAAGAGTACTTATGGGTAGTGCTTAATACTAGAAAAGGCTTTTATATGAAGAAAGCATTTATGGATATCGTGGAAAATGAAAAAGATCTTCCCACAAATTTTAGAACCGGCATGCTGGATTACGAAAAGTTCAAATATCTTATTGATGCCGAGCCGGCATCAAATATTAGAACTTTTAAAGTTCCTGTAGGTGATGCACGTAATAAGAGCATATATAGTATTATGGTCAAGATCAGAAAAAAAGGTGAGTTCAAATACATGAAAGATGCATGGGTTGAAGGAAAGATCACATTTAAAGGTGGAGGACGCGCATTCAATCATGTTGTAGACAGATGTCGTCCGGATTTTGAAGATCCAGAGTTCGAGCCAGCGAATCCACCGATGCAGCAGGAAACGGCAGCGCAGGATGAGATAAGAAATAACAAAAAGCCAAGAGTAGAGTAACTCAAGAAATATAGAACTTAGGGCCGCGAAAGCGGCCCTTTTTATTTTTGGAAGTAGTTGTAAACGATCATTCCTTTTGATTTTCCAATAACGTTACTTAGATCTTCTTGAGTTGCTTCTTTGATCTTTGAAACACTTTTGAATTTTCTCAAAAGGAGGCTTTTAGTAGCTTCTCCGACTCCGTTAATTGAATCCAACTCTGACGCAACAGCCCCTTTACTTCTTTTATTGCGGTGGTGAGTAATTCCAAAGCGATGCGCTTCATTCCTCAGATGCTGGATTACCTTCAAACTTTCTGACCGTTTGTCAATGTATACAGGATATTGATCTCCAGGAAAATAGATCTCTTCGAGTTTTTTAGCGATACCAACAACTGCCATTTTGCCGCGAAGGGCTAATTTATCAATGGCATTCATCGCAGCACTCAATTGCCCTTTTCCACCATCAATGACGATGAGCTGGGGTAAGTCATTTCCTTCAGCGATCATTCGGGAGTATCTACGATAAACGACCTCCTCCATGGTAGCAAAATCATCTGGTCCCTCAACAGTTTTTACATTGAAATGACGATAATCTTTCTTTGATGGCTTAGCATCTTTGAATACAACACATGCCGACACCGCATTTGTTCCCTGAAAATTAGAATTATCGAAACACTCCATGTGTATGGGAAGGTCTTTTAATCGAAAATCCTTTTTTAATTGTTCGAGAATTCGCTCCGTATGCTTTTCGGGATTTTTGATCTTTTCCTGTTTTCTTTTCTCGAGGATGTAAAAACGGACGTTTCTCAGGGAAAGGTCCAGAAGCTCTTTTTTATCCCCTCTTTGAGGAACGTTGAATTGTAGGTCCGAGAGGAAGAAATCTTCAGGTTTTTCATCGGTAAGTATTTCCTTACTGCTGCTATTATATCTTTCCCTTAATTCAGGAAGCACATATCCGAGAATGTCACTTCTGGTTTCGTCAAGTTTCTTTTTGACTTCTGTCGTGTAGGCGTGAACAATGGCACCGTTATGAATGGACAAATAATTCAGGAATGCTGATTCTTTTTCTTCGATCATTGTGATTACATCTACTTGATGTATTCTCGGGGAAACAACCGTCGATTTTGCCTGATAACGTTCAAGTGCCTGAACTCTTTCTTTAGTGAGCTGCGCCTCTTCATATAAGAAAAGTGCGGCCTGTTCTTTCATTTGATGCCTTAAGACCTTAAGAACACCTGAAATGTTTCCCTTCAAAAGATCTTCGATCTGAGAGATCATTTTAAAGTATGCGTCTTCTTTTTGTTTACCAACGCAAGGCGCCTTGCAGTTTCCAAGATGATACTCCAGACAGACTTTAAATTTGCCCTGTTGTATTTTCTCTTCTGAAAGATCTAGCGCACAAGTGCGTAATGGATAGAGCTCACGGATAAGGTCTAGTAAAGTATTCATCACCCTTACGCTTCCATAAGGGCCATAGTATTTAGACCCGTCACGGATGAGCTGTCGGGTAGAAAACACCCTTGGGAATCGTTCTTTTTTAATACAGATCCAGGGATACGTTTTATCATCCTTTAACTGGATATTGTATTTGGGTTGATATTTCTTGATGAGGTTATTCTCGAGAAGGAGAGCGTCTAACTCGGTCCCTACAACAATGTATTCCAGATTAGCGATCTTCTTAACCAAAAGAATGGTCTTCCCGTTATCATGCTGCTTGGCAAAATAGGATGTAACCCTTTTTTTTAAATTTTTTGCCTTTCCAACATAGATGATCTGACCGCTGGAATCAAAAAATTGATAAACACCAGGTTTCTCAGGGAGTAATCGAACTTTATCCTTTAGTTGTTCCTTGTCGACAGACATGAAACAAAGCTACAAAGAATTAGTTCCTAGTTTGAAATGATGTCGTAAAGCTCGCTAAGATTAGGAGAAATGATTACTTCAATTCTTCTGTTTTTTGCTTTGTTAGCTGGATCTACAGGATGAAATTCAGAGCGCCCCGCAGCCATGATATGCGATGGATCCATTTTAGAACTGTTCAGCATGATCTCTATAACCGAAGTCGATCGAAGAACTGAAAGCTCCCAGTTGTTTTTGGGAGAAGAAGCACTGTTCAGCTTGTCAGTATCGGTGTGTCCTTCAACAATGATCTCCAGCTCTTTTTCATTTTCCAGCACTTTAGCAAGCTCGATAAGAGCATTTTTACCTTGAGGCTCAACGACGGTGCTACCTGAAGCAAATAGTAGTTTAGCCTCCATGCTCACATAGATCTTTCCGTTTTTATAAACCACGGACAATCCTTGGTTTTCAAATCCCTTTAAAGCATTTGCCACCCTGGTCTTTAACTGTTGAGCCGCTTCGTCTTTACGGCGGATCATTTCTTCCAACTCATTCACTCGTTGTTCTCTTTCTGCAAGAAGGGCTTGTTTTGCTTTGAGTTCATTTTCAAGCTGCATCAAGGCCTCTTCTTTTCGCTGCAATTCCAGACTTTTTGCCTCCAGTTCTGCTTGAAGTGTCGCGGTTTCTTTAGCGCCTGCCAATCGAAGCTTATCAAATGCTTTCTCCATGGCCTCCAGCTGTACAGATTGTTTGTCGTACTCAGTTTCGAGTAAACGGTATTTATTTCCAAGATCAGAGGTGTCTTTCTTTAGGGCAGAAGCTTCTTTACTTGCAATGTCAAACTTTGTTTGCAGGTCTTTTGCCTTCCCTTCATTGGTCAAAGCACTGTTTTTATATTTTTCAAGCTCTTCACTACACTGTTTTTCCTTTTCCAATAATTCCTGATATTTTTTAGCCGGAACACAAGCTGTGAATGTCAGCGCTATTGAAATGATAGATAAATACCTCAACATAAGTTTATTTTTTACAAATATCATCATAGTCGAGGCTGTTCTATCGATACCCTCGTGGAATTATAAACATTATGTTTTGGATAAACCTAGAACAAAGGACAACTATAGGTGCTTTTGTTTTCTGGTCTGCAGGTTATGAAGCTTAGAGATAGCTCGTGTGTGTTGCTGCTGCCCTTTCTAAGGTGCGAAGTAGTAATATCGAACGAATAATTTAGTGTGAACCGTTCCTTCAACTTTAAACCCGCATGCAGAATGATTGCGTCCTGATTCCGATATGCCACCCCCGCAATGAACACGTTTTTAAAATCCACCATCGCCTGAAGGTCAAGTGCAAAAGGTCCTCTGGGAGGAAATTTTAATAAAAATGCCGGAAGGATGCTGACCTTTTCGTTCACCTTGATCCTTGTCCCTCCATTCATGGATGGGTGAAATCTGAATCTGGAATCGTTTCCTGGATCGGGCCATCCATAAGGAATAAGTTGATCTAATATGATCCCCAGATAATAGTTTTCACTGTTCCACCATGCACCGAAGGACGCATCAGGAGCAATAAATGAAGCTTCTTTCATGACCTCAGGATCCGGATTTAATGTAGTCGCATTGGTTGGATCGAAGCCGAACTGAACCACCCCACCATAAATTCCGAGTGATAAACGGTTATCTCTGTTGAAATTAAAATGTCCGGCATAGGCTAGATTGATCTTCTTTGTGCTGAAGTCACCAATCCTATCTGTGATGAATCGCAAACCGAAACCATGCCTGGCGCTCAAGTATTGTTTTCTTTTAGACGCAAGTGCAGTGCTCATGGTAAAGAAGCCGGACTTTGGTGCTCCTGGGAAACCTAGCCATTGCATTCGGTAAAGAGCGTGAACATCAAGACAATTTTTAATACCTGCATGTGCCGGATTCAAAGCGAATTGATGAAATGACCATTGCGAAAACTGCGGAAGCTGTTGCGATAAACCGGTCTTCTGAATTATGAAGGAGATTAAAAATAAGGCGAATAGTCTCTTCATCGTATTAGATTGAGATAACCATTGAACTCTTGTTTTTCATCGTCCCACAATTGGATGACATAATAGTACACTCCCTCACTTGCTTTACCATTTCTGATCGTTCCGTTCCATGCTTTTTCCTTCGAATAACCCGAAGTTGAAAAGACTTCCTGTCCCCAACGATTGTAGATCTTGATCTGGTTGTTTGGATAATTCTCAATACCACGGATAACCCATGTATCATTATTACCATCCTCGTTAGGAGAAAATGTGTTTGGGATTTCCAGAGACTCATCCAGGTTTACCGTGACTTCATCACTCAATGTGCAACCATTTTCAGTGGCAGTCAAGGTATAAGTGGTTGTTTGAAATGGGGTCACAAATGGAGTTAGAGAAAAAGGGTCACTTACAGATGCAGATGGATACCATTGAAACGCGGGGGCAGTAGTGTTTCCAGCTAATTGAACGGTTTCGCCGGAAGAAGAATAAATATCACTACCCGCATCGACAAGAAAAGAGTACACATTAAACGGAACAGTTTGATCCGAAACCGTAACTGGACACGGTGAATAACAGGAGTTGCTTACCGAAACGACGTCACCCTCTTGTAAGGATGTTGTTTGAAATGTAGGTTCTGAAGTTACAGCTACTAGTTGTCCATTCACAAACCAGGAATACTCACCTTGATCAGGGCAGTTAGTTAATGAAGCCGCAAATGTTATCTGATCGTATAGACAGATGGATGTGGTTGGGGTGGTTATAGCAACAGAAGAAGGAGCTTGATCGACCCCGGATCCACTGATCTCGATGTCAAATGTGCATTCTGCAGGAGATGAGGCGTCCTGGGTTCCACTAATAACAATATAATAAGTAGTATTAGCTGGAAGAGAGTTGGCGATTAGCGAAAAGCTACCATTTACAGAGCTAACACAATTTCCAATAGGCGAATAGGTAGAAGCATCACAAGCAACTGTGGCTTGAAGTATTTGAGCATTGATGGTTGTCCCTTGTCCGGGATTGGTCTCAAAAATCAAATTTGAAAAGTTAGTGCTGATGTCACCGCCACTGCTATTTGTTGTAAATGTGAGCCAGATAGTGTTCTCAAACGAGAAACAATCGCTAAAGTCGTCCTCGCAGTCTGGACAAAAAGTGACATTGGAGTTGAGATTGTTTACTGTAAAGATTGAATTTGGGCACAATTCAAGCGCGGAATTACAGTTGTTATAGACTTCTTGTGCATTCACCATTTTTAGGGTTAAATGCATTAACAAAAAGATAACAATTTGAAGTTTCATCTACTGAGACCCTTGATTTTAGTGGGAAAATTAAGAAAATAAATAACGCAACTTGATGGAGATGATTTAAAATGTCTATTTTGCATCGTCAATTAAACGACTTTTTTCAATTTTGGCACAATAATCGTTTTGGGGCGATGAAATAATCTAATTCACGGCATATGAAGAATTTATTTACTCTTGGAATTAGCCTACTTATGGTTTTCGGAGCTTTCGCTCAGAAGATCGATTACGACAACAGTTCGAAATGGTTTTTAGGCTTTAATGTCGGCGGAACCTGGAATACAACAGACGTGAAAAGCCAGCTTGGCGGCGCATGGGGTATCACCTTGGGGAAATCCTATAATTACAATTATGGAAAACGCACGACTTTTGATTTACGTGCCCGCTATTTAGGCGGTTTATGGTATGGACAGGATGCGGACACTGTTTCTCTTGCGGGATACGCTGGTGGTCCATTGCAGCCATACGCAGATTCTCTAGGATATACAGTAAACAATTTTAGCACTGAGCTTCATAGCTTAAGTCTTGAATTAGTTTTACATGCCAATGGTATCAGAGAAAGATCTGGATGGGACCCATATATTTTTGGAGGTATCGGTCTGAAATGGTATCAAACAATGGGAGACCTTTATGGATACGGTTCTTTAGACACCACATCTGGGAATGGCATCTATGATTATTCCTCTCTGGATAATTTCAGCCAGATCAGTGTAAACACTTTACAGGATGGGATTTATGAAACGGCATTAACAGGCAGTGATGCCAACAAATTCAGCTTTGGGATCATGCCAAGCTTAGGTTTTGGTTTGGGATATCAGATCGGTAAGCGTGTAACTCTTGGACTTGAGCACAAAACAACGTTTACCCTAATGGATAACTTTGATGGATATGAAGATGCTTCTGGAAAGAGAGCAAATGATCTCTATCATTATACAAGCCTTTATCTTCAATTCCGTTTCAGAAATGGAAGAGGGTCTGGTGGAACGAACAGCAATAGCAACATCAACAATTACAATACGAACAATAACCTGACGAATTGTAATGTTCCTGTTATTGTATTCAGAGACCCAAATGCTGATGCACAGTTGGTGAGTGGCCAGTTGTATACGGTTAAGGCCGACATCTCAAACATCACAGGACGTGATAAGATAACTTTCATGCACAACGGCGTAATTTCTACAAACTTTACGTATGACCCAAATACTGGAAGGGTTGAAAGTAATGTAGTTCTTGCTCCTGGAGCAAATACATTCCTGATCAAAGCATTCAATGCTTGTGGTAATGTTGAAAGTAGTATTTCTATTACGTATCAGAATTGTGTTAATCCTGTTGTGATGTGGGTAAACCCTCCGGCATCAGGAAATGTGGTTTTCACTCAAAACATGACACTTTCTGCTCAATTGACTGGAATTACCGGAAGAGAAAACATTTTATTCTCACAGAATGGAATTAACAGCACTGCTTTCGTTTACAATCCAGTAAATGGAACGTTTGAAGCTAATGTAAATTTAGCTCCAGGAGAGAACAGATTTGAGATCGCTGCATCGAATGCTTGTGGTGTTGATGTGAAACCAATCTCAATTACATATCAGAATTGTTTGAGTCCGTTGGTAACATTTATTGATCCTTCTTCATCAAATATTGAGAAGACTGCTCAGGCTTTCACGGTAAAAGCGAAGATCGAGAATATTACAAGTGCTCAGCAGGTACAGTTCAAGTTGAATGGTGTACTTCAGACTGGAGGAACTTATAACAGCAATACAAAGATCTTTAGCAAGGTGGTAAATCTTGCAGAGGGTGGAAACACAATCGAGCTGATTGCAACGACAAATTGTGGGTCTAATTCAGCCGTTACGACAGTGATCTACAGAAAGCCAACAACACCTGTTGTTCAGGCACCAGTGATCAATGTTCAGAGCCCATCTGCTTGTCCGTTGACAGTTAATCCAGGCAATGTCAATGTTTCAGGGATCATTCAAAACGTAACGAGTGCAAGTCAGGTTTCGATCACCGTGAACGGTCAGCCGGTAACACAGATCAATCCTACAGTTGTTGGAAATGGGATTAAATTCCAGTTCAGCATCAATGCAGTCGCTTCTGTTGGAACACATACGATTGCGATAACTTCAGTAAATGCTGGAGGAACAGCAACATATAATTGTACGATCACTGTTACTCAACCGGTTGTTGAAGAGCAAAAGATCACGATTTGTCACTACCCTCCAGGAAACAATGGTAATCCTCAAACGATCGAGATTCCGGTTTCAGCATGGCCGGCGCATCAAGCACATGGGGATAAGTTAGGACCTTGTCCTGAAGTGGTACAACCAGAGCAGAAGATTACGATCTGTCATTACCCTCCAGGAAACAATGGAAACCCACAAACAATTGAGATTCCGGTTTCAGCATGGCCAGCGCATCAGGCTCATGGAGATAAGTTAGGGCCGTGTCCTGAGACTACACCAGTAGATAATGGAAACAGCGGTGATAACAGAAAGATCACGATCTGTCATTATCCTCCAGGAAACAATGGTAACCCTCAAACAATTGAGATCCCATTGTCTGCATGGCCAGCACACCAGGCACACGGAGATGTATTAGGACCATGTCCTGAATCAACTCCGGGCAATCAGGGAGGAAATGGTAACGGCAATCAAGGTGGAAATGGTAACGGCGGCGATAATAGAAAGATCACGATCTGTCACTATCCTCCAGGAAACAATGGTAACCCTCAGACTCTTGAGATCCCATTGTCTGCATGGCCAGCTCACCAGGCACACGGAGATGTATTAGGACCATGTCCTGAAACAACTCCAGGTAACCAGGGAGGTAATGGTAACGGTAACCAAGGTGGAAATGGCAATGGTAACCAAGGAAACAATGGTAATCAAGGCGGAAATGGCAACCAGGGAAATAACCAAGAACAAAAGATCACGATCTGTCATTATCCTCCAGGAAACAATGGTAACCCTCAGACACTTGAGATCCCATTATCCGCTTGGCCAGCACATCAGGCACATGGAGATGTATTAGGACCATGTCCTGAAACGACTCCAGGTAACCAGGGAGGCAATGGTAACGGTAACCAGGGTGGAAATGGCAACCAGGGTTCTGGCAACACAAACACTGGTGGACAGGGGTCAAATGGTAACCAGGGTTCTGGTAACACGAATACCGGTGGTCAGGGATCAAATGGAAACAGCGGTTCTGGCAACACGAATACTGGTGGTCAGGGATCAAATGGCGGGTCTAACCAAGGCACGAATGAGGGAGGAACAACGACAACGTCTGGAAGTGGCTCTGCTACGACCAGTGGAACCTCAACTTCTTCAGGGCTGAATGGTGTTAGCACAGTTGGTTCAGGTACGACAACTACCACACAAGGTTCAGGAACAACCACAACCACGGACCCGGGAACAACCACAACTGAAGGATCAGGCTCTAACACCAACAATGGAGGAGGGAACTCTGGCAACAATGGTAATTCCGGAAATGGTGGAGGCAATAACTCTGGAAATGGCGGAGGGAAACCATCTGACAATGGAAACACAGGTGGAGGAAACGGAGGGAAAAGCATGAGCGGAACTGGAGGGTCAAAACCAAAAGTTAAATCTCCTGAGCCTAAGAAAACGGAAGAAGAGAAACCAAAAACGGAAGAAAAACCTGCCGTTGAAGGAGGAGGAAAAACCCCAGCCCCTGCACCAAAAGGAAGAGGATAAATTTGAATATAAAGCAAACAATAAGAAACCACTCGTAAATACGGGTGGTTTTCTTTTTTCAGAATTTTTTAATGTCAATTCTACTCGTTATATTCGCACCCTTAA
>Ga0102815_10001615_pt1 | contig 14046 bp, 9 predicted proteins | sample ColrivemetaGS759_FD_79113 | JGI IMG/M metagenome (GOLD analysis project Ga0102815, IMG submission 79113) | Estuarine microbial communities from the Columbia River estuary - Ebb tide ETM metaG S.759 | ecosystem: Environmental > Aquatic > Marine > Intertidal zone > Estuary | place: USA: Columbia...
CTTGCTGCCGAAACCATCAAATACATGATGAATAAATTACCTGATTTTGACGTTAACCGCATCGATGATGTCATCGTAGGAAACGCGATGCCAGAAGGAGCTCAAGGTTTAAATATGGCACGCATCATTTCCTTAATTGGACTTGATACCGTACATGTCCCAGGTGTCACTGTGAATAGATTTTGCTCTTCGGGATTAGAGACAATTGCAATGGCAGTCGCGAAAATTCAATCAGGTATGGCAGACTGTATTATCGCAGGAGGCACAGAGAGTATGAGTTCGGTTCCTATGACAGGTTTTAAACCAGAATTAAACTACAACATCGTTCAAGCCGGGCATGAAGATTACTATTGGGGAATGGGAAATACTGCAGAGGCAGTAGCAAACAAATACAATATTTCAAGAAAGGACCAAGATGAATTCGCATATCATTCTCACATAAAAGCATTGAAAGCGCTCGAAAATGATCGTTTTCAAGACCAAATTGTACCGATACAAGTCGAGGAGATTTTTGTAAATAACCAAGGTAAAAAATCAGCCCGCAACTACACTTTTACAAAAGATGAAGGGCCTAGACAAGGAACAAGTAAAGAAGCGTTATCAAGGTTAAGGCCTGTTTTTGCGCAGGGAGGTTCTGTTACCGCGGGTAATTCGTCTCAAACCAGTGATGGTGCTGCTTTCGTATTGGTAATGAGTGAGGCGATGGTCAATGAGCTAAATCTGAATCCTATAGCTCGGCTTGCGAGTTATGCGGCAGCAGGTGTTGAACCAAGAATCATGGGAATTGGTCCAGTAGCAGCTGTTCCAAAAGCATTGAAGCAAAGCGGTTTATCATTAAATGACATAGATTTAATTGAACTTAACGAAGCCTTTGCTTCACAATCCTTAGCTGTCATCCGCGAATTAGATCTAAATAACGAAATAATAAATGTAAATGGTGGTGCTGTTGCCTTAGGTCATCCTCTAGGATGTACAGGTGCCAAACTTTCAGTTCAATTATTTGACGAAATGCGTAAAAGAGAGCATCAAAACAAGTATGGTATGGTTACCATGTGTGTTGGAACGGGTCAAGGCGCTGCCGGAATTTTTGAATTTTTAAATTAAACTTAACAAACAATATAATGAACACAATTGATAAAGAACTTTTACGAGGTGGTCAATTTTTAGTAAAGGAATCAAAGTGTGAAGACATCTTTACACCAGAAGATTTTTCAGAGGAACAACAAATGATGAAAGAAGCTGTCATGGAATTTAATGAGCGTGAAATTATTGCTCACCGAGACCGCTTTGAGAAAAAAGATTATGCCTTCACAGAAGCTTGTATGCGAAAAGCAGGTGATCTTGGCTTTTTAGGTGTTGCAGTACCTGAAGCTTACGGTGGTCTTGAAATGGGATTTGTCTCAACGATGTTAGTTTGTGATTATATATCGTCAGGAACTGGCTCTTTTAGTACCGCCTTTGGTGCTCACACCGGTATTGGAACAATGCCCATCACCCTGTATGGAACCGATGAACAAAAACAAAAATACGTCCCTCAATTAGCAAGTGGTGAGTGGTTCGGCGCATATTGTTTAACAGAACCAGGTGCAGGCTCAGATGCCAACTCTGGTAAAACAACCGCATCACTTACAGAGGACGGAAAACATTTTAAAATTAATGGTCAAAAAATGTGGATCTCTAATGCTGGTTTTTGTAAGTTGTTTATTGTTTTTGCCAGAATTGAAAATGATAAAAATATCACAGGATTTATTGTTGAAAACGACACAAAAAATGGCATCACACTTGGAGAGGAAGAACATAAATTGGGAATTAGAGCGAGTTCTACACGACAAGTGTTTTTCAATGACACTATGGTACCAGTTGACAATATGCTAGCTGGACGAGGAGAAGGATTCAAAATTGCAATGAACGCCTTGAATGTTGGCAGGATAAAACTTGCTGCAGCCTGCTTAGACTCACAGCGACGAATTTTAACAACAGCGGTACAGTATGCCACTGAACGTAAACAATTTAAAACACCAATAGCTGACTTTGGTGCCATAAAATCAAAAATCGCCGAGATGGCCACAAATACTTATGCAGGAGAATCTGCTTCTTACAGAGCAGCAAAAAATATTGAAGATCGTATTGCTTTGAGAATTGAAGCTGGAAACACACATCAAGAAGCTGAATTGAAAGGTGTTGAAGAATACGCAATTGAATGTTCAATTTTAAAGGTTGCTGTATCCGAAGATGTGCAAAATTGTGCAGATGAAGGCATACAAATTTTTGGTGGTATGGGCTTTTCAGAAGACACACCAATGGAAGCGGCATGGAGGGATGCAAGAATTGCTAGGATTTATGAAGGCACAAATGAAATTAACCGAATGTTATCAGTAGGAATGTTAGTTAAAAAAGCGATGAAGGGACATGTAGATTTGCTTGGTCCAGCTATGTCTGTATCAGACGAACTAATGGGTATCCCATCTTTTGACACTCCTGATTATTCAAAATTATTTTCTGAAGAGAAAGAAATGATTTCTAGATTAAAGAAAGTTTTTTTGATGGTCGCAGGCTCTGCCGTTCAAAAATTTGGACCTCAACTAGAACAACATCAGCAGCTTTTAATGGCGGCCTCAAATATTTTAATTGAGATTTACATGGCCGAATCAACCTTATTAAGAACTGAAAAAAATGTTAAGCGATTTGGTGAAAAAGAGCAAGAGACACACATCCATATGGCGCAATTATATTTATTTAATGCTGTAGAAATTATAAAGAAAAACGGTATTGAAGGAATTGTTTCTTTTGCCGAGGGTGATGAACAACGAATGATGCTAATGGGATTAAAACGTTTTACAAAATACGTCAACTATCCAAATGTGGTTCATTTAAGAAATGCTATTGCTAGCAAAGTGACCACTGAAAATAAATATTGTTTCTAATATTTATTACTTCAAGTTATTAAAAAGCCAATTTTGAATTCAAAATTGGCTTTTTAAATTTATTATCTTTACGTAAAATTAGGACTTTGAAACACCTTTTAACATACCTCATATTTTTTTGCTCGTTTGTCTTGTTCTCTCAGTCAAATACAGAAATATTCATGTTTGATTTAAAATTAGCTCAAGATAACATAGAAGTGTCAAACATGATTAACATTTCAAACAATGACGGCTATGACAATCAACCATTTTTTGAAAATGATACCATTATTTACTACTCTAGTAATCGAAATGGTCAAACTGATATTTTGAAATATGATCGTTTTAATGATTCAAAACAATTCATTAATAATTCAGATGGAAGCGAATATTCTCCACAAAAAATTCCAAAAAGCAACAAATTATCTGCCATTCGCCTTGACACAGATGGAGCACAAAATTTTTATACGTTTGATCTAAACGACGGTCAAGCTTATCGTATAAAAACTAATTTAATCATTGCCTATTACACATGGCTTGACAATGAAACAATTGTGTCAGCAGTCATAGAGGGTGATGCTTTAAATCTATTCACCATAAACACTAAAAATGGTAAATCACAAAAATTAGAAAACTATGTTGGGCGCTCATTTCAAAAGATTCCAAAAACAAACTTGATAAGTTTTATTTCAAAAGAAGACGAGAAAGACTGGAAAATAAAAACTTTCAATCCCATAAATGGACATGCCCAAATTATTACAAGTACTTTGAATAATCAAGAAGATATTTACTGGTTATCAACGAATACAATCATAACTAGTAAAAATAGTGTTTTATATAAATACACTTTAGGAAAGAGCTCAGAGTGGGAACAAGTTACAGACTTAAAATCACGTGGACTATTAAACATCACAAGAATGAGATCCAACACAAAAAACACTAAGTTATTAATCGTTGCAGAACAACAATAAACCATGTTCAATGGAATCTATGACATAATAATGATACTAAATTATAAACAACACTATCTATAATCACAAAAAAAATAAGACGATTTAACATTACATTATGCAAAGACAATTACCCACGTATTTCTCTGTTGCAACAGCCTTTATGCTCATAGTGAGTTTCTCCTGTGCTAAAGACGACGGCGTTGACAACAATTCTGGTGGAGGTGGTAGTCTTCTTATTCCAAATGGATGCGACAATGTGGGATATCCAAATTGGTCTGTTTCACCACACCTGCTTCCTTACCCCGTTGGTCAATCTTATGCCATAGGTTTGAGCCATTGTGGAGGTGCACAACATGCCGCTGGTCTTCCCGATCAATTTGCCATTGATATTGTTATGGATATAGGCACTTTAGTAACAGCATCTCGAAAAGGAATTATTGTCTTTGTGGAAGATTCTGGAGGTGATTTTGAGCCTTTAAATAATGTGGTTGTTTTAAGAGATGAGGATGGTTATTTCTTACAATACCAGCATCTTACCCAAAATGGCGCACTTGTTGAACAGGGACAGATCGTCTATGCAGGAGATCCAATTGGGTATAGCGGGGCGTCAGGTAATGCAAGATATCCACATTTACATTTTATTGCAACCAATTGGGATTATAACAGGCCTTATGGGTCTTATTCCTATCAATCCTTACCCATTACATTTAGTAACACACGTGCAAATCCAAAAAGTTTAATCCAAAATGAAGTTTATGAAGCGCTACCTTATTAACAGCACTATGACAACAAAGAAAATAATACTAGCGAATTTATTTTTAGTTTTATCTTTACTTGTAACTGCCCAAACAGACCAGATGATGTACAACATCATTGATGCCGTCTCTGAGAAACGTATTCAACAAGACGTTCAAACTTTAACTGATTTTGGTACACGGCATACACTCAGTGATACGATTTCCGCCACACGAGGTATTGGAGCAGCTCGACGATGGATAAAAACTGAATTTGAAAAAATAAGTGACCAGTGCAATAACTGCTTGGATGTTTTTTATCAAAAAGATTTTGTTGAAAAAGGTGATAACCCTCGAATAGTTCATGATGTTAATATTGTCAATGTTTTGGCAATTCAAAAAGGAACAAAATTTCCAAATCGCTACATCGTTATGAGTGGAGATATTGATTCTCGAGTCTCAGATCCCAATGATTTCACATCAGACTCACCAGGGGCAAACGATAATGCCTCAGGAATGGCCGGAACCATTGAAGCTGCGCGAGTATTGAGTAACTATACCTTTGATAATAGTATTATTTATGTTGGATTATCAGGAGAGGAACAAGGACTTTATGGAGGCAAAGGATTAGCTGAATTTGCTAAACAAAATAAATGGCAGATAATTGGGATTATGAATAATGATATGATTGGAAACATAAAAGGTATTGACGGAGTCATTGATAATAGAACTTTTAGAATTTTCTCAGAACCTGTACCACCCACAGAAACACAAAAAGAAAGACAAATGAGACGCTTTTATGGTGGTGAAGTTGATGGTGTTTCAAGACAATTAGCACGTTACATCCATAAAAATGTAAAATTATATATGCCAGAAATGAATCCTCTAATGGTTTATCGTCTCGATCGGTTTGGACGTGGTGGACACCACAGACCATTCAATGATGCTGGTTATGCAGGAGTTAGAATTATGGAAGCACACGAAAATTACACGCAGCAACACCAAGATCTACGTGTTGAAAATGGCATTGGCTATGGCGATACGTTTGAGCATGTGAATTTTGCTTACGCAAAAAAACTAACAGCTGTTAACGCAATCAATTTAGCCAGCTTAGCGAGTGCTCCACCGGCACCAAAAAATATAAAAATTGGAGGTATTGTTGAACCATCCGTAAAGTTAAAGTGGGATAAAGCTAAAGACGCTGTTGGCTATAAAATCTACTGGAGAGACACAACATCACCGACTTGGGATTACAGTCGGTATGTTGGTGACATTTCAGAATTTTTACTCAAAGGTATTGTTATAGATAATTTTTTCTTTGGAGTTGCTTCAGTCGGAAAAGACGGCCATGAGAGTTTGATTATATTTCCAAATAAAACATTTTAATGATAGCACAAAGCATGAAAAAAAACATCTTTTTGATTTTAATTTTTTTTTTAAAGCCTTATTCTTCAGCGATATTAGCACAAGGGCTACTTCAAAATAAAACGCTTTTTACAAAACAAGATACCCTAAGAGGCTCCATCACTGAGGAACGTGCTTGGTGGGATCTCAATCATTACCATCTAGATATTAAGGTTGATCCCAAAAAAAAATATATCTCAGGACATAACACTATTCAGTATACCGTTTTGAAAAGTCATTCCATAATGCAAATTGACTTGCAAGCGCCATTAGTTATTACAAAAGTAACTCAAGATAGTATCATATTACCAGTGGAGAGTGTCGGGAGTGCTCATTTTATATCCCTTGCTGAAACTCAAAACGTGGGAGATATTAATTATCTAAAAGTACACTATGAGGGTCATCCACAGGAAGCAAAAAATGCCCCTTGGGATGGTGGAGTTTCATGGAAAAAAGACCCCAATGGTAATCATTTTATTGCCACTTCTTGTCAAGGCATAGGGGCGAGTATTTGGTGGCCAAATAAGGATCATATGTACGATGAAGTTGATAGTATGCATATTAGTGTAAATATTCCAAAAAATCTAACAAATATTTCAAATGGAAGACTACTCGACTTAGAACAGCATCATGACGACACAGTAACCTCTCATTGGTTTGTGAGCAACCCTATAAATAACTACGGTGTCAATATAAATATTGGAGACTATGCTCACTTTTCTGAAGTTTTTAATGGAGAAAAAGGGGCATTAGACTTAGACTATTATGTATTAAAAGACAACTTAAAAAAGGCCAAATTACATTTTAAGGACGCTCCAAAAATGATGAGTGCGTTTGAGTTTTGGTTAGGACCTTATCCTTTTTATGAAGATGGTTTTAAATTAGTAGAAGTACCATATTTAGGTATGGAACATCAAAGTTCTATTACTTATGGCAATCAATATTTAAAGGGATATCTTGGAAATGATTTATCAAAAACTGGATGGGGTTTAAAATTTGATTTTATAATAATACACGAAGCAGGGCACGAGTGGTTTGCAAATAATATCACCTATCGAGATATCGCTGATATGTGGATTCATGAAGGGTTTACTGCCTATATTGAAAGTTTGTATTTAGAATATCATTTTGGCAAAAAAGCAGGTAATGAATACGCTGTAGGAAAAGGTCAAGTTATTCGAAATGATAAGCCTATTATTGGTCATTATAACGTAAATAACGAGGGTTCAAGCGACATGTATAACAAAGGCGCTTTTATGCTGCATACCTTGAGGCAACTTATTGGTAATGATGAAAAATGGCGCAACATCTTACGTGGTCTAAACACAACATTTTACCATCAAACGGTAACAACCAAAGAGATTGAAGAATACTTAAGTAAGACGTCTCAAATAAACCTAACTGCATTCTTTAATCAATATCTTCGGGATGTTCGAATACCGACAATTGAATACAAACTACATAATGATAACGTCACCTATCGATACACTAACATTGTCAATAATTTTGACATGCCTGTCAAGTTAAAATTAAAAGAAGGGTACCAATGGATATATCCCAAAGCTGAATGGCAGGACTTGGATCTAAAAGAAACCTCTTTTACCATTGATGAAAACTTCTTAATAAAGTCTGTCAGAGTTAATTAAATACACGAAACTAAAAATTAATGATCTTGATTGGAGCTATATTTCACCTGATGATGTTTACAGGTCATTTATAAAACTACCATACGGATCTTTAAATTGAATGCCTTCAGTGAACCGGTATTTACTTAATTGCTTAAACTCAACTAACGCCCATAATATAAATTCTTTCACAAAATAACTTTCAGTTGCAACTAAATTGGGCTGATACTGGCCTATCAAATCATCTAACGGCACAATTGCATCTAATTTCGCCTTATACTCCTTATCCCTTAATTCATCCAACAACTCAAATCCTTCTTTTTGATTAAAAAACCAAGAAATCAAATCATCATATGGACTTTCCTCACTTTGTTTTTGAAGCTTTTCAATTTTAGGAAAGAATTCTACAAATAAGTGTTTGATTGCCTCTCCTATTAAGTTTTGCGCCACCTGTGAAGCGCCTTCCTGCTCTCCTTCATAAACCAATTCTATTTTACCCGTAATAGCAGGAATTACTCCCATGAAATCACTGAGCCTAACCACTGTCTTATCCTCATTATTTAATAAGGACCGACGTTCGGCAGTACTTATTAAATTCTCGTAAGCAGAAATACTCAAACGTGCACTAATACCACTCTTAGCATCCACATATTCACTCTCTCTAGCCTCAAAGACAATTTGTTCTAATAAATCTTTTGCCAAATCTGGGACTGCAATATTATCTTTTTGCTTTTTTAAAATATTTGCTTCTTGATGGGTTATGGTACGAGCTGTTTCAATATCTAAGGGATAGTGTGTTAGTATTTGAGAACCTATACTGTCTTTTAATGGCGTCACAATACTTCCTCTGTTGGTATAATCTTCTGGATTTGCCGTAAACACAAATTGAATATCCAAGGGTAATCGTAATTTAAATCCTCTGATCTGAATATCCCCTTCTTGTAAAATATTAAACAAAGCCACTTGAATCCTAGCTTGTAAATCTGGTAATTCATTTATCACAAAAATACATCTGTTAGCTCGAGGAATCATTCCATAATGAATGACACGGTCATCAGCATAACTCAATTTTAAATTGGCTGCTTTAATCGGGTCAACATCTCCGATAATATCGGCCACTGTCACATCTGGGGTTGCGAGTTTTTCAGAAAAACGATCATTTCTATGCAGCCACTCTATAGCAGTGCCGTCTTTATCTTTTTTAATTAATTCAATTGCATATCTTGAAATTGGATGTAATGGATCGTCATTAATTTCTGAGCCTTTAACCACTGGTACATATTCATCTAATAAATTTAGCATTAACCTAGCCAAACGGGTTTTGGCTTGACCTCTAAGACCAAGAAGGTTGATGTTATGTCTCGATAAAATTGCTCTTTCCAATTCAGGTATAACAGTATCGCCGTATCCATTGACTCCATGAAACACATTTTCTTTGTTCATCATTTTTTTTAAAAGATTATCTCGTAATTCATCTTTTATTGATTTTGATTGATATCCTATCTCTTTTAGAGCTCCTAAAGTTGTAATTGTCGTTGTTTTCATAGCTAACCTTTAATTCTTTTTTTTCTATTTGTCTCATAATCTTCAAAAATCATTTCTCCCAGTCCTTTGATTCCAGTGTAAAATGCCTTACCCCTATTAGCTTTGGTAAATTCTTCTACAAAACGCATTAAATATTGATCTTTAGCTATCATGAAAGTTGTGATAGGCATATGTAATTTTCGAGCCTGTTGAGCCATAGCATAGCACTTATTTGTGATATGTGGGTTGAGACCATTACTGTCTTTGTAATAACGTCCATCCGGTAACCGTAAACAACTTGGTTTTCCGTCAGTAATCATAAATATTTGCTTATTAGTGTTTCGCTTACGTCTAAGTAAATCTAACGCTAATTGGAGCCCTGCTACTGTATTTGTATGATAAGGACCTACATTGAGATATGGCAAATCTTTTATTTTAATTGTCCAAGCATCATTACCAAAAACCAATATATCTAGAGAGTCTTTTGGATAGCGGGTTGTTATTAATTCTGCTAATGCCATTGCAACTTTTTTTGCTGGTGTAATACGGTCTTCACCATACAAAATCATACTGTGACTTATATCGATCATAAGCACAGTACTCATTTGAGATTTGTGTTGTGTTTCCTCAACAACCAAATCATCTTCAGTTAACTGAAAATCAATTAGGCCGTTATTAATTTGTGAATTTCTAATGCTTTCGGTCATCGCTACCTTATCAAAAGCATCTCCGAATTGATAGGGTCTGTACTCTCCGCTGTGTTCATCGCCTTTGCCTAACCCATTACTTTTATGATTACCAAAACCTTTTCGCTTAATATTTCCAAAAATTTGATTTAATGCTTGTTGTCTTATGGCACGCTCAGTTTTAGCTGTTATGGTATTTCCTTTTTTACCATTTGGAAGAAGTGTTTCCTGAATAAATCCTTTTTCTTTAAGGTCTTCAATAAAGTCATCAATTGTATAGTCGGGGGTTGTTAATTGGTATTCGACGTCTAATTGACGTAACCAATCAATGGCCTCATCGAAATCACCTGAAGTATGAGTGATAAGTTCTTTAAAAATATCGAATAATTTATCGAAGGGAGACTGTTGGGGTGTGTTGTAATTTTTAAATACAAATCCCTTTTGAAGGACCTTTTTTTTCATAGCATTATAAAAATACTACTTTTTTTAAAGTGAATTTCGTGCATTAACATCGAATTAAGAAATTTCTTAGACCTTTTCGCTAACTTTAGAGCTTTGGTATAAACAATATTCAATACAATGAAAAAATATTCTCTCATTTGTGCTCTTTGTTCTATTTTCATGCTCTCTGCACAAGAAATTTCAATGAATTTATTAGAAAATATGGCGCCGCGAAACATTGGCCCAGGTGGTATGTCAGGACGTGTTACAAGTATTGACGCCGTTCATGCAAATCCTGATATCATGTATGTTGGAACAGCCTCAGGAGGGTTATGGAAATCTACCTCTGGAGGCATCAAATGGGATCCTGTTTTTGATAAAGAATTGACAGCTTCCATAGGCTCCATCGCTATTCAACAATCAAACCCAAGTGTTCTTTGGGTTGGAACAGGTGAGGGAAATCCTCGGAATAGTTTAAACGGTGGATTTGGAATCTATAAATCCATGGATGCAGGTAAGACATGGAAGTCAATGGGATTAGAAAACACGCGACATATTCACCGTGTAATTATTCATCCAACAAATCCTAACGTTGTTTATGCAGCTGCTATAGGGTCTCCATGGGGAGAACATTCTGATCGTGGTGTATACAAAACGACAGATGGGGGTAAGACTTGGAATAACATATTATTCAAAAATGACAAAACTGGTGCTGCCGATCTCATTATGGATCCAACAAATCCGAACAACTTATTGCAACCATGTGGGAACATAAACGTGATCCCTGGTTTTTTAAATCTGGTGGGAAAGGCTCAGGTCTATACATCACTTATGACGGAGGTGAAAACTGGACAAAAAAAACAAGTCAAGATGGTCTTCCAAAAGGTGAATTAGGTCGTATAGGTGTCGCTATCGCTCCAAGTAAACCGACTGTCGTATATGCCTTAATTGAGTCAGAAAAAAATGCCCTGTATCGCAGCGTGAATGGTGGTGAAAGTTGGAAAAAAATAAACGATGACATGAATCAAATTGGAAATCGACCTTTTTATTACGGTGAAATTCATGTCGACTCAGAGAATGAAAACCGATTATTTTCTGTTTTCACATACATCAATGTTAGTGAAGATGGAGGTAACACTTTCTCCCAATTAATGCCCGCTTATGGTGTCTCCAATGGTGTACATCCCGACCACCATGCCTGGTGGATTCATCCTGAAAACAGTCTTTTTATGATGGACGGAAACGATGGAGGAATGAACATTACCAAAGATGGCGGTAAAACCTGGAGATTTATTGGAAATATTCCAGTTGCACAGTTTTATCACATAAACGTAGATAATGATTTTCCATATAACGTGTATGGAGGTATGCAAGATAACGGATCGTGGCGAGGTCCCGCTTATGTTTGGAGAGCACAAGGTATTCGCAATAGTTATTGGCAGGAAATTAGTTTTGGAGATGGTTTTGATGTCATTCCTGACAAAGACAATTCAAGATTTGGTTGGACGATGAGTCAACAAGGGTCAGTAAGTAGATATGATTGGGAAACTGGGAATAATTACAGTGTACAACCCACTCATCCAAATCCCGACATCACATTGAGATTTAATTGGAATGCAGCAATCAATACTGATCCTTTTGAATCAAGCACTGTTTATTTTGGTAGCCAGTTCGTTCATAAATCATTAGACAAAGGAGAAACTTGGAGTATCATATCGCCAGATTTAACAACAAATAATCCAGAGAAACAAAAGCAAAGTGAAAGTGGTGGTTTAACGATGGATGCAACAGGCGCAGAAAATCATACAACCATACTTGTCATTGAACCATCTCCAATTGAAAAAAATATGATATGGGTTGGAACAGATGATGGTCGCGTACACACAACGCAAGATGGTGGTCAAACCTGGTTGGATGTCTCGAAAAACTTAAAAGGATTACCTGAGGGAAGTTGGATACCACAAATCAAAGCTTCAAACAAAAATAAAGGAGAAGCACTTCTCATTGCAAATGATTACAGACGTTTTAATTACACACCTTATGCTTACCGAACTAAAAATTATGGTAAATCATGGACTAGAATAGTTGATGAAAAAGACGTACAAAGCTATACTTTGTCAATTATTGAAGACATCGAAGAGCCAAATCTAATGTTTTTAGGCACTGATGACGGATTGTATCTATCTATCGATGCAGGTGAAAATTGGAAAAAATGGACTCAAGGCTTTCCTACCGTATCGGTAAAAGATATGGTGATTCATCCAAGAGAACATGATTTAATCATAGGGACGTTTGGTCGTGCTGCCTGGATTTTAGATGATATTCGCCCACTCAGAGCCATTGCTAATTCCAGTACTATTCTCAATGAAAAATTACATCTATTTGATCCCCCAACCGCTTATTTAGCGGCTTATCAACAAGCCACTGGAAGTCGCTTTGGAGCAGATGCTATGTTTAACGGAACCAACAGAAAAAAAGGGGCGCAACTTTCCTATTTTATAAACACCAAAAGTAAGAGTGCAGAAGCTTCAGTAAATGAAAAGGGAGTAAATAAAATTGAATGGGACTCTATTTATATGGATATTTTTCTTGATAAAACATTGATTAGGAGTTTGAAGAAAAGGAGTCCAAAAAAGACAGGTGTTTACAAGTGGATTTGGGGAATGAACGAAAAAGGAGTCGATAGACCATCAAGAAAATTAAGATCAAGTCGTATCGAACCCAGAGGAATCAACGTAAAACCTGGAGTCTATAAAGTTGTGATGCGTTATGGAAATCAACATTCTGAAACATCAATTATCGTAAAAGATGATCCGAGAATAAAACGGGAATTAGATAATGTCACAGAAATTTTTGAGACCTTAAAATCGTTAGAAAACTTACAACAGCTTGCTGCAGATGCTGTTAAGCAATTAGTTGAAAGCCAAACTATTGCAAAACAATATTCAAAAGTACTAGCTCAATTAGATGAAACAAAAAACAAAGTCCATATTGAAACTTCCAAAAATATAAGTGACAAAATAGAGCAGCTCATTGCATTATATCTTGGAACTGTAGATGAACGTCAAGGTATTACGAGAAATCCAGAAATGACTGTGATGCGTAGACTTGGTAAAGCAAGACGTTATGTAGGATCAAGACAAAATGGCATTACATCAACAGAAACGACGTTGATAAATCATGCAGAAAACGACTTAAAAAGAGCCCTTGAAAAAACAAATTTATTTTTTCAAAAAGAATGGTCACCATATAAAAAAGAGATTGAAGGTCTGAACATCACTTTCTTTAAAAATACCGAGATTATTAAAATCAATTAACTAGAAGCAGTTAACAGGAAAAAGGTTAAGCGAACGTGGTTAATTTTATTCAACACGCTGTATTCCTGATGGGTCTTCTATTTTTATTTGCTTTCCTACAGTAGAAATCTGTCCTTCCTTTTTAAATTGGGATAATACTCGAATCGCAGATTCTGTAGCTGTCCCAACTAAACTTGCAAAGTCTTCTCTTAACAGAATAACACTCAGTGTCCCATCCTGATTAGTTCCATAATTACTTTGAATATTCGTCAACACTTCAGCCATTCTTTTCCGAACTGTTTTTTGAGCCATATTTACGATAATATCATCAGCTTCACGCAAATCCAGTGCCATATCTTGAAGAACGTCATAAGTGAATGCTGGATTCTTTTTCAAATCGTTTATAATTTCCGCTTTTGGAATAAAACAAACCTCCATATCATTTAAAGCAACTGCCTGAAGATTTGAACGCTCATCTGA
>Ga0102815_10001619_pt1 | contig 14023 bp, 9 predicted proteins | sample ColrivemetaGS759_FD_79113 | JGI IMG/M metagenome (GOLD analysis project Ga0102815, IMG submission 79113) | Estuarine microbial communities from the Columbia River estuary - Ebb tide ETM metaG S.759 | ecosystem: Environmental > Aquatic > Marine > Intertidal zone > Estuary | place: USA: Columbia...
AGTCCTTCTTGAGCTGTAGGAAGAGGCCGCTGACCACCACGACGAGGACGGGGAGCGCGGAGACCAGCGCGCCCACGCGGTGGAGCCGGCGGTTGAGCTTCGGAGCCCGACTCTTCCCCGGAGGCGGTGCCGTGGCGTCTCTCCGAGACGAGCGGCCGGTGAGGTCCTCGGGATCGGTCATCGGGTCGGCGCGCCGAGGCGCGCGAGGTCGGGAGGTGAGCCCGTCAGTGCGCGGAGGAAGGCCACGAGGTCGGCCTGATCCTCCTCCGTCAGGTCGAGGGGCACGAGGATCTTCTCCGTCGTCCCTGTCACCCTCGCGGTCTCTCGTGTGGCGTAGAACGCCACCACCTCCTCGAGCGTCGCGAAAGCGCCATTGTGCATGTAGGGCGGGGTATGGACGACGCTCCGAAGGGACGGCGTCTTGAACTCGCCCGGGCCGTGGCCGTGGCCCGCCGCGGGCAGGAAGTCCACCTTCACCCCCGCGGGCCCCTCGGGATCATCCGACCACCTAGACCGCACGCCGAACTCCGAGGCGCGGAGGGCTTCGAGCCCGCGGGAGCGACCGGGGTCGTCCACGGGCGCGCCCGGGACCTCCGGGACTCCGGTGTCGTGGAACTCGAGGTCAGTAAAGAGCGGGCCGCCGTGGCAGGAGATGCAGCGCGCCTCGCCGATGAACAGCTCGAAGCCGCGGGCGGCGCTGTCGTCGAGGCTCGCGACCTTCGCGGCGTCTCCTTCGCGCAGGCCCTCGACGAAGCGATCGAAGGGGGCATCTCTGGACTCGATCTGACGCTGGAACGCTGCGAGGGCCTTGCCGACGTGGACGAAGACCTGCGTCACCGCCTCCTGATCCTCGGGGGCCATGGCATCCCAGGCGCGCTGGTGCGGGTGCCGGAAGCCGCTCCCGAACAGGTGGGTGTGGTGCTCCTGACCGTCTCTGTTCGCGCGGGCGTGCTCGTCAGCGAGCTGGTGGGCGCGGTCATTGGCAGGAACGGGGCGCGCGATGGCGGGGAAGCGCAGCTTGTCTCCCAGGGGGGGGAGCGCCCCGAAGACCTCCTCGTACCTCCGGCGGAGGTCCGGGTCGTCGTGGATCGCGTGCGCCACCCCGGCCCGGGTGAAGGCGTGTTCGAGGGGGTCCTCGATGGGGACGAGGGACTGGGACCACAGGCTGTCGGCGCGGCCATCCCAGAAGAACCAGCGCTGGTGGGCGAGGTTCCAGAGGGGCATGGTGTGCCGCTCGAGGGGGAGCACGCCGAGGGCGAGGGCTCTGCCGTCCACGAAGGACTGCTCGGGGAGGTGGCAGGTCGCGCAGGAGACGTCCCCGTCCTTCGAGAGGGCGGTCGAGTGGAAGAGCAGACGCCCGAGCGCGGCCGCCTGCGGGTCGACGTCGACCCGATTGGTGGGGTCCTCGGGCCCGGGTGGGACCGGTGACATGCGGAGCGCAGCCTGGATAGCCGCCTCGCTGATGGGGGCCGCGATGGGCGCCTCGGCGCCGGCCGGAGAGTCCGCAGGAGGACCGGGGGAGGGCCCGGCGCCACCGCAGGCGGTCGAGAGGACGCCCAGGACGAGCGCTGCCGAGCGAGCGCCGATGGTGGAGGGCGGGGTGCTCACAGCGTGATCGCGTCGTCGGCGGTGGAGGCGAGGCCGTCGATGGAGGCGCTGATGGAGATCGACCACTCTCCGCCCATATGGAGGAGGAGCCCCCGTACCCGATAGACCCCGTCGCCGATGTGCTCGGTACGGGGCTCGCGGAGCATGCCGTGTCCGTGGGCGGGCATGAAGCAGGTCATCGAGACCTCGGCATCCTCGAGGAGCGGGTTGGAAGGGGCGTCCGCGGTGCTGGCTCCAGCGCGCCGCACCGTGACGTCGGCTTCGAAGTGCTCGTTCACCGGGACCTCGCCTCCCACCGGCGACCACGAGATCACGAGCAGGCCGTCCCGGGTCCGCAGCTCCCTGGGCTCGGCGACCTTCAGGGCGTGGCGGTCCGGCCGTGCCTCTACCGGTCCGACAGCGACCCCCGCCGCCTGGGACGGCGTCTCGGACGGCGTCTCGCCCCCAGTGCAGCCGAGGAGCAGCACCGCGAGGAACGGCAGGGAGAGGGTCGGGTGGCGCCTGATGGCCGAAGAGACGAAGCCCATGGAGACACTGTAGCCCTCCCGCGCCGCCCGTTCCCTGCTTCGTCGCCAGTCAGCCGCCCTTCTTCTCGATCTTCGACCAGCTGTCCCGAAGCGTCACAGCGCGGTTGAACTCGACGCCCTCGCCGTGGGAGCGGATGAAGTAGCCGAGGCGTTCGAACTGGAAGCGCTCACCGGCCTCGGAGTCCTCGAGGGCCGGCTCGAGCTTGGCGTGCTCGATGGTCTCGAGGGAGTTCGGGTTGAGGTCCTCCACGAGGGTGCGGCCGTCCGTCCCGGGGCGCGGCACCTGGAATAGGTGGTCGTAGAGGTGGACCCGGGCGTCCACGGCGTCGCGGGCGCTCACCCAGTGGATCACGCCCTTGACCTTCTTCTCGCCCTCGGGGGTGACGCCGCCGCCAGTGCGCGGGTCGTAGGTGCAGCGCAGCTCGGCGATCTCGCCGGCCTCGTCCTTGATGACCTCGTCGCAGCGGATCACGTAGCCAAAGCGCAGGCGGACCTGGCCCTCGGGGCGGAGCCTGAAGAACTTCTTCGGGGCCTCCTCACGGAAGTCGTCCTGGTCGATCCAGATCTCGCGCGTGAGGAACACGGGCCGGGTGGAGCTGTCCTGGACCTGGGGGTTGTCTACCGCGGCGCACTCCACGGCCTCGTCTTCCTCGAGGTTCCCGATCACGACCTTGATCGGGCGCAGCACCGCCATGCGCCGCAGCGCGTGCTCGTTCAGGTCCTCGCGCAGGGCGTTCTCGAGGAGGTGCAGGTCGTGGGTCGCGTTGAACTTGGTGACCCCGACGCCCTCGCAGAAGTTGCGGATCGCTGTGGGGGTGTAGCCGCGCCTGCGCAGGCCGCGGATGGTGGGCATGCGCGGATCGTCCCAGCCGGTGACGTGTCCGCCCTCCACGAGGACCTGGAGCTTGCGCTTCGAGGTGATCGTGAAGGTGGGGTTCAGGCGCGCGAACTCGATCTGCCGTGGACGGGAGATCCCGTCGATGTGCTCGAGGAACCACTCGTACAAGGGGCGGTGGTTCTCGAATTCGAGGCTGCAGAGCGAGTGGGTGATGCCCTCGATGGCGTCCGACTGCCCGTGGGCGAAGTCGTACATCGGGTAAATGCACCAGGCGTCCCCGGTGCGGTGGTGGTGCGCCCGCGCGATCCGGTAGAGCACGGGGTCCCGCATGTTGAAGTTGGGGGACGCCATGTCGATCTTGGCGCGCAAGGTGTGCGCGCCGTCCTCGAACTCGCCGGCGCGCATGCGGCGGAACAGGTCGAGGTTCTCCTCGACCGAGCGGTCGCGGGTCGGGCTGTCCTTGCCGGGCTCGGTGGCGGTCCCGCGATACTCGCGCGTCTGCTCGGCGCTGAGGTCACAGACGTAGGCGAGGCCCTTCTGGATCAGCTGCTCGGCGAAGCCGAAGAGCTGCTCGAAGTAGTCCGAGGCGAAGTACTCGCCGCCGCCCCACTCGTACCCGAGCCAGCGCACGTCCTCGCGGATCGCGTCGACGAACTCCTGGTCCTCCTTGGCGGGGTTCGTGTCGTCAAAGCGGAGGTTGGTCTGGCCCCCATAGCGGGCCGCGATGCCGAAGCCGGTGCTCATGGCCTTGGCGTGGCCGATGTGCAGGTACCCGTTCGGCTCGGGTGGGAAGCGGGTCAGCACCCGCCCGTCGAACCTGCCGGACTCGATGTCCTTCTCCACCTCCAGCTCGACGAAGTTCCGGCGGTCAGCGGCGTCAGTGCCCTCGGGGGCGTCTTGATTGGGGGTGGACATGGTGGTCTGGGGGCGCTCTGGAGCGGAGGAGTGTACGCAGGCGCCGCCCCATGCGTACCCTGACGGCCGTGAAGCGCTCTGAACCGCTCGACGGGCTCCGCGGAGTCGCGGTGCTCATGGTGCTGCTGTCCCACGCGAGCAACGGGGGCCACGATGTCCTCCCCGGCCTGGACGCCAGCGGGATCGGCCGCAGCGGGGTCTTCCTCTTCTTCATCCTCTCCAGCTTCCTCCTGACCTCCCAGGTCCTGGACCGAGCGGAAGACGGAGTGGGGTGGGGGCGCTTCGCCCTGCGGCGCCTCCTGCGCGTGGTCCCGGCCTACGCGGTTTGCCTCGGCGTCTACGTGGCGCTGGGTGAGTTCTCCCCCGAGGTCGCGTCGCAGCATCTCGTCTTCATTCGTGGGGAGGCGCACTTCTGGACGGTCCCGGTCGAGGTGCTCTTCTACCTCTCTCTGCCGGCCCTCGGCCTGATCCTGTCGGCGCTCCCCGGGGTGGCGGCCAGGGCCGGTGTGGTGGTCGCAGGGATCGCGGCCCTGTCCTGGCTCTTCCCGCCGGACTTTCCGGCGAGGGCGCCGGACTTCACGCCGAACGTCCTGCCGTTCATGCCTGTCTTCCTGTCGGGTTCCCTCGTGGCGGTCCTTGCGCCCCGCGTCGCCTCGATCCGTGGAGGACTGGGCCGGGCTCTCGCCTGCGCTGGTTGGCTGGGAGCCTTGGGGGCGCTCCTGCTCACGCCGAGCGTGGCGTCGTGGATCGTCGGCGACGCGATCCCGCACCGACGTTTCCACCTCTGGTTCCTGGAGCACGCCGCGCTCTGGTCGCTCGTCCTCATGGCGTGCATCGTCCCGGCCAGCGCGGCGCTCCGGCGGACGCTCTCCTGGCGGCCGCTGACAGCGCTCGGACGCATCAGCTACAGCGTCTACCTCTACCACGCCCTGGCCCTCGCCCTGGCAGCGGCGTACTCGCCGGAAGGTCAAGGGGGGTGGATCGGCCCCTGTGCCGCCGTGCTGTCTCTCGTCCTCGGCGGCCTCAGCTACGCCCTGGTGGAGCGGCCTTCTCTCAGATTTTCTCGAAGTGGGGGGGCGCAACTCCCCCTGCCCGAGCGTGCCAGACCGGATTGAGCGATCGGGTCCGAAGGAGCACCTATCACCGGTCCAGCACGTGTGGCCGTTGGTCTCGGTGACATTGAGACTCAGGTGCGCTGGGGTGCTGTTGAGGGTGCCTCGCAATCTCCTGGAACCAAGGAGCGCGCCCTCTCCTCTGGAAGCATGGCGGCCTTCTCCCCCCCCGGAGACCGCGGTAGTATTCCACCATGAGCCAAGTCGTCCGCACGCCCCTTCTCTCGCTCCTCGTCGGCACCGCCCTGGCCAGCGCTGCCTCGGCCCAGGGATACCTGACTGCCCCCGCAGCGCCGGTGGAGAACCCGGTCACCGCTGAGAAGGCGATCCTCGGCAAGGTCCTGTTCTGGGACGAACAGCTCTCGAGCGACGGCTCCATGGCCTGTGGCACCTGTCACATTCCCTCCGTGGGTGGCGCCGAGCTTCGCTCCGGACCTGGGACGCTCTTCCCGGGGCCGGACGGGGTGTTCGGGACGGCTGACGACGGCTTCGGGTCACCCGGCGTCGTCAACACGGACGGCTTCGGCCACTTCGCGCCGTCGACCCTCTTCGGGCTGGAGCCCCAGGTCACCGGGCGCTACGCGCCGAGCCCGATCACCGCGGGCTACTTCCAGGACCTGTTCTGGGACGGCCGAGCGACGAGCAAGTTCACCGACCCGCTGACCGGGGCGACGGCCATCGCCTCCGGCGGCGCCCTCGAGTCGCAGTCCCTCGGCCCGCTGCTCTCCGACGTGGAGATGGCGGAGCCGGCCCGGGGCTTCGCCGAGCTCTCGGCGCGGATCGCCGGCGCGCGGCCCCTGGCCCTCGCGACGAACCTGCCCCAGGACGTTCAGGTGGCCCTCCAGTCCCACCCCACCTACCCCGACCTGTTCACCCAGGCCTTCGGGACGGCGGACATCACGCCGGTGCGGATCGCCTTCGCGCTGGCGACCTACCAGCGGACCCTCGTCGCGGACCAGACCCCCTGGGACGACTTCCAGCGCGGCGTCCCCGGCGCGCTCACGGCTCAGCAGCAGCGCGGCATGGTGGCCTTCGAGACCACGGCCGCCTGCGCGGTCTGCCACTCGCCGCCGCTCTTCTCCAACGGTGACTATCACGCGCTCGCGCTCCGGCCCTCGTCCGAGGACATTGGCAGGGCGGCGGTCACTGGCTATCCGTGGGATGAGGGCAAGTTCAAGACGCCCTCCCTGCGCAATGTCGCGCTGCGGAACCACTGGTTCCACAACGGGTCGCCGCAGATGCAGGACCTGCGGGACACGGTGGCGATCTATGGCACCGGCGTCGGCGGCGGCTTCGACAACCTCGACCCCGTGCTCAACGGGCTGATTATTCCGCCGGCCGAGGTGGACGACATCACCGAGTTCCTCCACGCGCTCACCGACCCCCGGGTCGCCGCGGAGAGCTACCCCTTCGACCGGCCGACCCTGCGCTTCGAGCGCGCGGTGCCCAACCCCGAGCCCACGGGCCTGGGGGCAATGGCTGGCGCCGGCGGCATGGCCCCGGAGTTGATCCTGTCGCCAGCGCCCTTCCTCGGATCCGAGAGCTTCCGCGTGGGCCTCTCTGGCGGCCTCGGCGGCACCTTCGGTGCCATGCGCCTGCGGGTGCTGGACCTCGGCGGCTTCCCTGGAGCGACGAGCCTTCGGACCCTCCCCCTGCCTGGCGGTCCCATCGTCCTCGGCGGCGTGGGGCCGGGCGAGGGTTATGCGACCTGGAGCTTCCCGCTGACGGCGACCCCGGCGCTTCTTGGGCTCAAGCTCGAGGGGCAGTGGTGGATCCGCGACGCGGCCGCGCCGGGTGGCGTCGCCCGCTCCGAGCGCTTCATCATGACGGTCGAGTGAGGGTGAGGGGGCCCCGCTGCGGGGGCCCTGATCGTCAAGGCTTCCGAGGGCCAGCGCCCGAGAGGGAAGCAGCACCTGGGAGGGAAAGCGAGCGCGGGTGAGCCCGCGCCGCTGGCGTATGCTCTGCCCATGAGCTCAACCAGCAACGACCGCGCGTCCACCCTCCGACGTCGGGACCTGATCGGCGGCGCCGCGGCGGGCGCTGCGCTCGCCTCATGCGGAGGCGGTGAGGGTGGTCCGGCGGTCCACACGGGCGACAAGCGCATTCAGTGGCGCATGCAGTCGAGCTTCCCCAGCACGCTGGACGCCATGTTCGGCTCTGCGGAGGTCTTCTGCGATCAAGTGGCGGCCATGACCGACGGGCGGTTCCGGATCCGCCCGTACCAGGCCGGCGAGATCGTCCCCGGCCTCGAGGTGCTCGACGCGGTCCAGAAGGGCTCCGTCCACATGGGGCAGACCGCCGGCTACTACTACATCGGCAAGGCGCCCATGCTCGCCTTCGAGACCTGCGTCCCCTTCGGCTTGAACGCCCGGCAGCAGTCGGCGTGGCTCGACGAGGCTGGCGGCGCCGAGCTCATCGGTGAGGTCCTCGCGGACTTCAACTGCGTCGCCCTCGCCGGGGGCAACACCGGGACTCAGATGGGGGGCTGGTTCCGGGGCGAGGTCAGCTCGCTCCAGGACCTGCAGGGTCTGAAGATGCGGATCCCCGGCCTCGGCGGGAAGGTCATGGCCGAGCTGGGGGTCTCGGTGAAGAGCCTGCCAGGCGGAGAGATCTACCAGGCGCTCGAGCGGGGTGCCATCGACGCCACCGAGTGGGTTGGCCCCTACGACGACCAGAAGCTCGGCTTCTACGAGGTGGCCAAGAACTACTACTTCCCGGGCTGGTGGGAGCCGGGTCCGCACCTCTCCTTCTACGTGAACAAGGACCAGTGGGAGGCCCTGCCCGAGTCGTACCGTGCGGTGCTCGGCGCCGCCTCGAAGGAGGCTGCGCGGACCATGCAGACCCGCTACGACGCCCGGAACCCCGGCGCCTTGGCAGAGCTCCGCACCCGGGACATCACGATCCGCCCCTTCGCGGAGTCGATCATGACGGCGGCCCGCGACGCCTCCGAGCAGCTCCTCTCGGATTCCGCGGCGGGAGACGCCGCCTACGGCAAGCTCCTCAACCACTGGCGTAAGTTCCGCGACGAGAGCTTCGGGTGGTTCGGGACCGCCGAGCTGTCCTACGCCAACTTCGCCTTCCCGGGACGCTGAAATGATCACCACCTCACTCAACTCCGGGCTCCTCCGCCTCATCCTCGTCGGGCTCGCGGGTCTCCTGTCCTCCTTCGCCACGGCCGAGGACCCGGAGCCTGCGCCCCCCTCGATTCGGGCGCTGACCGCCAATGTCCGCTACGGGACGGCCGGGGACGGGGCCCACGCGTGGCCGCTCCGGCGAGAGCTGACGCTGAACACGCTGGAGGCGGCCAGGCCAGACGTCCTGGGCCTGCAGGAGGCCCTGCTCTTCCAGCTGGACGCCGTGCGCGCGCGCTTCCCGCACCACCTGGTGATTGGCGAGGGGCGAGACGGCGGCGACCGGGGGGAGTGGACCGCGCTCCTGGTGGATGGTCGCCGCTTCACCGTGCGGGCCGCGGGGACGTTCCGGCTCGCGCCCGAGGACAAGCTCGGCGCGGTGGGGTGGGACGCCGCGCTGACCCGCATCGCCACCTGGGCTGAGCTCGCGGACCGTGAGGATGGAGGGCGGGTGATCCGCGTGATCAACACGCACTTCGATCACGTCGGCAAGCAGGCCCGCCTCGAGAGCGCGCGGCTCATCGGCCGCTTTGCGGCGGGCCGGGCGGAGCTGCCGACGGTGGTGCTTGGCGACTTCAACGCAGGCGAGATGAGCCCGCCGCTGGAGGCCTTCGCCGAGGCGGGCTTCCGCGACACCTTCCGGGACGCCAACCCCGACGAGCCCGACGTGAAGACCGGCCACTGGTTCAAGGGCGGCCGCAGCGGGGCGATGATCGACCACGTGATGGTCGATCGCCGGCTCGAGACCGTCGAGGCCTGGATCGACTGGACCGAGGCCGAGGGGCAGTACCCGAGCGACCACCGCTTCGTCGGGGCGGTGGTCAGGCGACGCTGAGCCCCACCGCGGGCTCAGGTCGCCAGGAGAGCATTAGTTGAACTGAAGCTCGAGCCCGTCGGAGAAGTTGGACGTGGGCGACCCACCGGTGCTGTCCCGGAACCAGGTGGTGAAGTTCCAGGTCTCGCCGGCCACGATCGTGACGGGGCCGGTGGGCGTGGGGTGCAGGGTCAGGTCGATGCCGAGGGTGGCGGCGCCTGCGGGACCGGAGTTGACGATCTGGCCGGGCCCGACAAAGCGGCCGATGGCCCCGCCCAGGCAGAGGTTGCCCTGGCTCCCGCCGGGGTTCTGGACGAAGCCCTGGGACTGGCTTGTCAGGAAGAAGCAGAAGGAGTTCGGCGGGAGCTCGGTGGCCTCCAGGGTGAGGTCATTGGCGGCGGCAAGCGCGCTCCCGGAGGCGCCCATGACGGCGGGGACTCCGGTGGAGTTGGGGTTCGCGGCGCAGTAGTTCGTGCCCAGGCTTGAGCCTGTCACGTCGCGCACCTGAAGCGCGTTGAGGTGGGGACGGAGGACGTTGCTCGGCTGGGGGTGCGACCCTTCCACCAGGAGCCAGAGCGGGTCGCTGGAGGTTCGGGTGAAGGTGCCGATGCAGTAGGACCCGACGATCGTGTCCTGCGCGCCGGCCTGATTGTTCGGGTCGGCGTCCAGCGCGCCCGAGAGCGGGCCTTGGGTGACGGCGCTCAGGTTGCTGACGAGCCCGCCGGAGGTCAGGACCGCGCCGATAGCCGAGCTCATGGTCATCACACGGTCGTACAACACATTCGTGCTCGTCCCGGTGCGCTGATCTGAGTACCAGACCTGGACCTCATAGGTGCTGCCCACGGTCAGGGCGGCCAGGGTGTCGAGCTGGATGCCGCCGAACCCGGTGGGGTTCCCCGCGCTCCCTCCGCTGGTGACCCGGGCGGAGTCGAGCAGGGCGTCGTAGCCTGCGTCACCGGTGGACGACCCGGCGTTGAGCGTCCAGCCGCCGTTACCCCAACCCAGCGGCGCGAAGGCGCTGAACGAGACGCCGTTCACGGTGGGCGCCGCGAAGGTCTGAGCCCAGCAGTTGAGGGCGGTGACCAAGGTGCCGTTGGTGCTGACCTCCGAGGCCGACTGGACATCCTGGACCGGGCCCCACTGGATCGTGTCGGCCTGGCCGGCGGCCGAGGGCGTGAGGGCGAGAAGGAGCGGCGCGATTCGAAGGAGGTTCATGGTCTTGGTCCGGTAGGGGGGGGGCGGGCTACTGGTTGGCGCGGAGCAGGAACTCCTCGTACTTGCGGAAGCGACCGAGGCGCTTGACGTGTCCGCCGAGCCCGTGCCCGCCGCTGGGGTCCACGAAGAGCTCCACGAGGGTCTCCTTGCCGGCATCCAGGAGCTCAGCGTACACCCGCACCGTGTCCTGGTAGAGGACGTTGGAGTCCTCCATGCCGTGGACGAGCAGGAGCTTGCTCTGGAGGTTCTTGGCCAGGGGGAGCAGCGAGAACTCCTTGAGGTCCGTCTCTCCCTCGCGGCTGTTGCCGATGGTGCCCGTGGAGTACCAGGAGTTGTAGTTCTCCCACTCTGTGGGCCCGGCGCCAGCGATACCGCAGCGGAAGACCTCGGGTTCGGTGTACAGGCACATCTGGGTCTGGAAGCCGCCGAAGCTCCAGCCGTGGATCGCCACGCGGTCCGCGTCGACGCCGTGTTCCTTGATGAGGAAGCGCACGCCGTCGGTCAGGTCCTCGACCTGCGGGACGCCCACGCGCTCGAAGTTGGCCTTCTCGAAGAGCGCGCCGTAGCCCGACATACCGCGCGGGTCGATGGTGCAGGTGACCCAGCCGTGCTCCTGCGCCATGTACCTGGCGAAGAAGTACCCGTCGGAGCCGAAGTTGCCCTCGGTGACCTGCTTCCTCGTTCCGAGGGGGCCGCCATAGACGTAGATGAGCAGGGGCCGCTTCTCCCCGGCCTCGCGCTCCGGCTCGAACATGAGGCCGCGGATGCCCTGGCCGTGTCGGTTCTCGAACTCGAAGAACTCGGGCGCGATGGCCGTGAGCTCGCGGGTCGCGGCGGGGTGCGAGTCCGTTAGCGCGCGCTCCTCGCCGGCGGCGATGTCCACATGGACGAGCTCGCGGGGCGAGCCGAAGGCGGAGAAGGTGGCGAGGACGTGCTGGCCGTCCGGGCTCACCGCCGCGCCCGCGTACTGACCGCGGCGCCCGGTGAGGCGCGTCATCTCAGCCGTGTCCAGGTCCACTCGATAGACGTCCTGGCAGGCCGAGTCCTCTCGGGTGGCGGCGACCCACGCGCACGAGCGGTCCTCGGGTGTCCCGATGGGGTAGACCTCGAAGCGTCCCCGGGTCACCGGCTCGAGGGTCTCGTAGACAGGGTCGAGCACGTGCAGGTGCCTGAACCCGGTCTGCTCGGTGATGAGCATGACCCGGCGGCTGTCGGCCAGGTATCGAGGCTCGATCATGCGCGGCGTGTTCGGACCGCCCGTGTGGAGGAAGCGCTGGATCACCCGTGCCGGCCGTTCGCCCTCCGGCGCGCCGGTGGCCTCGTCCTTCGCCTCCGAGCCTCCCTCGCCGGGTTCATCAGCGAGGGCCTCGAGGACATGCACCTCCTCGGTGGCCTGATCGAAGGCCGCGAACACCACCCGGGTGGAGTCTGGCGCCCAGTCGGGCACGCGCAGGACGTCCCGCGGGCCCGAGGTCTCTCGCTCGTACACCTTGACCAGCTCGCCGTCCTCGCGGTCGGGGTCCGGGAGCTCGTGGAGGAAGACGGCCGTGGTCCGCTTGCCGATGGGGTCGTCGGAGACCGTCCTGGGGACGGTGCGGACCTTCATGAAGCGGTCGTTGTAGGTGGCGATGTCGACCGTGCGGCCGCCTTCCCGGCTTCGCGAGCCGTTGGAGGCCACGAAGGCCACCCGCTCGCCATCCGGGCTGATCTTGTACTCCCGCATGGTCATGCCGCCTGGGAGCTTGGGGTCCAGCTGGTCCACGAAGTGGTCGCCGAACCGGACCCGGACCAGGGCGTCGTCCAGCAGTGCCGTGTAGCCCGCGCCGTCCGGCAGGTACTGGACCGACCGTTCCGACTGGCGCGTCTTGGTCAGCCGCACCGGGCGGTCTTCTCCGATGACCCAGCGGTAGATATCCCCGCCAGAGCTCATCAGGAGCTCGTCGGCGCCCGGGGCCCAGGTGAAGGAGGAGATCCCGCGGTAGCGCGGAGCCTTCTTCTCATCGGCGTCTTCGTCGCCGACGACGTCCATCAGCCCGAGGTCGTCGGTGGAGTCGTCATCCTCCCTGTCGATCGTCCGAGCCTCCCCCTTACGGCTGAGCTCCTGGAGCTCGGACCAGCTCCCGCCACCGAAGCGGTCGTCGTCAGGTCCGGCGGGCTGCTTCTTGCCGGCGGCCTCTTCTCCGGCGCTCTTCGCTCCATCGTCGCCGGCGGCGGAGACGGCCTTCTTGGCGCGCTTGATCCGGTCCTCGCCGACCTTCATGGTGCTGGCCTGAAAGGGCGCCATGACGGAGACAGAGGTCAGCCGACTGGCCTGACCTGTTCCAAGATCCACCAGCCACAGGTCGCTGCCGTGCCGCCGCTCGGGGTACGGGCGGTACAGGTAGGCGGCATAGCGCCCGCTGGCTGAGAAGCTCGGTGCGCTGGCGGAGGGGCCGAAGAGCCCGTCCTCGTCGAAGACCGTCTCGAGGTCAAACTTGACCTCGCCCTCCTCTGCGTCGGCGGACGCCTGGGGTGGAGCAGCCGCTGCAGGGTGGGCCAGCGCGACGAGGGAGAGAGAACAGCAGAGAGCGAGGAGGTTGGTCATGGAGAGTGCCGCCGCGAGCTACGGGCTCGGCGTCATGGCGCACTCGATGCTAAGACAGACCCTCGGATCCGACGAGGTCTTGAGGCTTGCTGCCCGCGTAAGAGGCGGATCAGATCAGCGATGTGACCAGTTCCGGGAAGACGATCACCAGCAGGAGGCCGAGAGCCTGGATCCCGATGAAGGGCAGCACGCCGCGGTAAATGTCGCCGGTCTTCACCTCCGGCGGCGCGACACCCCGGAGGTAGAACAGCGCGAAGCCGAAGGGAGGCGTCAGGAACGACGTCTGCAGGTTCATCGCGATCATCACGCCGAACCAGACCATGGCGTCGCCCTCGATCCCCAGGCTGGCCGCCGCTGGGACGATGAGGGGCAGGACGATGAAGGCGATCTCGAAGAAGTCGATGAAGAACCCGAGCCCGAAGATGACGAGGTTCGCCACGACCAGGAGCCCGATCTTCCCGCCGGGGAGACCGGTCAGCATGTCCTCGATCCACACGTCGCCGTAGACCCCGCGGAAGACCAGGGTGAAGGCGGTCGAGCCGATGAGGAGGAAGATCACCATGGTGGTGAGCTTGGCCGTCTCCTCCACGCTCTCCCGGAGCTTGGCGAACGAGATGCGGCGGCGGAGCGCCGCGAGCATGAGGGCGCCGAGGGCGCCGAGTGCGCCGGCCTTGGTGGGGGTGGCGACGCCGAGGAAGATGCTCCCCAGGACGATCAAGATCAGCGCGAGGGGCGGGATCAGGACCTTGAGGACGAGCAGCAAGAGCGCGCCGCCGGACACGTTTCGCTCCTCCGGCGGCAGGGCGGGTGCGCGGCTCGGATGCCGCCAGGCGACCAACGCCACGTAGATGGCATAGAAGGTGGCCAGCATGAGCCCCGGGACGAAGGCGCCGCGGAAGAGCTTCCCCGCGCTGACCTCCAGCTGATCCCCGAGCACGATCAGGACGATGCTCGGTGGGATCAGCTGCCCGAGCGTCCCTGCGGCGCAGATCGTGCCCGTGGCCAGCTCGCGGCTGTATCCGTAGCGGAGCATCACGGGGAGCGAGATCATCCCCATCGCGACCACGGACGCTCCGACGACCCCGGTCGCCGCGGCGAGCAGGGCGCCTACGAAGACCACGGCGAGGGCGAGGCCGCCGCGCCTCGCGCCGAAGAGCATGCCGATGGAGTGCAGCAGGTCCTCGGCCAGGCGCGAGCGCTGGAGGATGGTCCCCATGAGCACGAAGAACGGCACGGCCAGCAGGACCTGGTTCTCCATGATCCCGAACACGCGCTCCGG
>Ga0102815_10001623_pt1 | contig 13999 bp, 14 predicted proteins | sample ColrivemetaGS759_FD_79113 | JGI IMG/M metagenome (GOLD analysis project Ga0102815, IMG submission 79113) | Estuarine microbial communities from the Columbia River estuary - Ebb tide ETM metaG S.759 | ecosystem: Environmental > Aquatic > Marine > Intertidal zone > Estuary | place: USA: Columbia...
TCACCTTTTCTCTTAGCAGATGTACCGCCATGGCCGAAGTTCACCTTTTTAACATTACCGGTCTTAGGATCTTTGACGTATACTTTGAACTTTTTAACATCACCTCTTGTAGGCTTATTAAGAGTTACCTTCCTGCCTCTATACTCAGCATCTTCTTCAGGCACTTCTTCACCTTCAGTTTTTTTCTTACATGAGCCTTGTTTACTACGTGGAATACCTGGAACCTTTTCATACCCATCCCAGCACTTTTTTGCATCCTCCTGTAAGGATTCCATTAGCTGATTGTATAACTTATCAAATTCCATATAATTATTTAATAGATAGTATAAATATTATTATGGCTAAAGTAGACTCAGGACTCATATTTGAAGCATATATGGAAGCAAAAGAAGCTCCTAAAGGTAAACACTATACAAAAGGCGGTCAACTCCGTAAAGGAGATGCAGACTCAGATGGTAGAGGTGGTCCAAAGTTTAGATCAGATCCGACCTATGTTAATCCTAATGAAGATGGTGAAAACTATCAAAGTCCATATGGCCCAAGTGATGCGGATATAATGGCCGTGGCAGAACGGATGGGGATCGGTAGTGAAGAGTTTGTATTAGACGGTGAAGGTGGGCTTGTTAATCAGGATGAAATTTTAGCCAGGATGAAGAGAGCTCACTTGGAAGACGGTGAATATTGCCCGGAGGAAATTCTAGCCATGATGAAGCCTTCTGAGGAAGACGATCTTGGTTTAGGTCACGGCACACCATCTATGATTAGAGTAACATCAATTGGTAGTACTACACCTCATTCACGCGTACGCCATATACCAAATGTACGTAGCGTTGCTGAAGACGAGACGGTATATATACAAGCCGGTCCGGTAGATGATGAATGCGATCACGATCAGGATGAACATGACGGTGAGGTTGATATGGCGAGAGCTGAACTACTGAAAGCCGCTGAATATTCAACGAAGTTATTCGACCATATAGCCGATGTAGATTCTTTAGATGGTTGGGTTGCAGCAAAGATTACAAAAGCATCTGATTACCTCTCTTCAGTATTCCATCACCTAGATTATCAAGATAATCACGAGCAAGTGGAGGATGAGCAAGACTCTGCTACTGCTGAAGATACTGGATTTGCAGGTGCTAGAGGCATTAGACCTCTAAACTTTAATGTCGATGCTCCTGAGATTGAAGATGGTGAATGACCAAACAAAAAGTAAATAGCAGTTTGCTATTAAAAAAAGTTTAGTTAAACTAACTTACTGTCGAAGATATCTTTTATCTTATGGTCTCTAGACCCGTATAAGCTATGAATAAGGTCTTCTCTTTGACTGTTATCTGCATTCTTATACATATCTCTAATCTTTGTAGCACTTCTTACGCTCTGACCATTAATTTCAAAGTCCATCGTAGGTAATACATCAACGTACCCGTGCTTAGCCATATATTCACTCTCACCTACGCTTTCAAAAGGTTGAAAGTAACTAGGCTCACCGTTTTGCTTAGGTCCGAACTTAAATCTAGCTTTCGGCCCTTCCATATCCTTTTTACCAACGGCATAAATTACCTTAGTATTGTCGCTATCATATCTTTCAGTTATCTCTTTAGCTATATATGGTGACTTTGCTAGAACAATCTTATCAGCATCCACTCCTGCAGAAATCATCATCTCTCTTTTCTCATCAAATGTAAACGGTGATTTATCATTATCGGTCTTGCCTGAAGTTGTAATGTATACATCAGCGTAAGGAAACTTTTGAGTCAATTTATTGTATACTGACGCGTGACCTTTATGGAACGGGTGAAACCTACCAGAATATATAACTACCACCCGCTCATTAGCAGGCTCTTCAAACTCCTTTAACATTACGCTGTTATATACATCGTCAAAGCTTTCACCGATCGGGTCAGTACTTTGCTGAAAACGACCTCTACCGTAAAAATCCCCTCTCGCAGGAGGTTCTGTAACGTAATTAGAGTAGTAAGGGGTCATTTCTTCATCCTCTTTTCTAAATTGAGACGCCATACCACCGATAATAAATTCTCCGGTAACCTTTACTGGCGCACTATGGAATTTTGGGTCTCTTATAACGATACCCTCGTGATATTTAACGTCTCCCATGTCTGACGTTAAGGTTGTTAGTAACTCATCACCTAAGAGCCTAGTAGCATGGTATATCGCAGCACCGTCAATAGCTTTTTGATGATCTGCTTCATCTTTTATAAATGTATCAAGCGGTACACCGTTAAGAATCTGTAAATATACAAACTTGCTAAGAGCTCCTACCTTCTTACCGTCCTGTAATGTAATTTTATCACCGAATGGGTTATTAGCCTCATTAAGATAGTCGCGTAAGGGTTTTGAAATCCTCTCTGTACCTACATTAACGTTGAAGTTCTTATTAAGCACATGAGTATAGTTAGGCTGCTTAGTTAAAGTAGCCGGTACACTACCATATACCTTGAAGTTATATTGCTCTGCATTCTTATCGAGCTTTTTAATAAGTGAATCAAGTACTTTTGGGCTATAGTCGACCTCTTTACTAGCTCTCCTTCTTGGAGTAGCTTGATAAAACTCGTTGATGCCGTGAATAGCAAGAAAATCATTATCATACTGCAACACATTAGTAGTACCTTGTACAAACTCCGTATTAAAGAACCTATTTGCGTTATCCCACATGCCTAATTGCTTAAGTTCAGGTGTTATCTCGTCAATAGACTCGTTCATAATGGTTAACAGTGTACGACCAGCGTTAACCATTCCGTGACCTTCACCGAATCTATCTACAAGCTTATCAATTGTAATACCTTCAAGGTCTAAAGGCTTCATGCTACCTCTATCGAGTGCAAACTCCTTACCGTCTGGTGTATCAATGAGCCTAAAACTAGCATTCACACCATCAATCTTAACGGAAGGTGGGTTCGTCTTAATAGAACTAACAGCTCTGTCGAAGAAGCTCACTAGATCCTTACCTGTCTTGACTTGAGGTAGGTCGAATGGGTGAGCCATATGACCCGCGGCACCTCCTTCATTCAGGATAGTGTTGTAGTATTGTTTGAATGTCTTCATTTTAGTTGAGTTCTATCTAGCGACCATCCGGATCCATCCCTATTAACGCCAAATTTAAAGAATACGTCTCTAGTAATTAGTTTATGCAACCCTAGTAAGTTATTAACGCTCTTCATATTCACTGGCTTGAAGAGTACTCTACCATCTTTTTGTGTGGAGAAGGACATAAAGACGTCAAATCCCTGTACTTGCTTGTATGCATATAGCTGAGCTAACCCACCTATATAGACAAACTCGTTACCAGGTCTCATCTTTCCACGTTCCTTGAAGTAGTTATAATCCTCGATCATTGATTCTTTAAATAACTTTACCATTTCATGAATCAATGATTTATGAGGTGCAGTTTGTGATAGTTTAGCAATATATTCAGTAATATTCTCTAACAACTCATCTTCATCTTTATAATCTTTCTCTAGATCACTGAAATCATTAACTATTTTTGGTGTTTTGAAAATACGACCACCAGGTCCCTTAAGTTCAATTTCAACTCCACCTACACTTAAATCACCCTTTTTAGGTTTACTACCATTTGCAAAGTAAGCTAAATATAACTCACCTGCACCTGGGCTACCGAAAACCGGGGCTTGTGGCATACTGGTAAATGCAGATTTATAGTATTTGTTTGTTACATCTGCAGCAGGCCAGTTAGCTTTTATAAAATCAGTTAGGTAAAATGGTGTACTCTGCTCAACTAGAGATAGTAAATAGTCCTCACTACTATCAAAATTATCAGCTGACATATCGAAAGCACCTTCTAGCATATAATTTTGCCATATGTCAGCATTATTATCTATATTACCGTTACATTTATCTAAACGCTGCTCTACTACTTTACGTAAGCTAACATTTTCATGCGAACCTAGCTCGACTCTATTTTTGAGAACAGTGTCATAATACTCTCGACTCACATCCCCTATATGCTCCGTTTTATCGTTTTCTTTAGCATATATAGAGACATCCTCTCCAATTACTTGCTGCCGCGACAGCTTAGTAACGTCCTTTAAGGCAGCTTCCTGCAAGTATACTTGTGTTAATGATTTCCAGCTCATAATTAAATTTCTATATCGATCTCAGTTGAGTAACTCTTTATGATTTTAAGAATATCTCCTAGTACCTGCTTAGCATTTTCTTCGTTAACCTCTGCTAAGCTATTAATATTGTCAATATCCTCAGGGTCAAGATCTACAACTAGAGCCTTCTTCAGTAATCTGACATACATTACCTCACTCTCTGGAGATAACGTACCAACCTCAGCTTCTACTTCAGGGGCAGCATCAATCTCTTGAGGCGTTACATCATTGACATCATCAACACCTGGAGGTGGCGGGGCTTGATCTTCTTCATTAATCAAATCGAGCTCGTATATTCTTCTTAAAAACTTATTCATAATTACATTTTCTTAGCTACGTTTTTCACTTTCTTGGATACTTTGGCTAGCATCTGACCATACGCTTGTTTAATTTGTTTTTCCGGATTACTAAAAAGGCCTCCGTCTGCTTCACCACCTGCTAGTGCCTTGACAGTCTCGAGAGTTTTTAAATCATCAGCATTTATAGCATTACTATTATCTTCAGCAGGGTGAGCTGGTTCGGTATCATTAAATACCCCTAGCTCCTCTAATTTATCGTACACCCATGTCCTTGGATCACCGGTTCTGCATCTTGCAACACCGTAAGGTATCTCATTACTATCTAGATAAAATTCAAATAGCTCATCATATAGCTCATCATATAGCTCATCAGCAAAATTTTCATTATTTTTGAGACCCTCTACTTCACTTGGATACTTTTGTAAGATGGCTTGTAGTCCATCTGATGGAGATTCTTGAACCTCCATATAACTCTTTACAGGCGGGGCAATAAACCTACCATCAACTATTTTACCGTATTCACCAGAGGGGTAAAATTCTACAGCGTCGCGGAATGTAACATCACTTGGTCTGAAGCCGTTTTCATCCTTATAGTCATCCGAATGTGCGCCGTGCAGATTTGGGTCGATGAGATGTAAAGGACCGTCAATACCAAACTTATCAATGGCTTGAGTTCTTAGAGCTTCATATTTATGAAGCGCCTTTTCATGAGCTGCTTTATCTCTTGCGTCCAAAGCACCGAAAAGCTCATCATCTAATGCGATCATTGCATCACTTAATGCTGTATCACTGCTAAGTCGAGAGCTATCCATACTCTCGTTGAGAATTTTATTTACAAGTTGGGTGTAATTATCCATATTATTATTTATTTAATTAGAAGAAACTTAGTTGATAGTCTATTAAAGTACTCTTCATTAAGCCAAGTTAACTCATATTTTTTTGTGTATTGCTTAATCTTACTAAAAGTAAATCGTGTATTTTCGTAATCCGCGGCACTTCTTACTTCGTTTAGTAGTAAATGCCCCTTACCTTGATTAGATTCCAGTAAATGGTGAAAGTAGTCTAAGCTATATCGACTAATATATACCTTTAGTGGCAGTATAACCTTCACCTTCTTAAGGACGTTACTTATAGCCTTAATAATATCACTCTCGTCATAAAATTTAGCTAAAGAAACATCATTCAGCTGGGTATTATTAAAGAATATAATATTTTTCTTGTTAGATTTACTTTTAAGAACAGCTTCACATACATGTAGTATAGTATAATGTAAAAATAACCGCTTTACAACAGCATTATTCAGAGATTTTTGAAGTAAATCAAATTTATATAAGTCGTCTACAATATTATCACTAGCACCTTTGAAAACCTCATTACAGTTAATGAGGTTTATATTGTATATGCCTAGATCAACATTCTTCATTACACTTATTATAATAGTGTTCCTTTAAGGCTTTTGGCGGTCTACCTATTCTACAGTTTATAATGCCATTATAGTAATCTTCACTTAATAAAACATCACGCTCAAATTGCATTTTTGATTCAAAATAGCTTAGTTCAAATTTACTACCACAAAATCTTAAGATTTGAAACGTAAAAGTATCTTTACCGAGCTCTTCTATATCAGCGTTAAGTCTATCCGATGAACCAGTATAGGTCTTCCAGTCACTCTCTACTAAATCAATTCTCTTACGCTTTTTACCTTTGAGTGGAGCGCGTTTAATGCGCTTTACCATCTGCTTTTTACCTATATACTTCCTTTGATTTACTGTATTAGTAATTTCATATATGAAGCCGAAGGCATCCTCGGGTATTGTACCATCTACTGTCCAGTGACCTGTTTCCATCACACGTACTTACTTTTTCTTTTTCTTTTTTCTACGTTTCCGGCCAATAGTACCACGTCGGGTCTGAATACCTCCTAAGACCTTCGGTACTCTAAAGTCACCAGTTGCATACCAATCACCTGATTGTGAGTGCCCTACTGCAGCAGCCGGTCCGAGAGCACCGCCACCTACAGTATTACCTCCTTCATCCTCATCATGTATTGTCTTAAGCTTACTATAATATGCAGGATCTTCAGCGAGGTGCTGTTTAGCTATAGTTGTAGCGACGTCTCTATCATCTGTATGTTCTAACTCAACCTCAATGCCCATTTTAAGTTCATTTTCATCATAATCAATATCTTCAACCCCTTTTAAAAGGTCTTCGACCATACGTTCAAATAATCTCTGTGCATCTTCCATGTTAATATTTATTTAGGTATTATAGTTTAGGGTTTCTATGTTATATTACTAGTTAATAGTTGCATGTAGTGTAAATACAGTTATAATAAGGATGTGAATGCGGAAATAATTGAAAGGTACAGTAAAGAGATTGAGACTGAACTGCATATTGATGAGTTTAATATTAAGGAGATGTCGCTCAAGACCCCAGCTCGTAAACACCATTGGGTATGCCGATTAATTCAGCACAAAAAAGCTCTACTTAATTTAAAAGCCGAGAAGCATACTCTAAAAGAGGAGATCGTACAAGCCATACAACGCGAATCACCTGTAAAGGTTACTAGGCCGATAGCAGAGAAGAGCTCATACCAGCACGAGAAGATGATTGAAATACAGCACCGTATTAACGAGCAAGAACTAATTGTTGATTATCTCGAAAAGGTTGAAAGGACATTCACAAGCTTAGGTTTTGACATCAAGAATATCATTGAAATAATGAAGATGGAAACAGTATAAGGATGATTAAATTTGAATTAGTTAATAACAAACTTCGAATAGTAGGCGACCTCGTACCTGCAATTCGTGATTTTTTTAGTGAAGCTGATGCTACTGCGCGTTTCAGATTAAAGGGCAGAGCTAGGCATTTTGCTGATATCAGAAATTATTGCATTACACCGACAGGTCTATTCGAAGCTGGATTATTTTTCGATATATTAAGATATATCAAAGAGGTTTACCCTGACGAAGAATTACACATTGATAGTGATGTGTCAGATATCATAAAACCAACATTAACAGATGTAGATGTATATGATGAGTTAACATTACCATTGAGAGACTATCAGCTTGCAGCCTGCGAAAAGGCAATTCAATTCGGTAGAGGCATTCTCAAGATGGGTACAGGTGCAGGTAAGACCTTAACAATATGCTCATTACTGTCGAGTATGTTTAAGAGTAGAGGTGATACATTTAAATGTCTTTTGATTGTACCAGATTTAGGTCTAGTCAATCAGACGTTCGGTGACTTTAGTGAGTATGATGCACCCTTTAAGTATACGAAATGGTCTGGTAAAAACAAACCGGATTTCACGGCTAACGTTATTATAGCTAACCTCGGTATACTTCAAAGTCAATTTAAGGATAATGACTGGCTTGAAAAGGTAGATGCACTAGTTATAGACGAATGTCATAAAGTTAAAAAGACTAATAAGGTGAGTAAGATGGTTCAGCAGATTAGAACTGTTCATAAGTTCGGTCTAACTGGTACTATGCCCGACGGTAAAGTTGATGAGTGGAATATTATAGGTAAGATAGGAAGTATCATTTATGAGAAAGACAGCTTTCAATTACGGACTGAGAAGCATTTAACACCAGCAAGCGCAACTATTATTGAGGCTGAGTTTGTAGACTCCCCTGCGTACAAGACCGGCGCAGACGCTAAACTGAACTACAGACTTGAATTAGATTTCATATATGAAAAAGAATTTCGAAATAACGTAATAAGTCAGATATGCGCTAATTTTAATAACAACACATTAGTATTGGTAAATCATCTGAAGCATGGAGAGACGCTACACGACCTGATGTCAACTCTAAAAGATAAACAAGTATACTTTGTTAAGGGCGAGCTGGAAGTTGACGAACGCGAAAACATTAAAAGAATAATGGAAGTAGAAAATAACGTCGTTTGTATAGCTATGAGCTCTATTTTCAGTACCGGTGTCAATATTAAAAATATACATATGATTGTATTTGCTGCTGGTGGTAAGAGTTCTATACGCACTATTCAGACTATAGGACGTGGATTGCGCCTGCACGATAGTAAAGATAATCTTAAAATAATCGATATAGCTGATCAACTTAAATATGGTAAAAAGCATGTAGCTCGTAGAAAAGAGATCTATGAGCAGGAGAGGATACCTTATAAAATAGTGCAGGTTACTGAAAAATAAGTTGAAACTTACGTACTAGTATACTATACTAAAGATATATTATGCCAAGCGACAAAGAACCTAAACCAGACGAGAAGCCTATAACTGATGAGGCTCCTGCGCCTGAGGAGAAGCCGAAACCTAAAAAGAGAGGACCTAAGCCGAAGATTGACCAATACTATGTCAACCCGGCTGTATTTAAGGACCAGATTAGAGAGTATTATAAAACTGATGATTGTATTTTTGACCTCGCTAATTCACTTAAGAAGATTGCTTACGGTTTAGGTAATAAGTCTAATTTTATAAACTACACTTATAAAGACGAAATGATCGGTGATGCTCTAGTTAAGATGTATACCGCTCTACAGAATAAGAAGTTTAATGTAGATTCAGAGTATAACCCCTTTTCCTATTTTACTACTATCGCATTTCACGCCTTTATTAATAGAATTAAAAAAGAGAAGAAGCATCACCAGACTTTATGCGACTATAGAGAGCAGGTTTATGAAAAAGAGATGTTAGAATCCGGTGGAGGTCAGGTTTATGTAAAGCCTAATACTGACGACGAATAGTATGAGTAAGAAGGTAGCAATATTTTCTGATATACACCTCGGCGTTCACCAGAATAGTGATTTCTGGCTAAGTGTAGCAAATCAATGGAGTGACTGGTATATTAAAGATCTAAAGTCTAAAGGTATATCTGATATTATATTTTGTGGTGATTTCTTTCACTATAGAGATGAAATAAGCGTTAAGACATTAAACTTCGCTAAAGACTTTTTAGATAAATTTTGTGATTTTAATATCACGATGATCACCGGTAACCACGACGCATGGTATAAGGATACAAGTGAAATTAACAGTCTGAGTATATTGAAAGGTTATAGTAATCTAACAGTATATGATAAGATGGCTCAATGTAATATACACGGAGTTAATACAGTATTCTGCCCATGGGGTACGCAACTAAAAGATATTCCAGAGTGTGATTTAGTATTCGGTCATTTTGAGTTAGTAAACTTTAAAATGAACTCGTTTAAAGTATGTGACCATGGCGATAGTCCAGAGGCTTTAGCTAATAAAGCGCCCTTAGTATTCTCCGGTCACTTCCACTTAAGAGCTAGTAGAAAATTTGATAATAGCGAGATTGTATATGTAGGTAATCCTTATGAAATGGATTTCGGTGATTCGGGTCAAACTAAAGGATACTATGTTTTAGATCTCGAGGATTTGAGTTATAAGTTTTATAAAAATACCGTTACTCCAAAGCACGTTAAAATATTCTTATCAAAGCTCATAGAACAAAAAGACCCTGAATCATATTTCAGATCTGAAGTTACTAACAATATTATTAAATTCATCGTTGATAAGAATGTTAATTCTGCAGACATGGATCTACTTGTTACTAAACTTGCTAGCTACAAGCCTAATGATATTAGGATCGATTATGATGCTAATTATAATAAAGTACAATTTGCAGAAGATAATGAATTTGATCTGTCTGGTGTAGATATGTCAGAAGCTATTACTGAATTTATTAACATGTTAGATATTGATAATAAAAGTGAAGTTGCAAAATATACTACAGAGCTGTATAATCGATCAGTAGATAGACCAAAATGAAATACGTAAATTTTAAAGAGTTAAAGATTAAGAACTTCTTATCAGTAGGTGAAGAGGTAGTAAAGGTGAACTTTGAAACAGGCTTGCATATTGTTACTGGTATAAATCGCGATAAAGAGGATAGGAGAAATGGTGTAGGTAAAAGTACTATTGCAGATGCTCTATACTTCTCTATATTCGGTAATACGTTAAGGGAAATAAAAAAGACCTTTATACCTAATAACTTAACCGACGGCAAGACATCAGTAGAGCTGTCATTTAGTGTTGATGATCCTCAATATGGTATAAATGAGTTTAAAATTGTACGTACCCTAGGCCCATCGAAATGTACTATATATAAAAATGACGTTGATAAGACGCGAGATACTATTCAAAATACAAACCAGTATATTGAAACTGTATTATCATCATCACCAGAGATATTTCAGAATTGCGTTATAATGACTCTCAATAACCATATACCTTTTATGGCAAAAAATAAAGTCGAGAAGCGTAAGTTTATTGAAAAGATTTTTAATCTAGAGGTATTCTCTAAGATGCTAAATGATGTCAGGAGCGACCAGAGTGAGGTTAAGAAAGACTTTGATATTAATGTTACACGGCTCGAAGAGACCTCTGGGTATCTGCAACTACAGCAGAATCATAAGAATAATTTTGACACTGATCATAATAGGAAAGTTAGTACACTCGAATCAACCTGTAACCGACACTCAGCCGATCTTAAAGAAGCAAACGAACGGCTAGATACTATTAATAGGTTAGACGCTACCCCCTTCCAAGAAAAGAAGGATGAACTAGGCCTCAAAAAGAAAGAGTTGAGAGAGGAAATGAATACAATCAATCATGATTTGATCGAATGTAAGCTAACGTTAAGATCAGCAGCTGAAGACTATAAGCAGATAGGTACATCAGAAGCGGATTGCCCGGTATGTCTCCGACCGATTGCTGACCATGATATCGAAGCTATCGACGAAAAGAAGCGTGATATAAAAGCTGGTATAAATGATCAAAAAATAAAGCTAGATGAACTTACTAGTAAATTGAACGATATAAAGACTCATGAAGAGAAGATTAATACTGCGACTCAAACCTTAGCAGATAAAATTACAGCTATTGAGAGAGAGAAATATAGTGTTAAACAAGTCAGTGATTCTATTAATTATATACAGAAATGTATAACAGAAATTGAGAGTGAGCTAGAAGGAGTAAAAAATGAGACTAATACTTTTGATAGTGTAGTTAGTGAATACCAAGATAAGGTTAATATATTTGAGACTGATATTAATAACCTTAAAAATAGACTCGACTTCTTAGATGTTGCAAAGTTTGTTGTATCAGAAGAAGGTGTAAAGAGCTTTATCGTTAAGAAGATTCTACGTAACTTTAACTCTAAGCTTACACATTATCTTAAGAAATTAGATAGTAATAGTATCTGTGTATTTAATGAGTATTTTGAAGAAGAGATTATTAATGAGAAAGGTAAAGTATGTCTCTATAATAACTTCTCTGGAGCTGAGAGGAAAGCTATTGACCTCGCGTGTCTATTCTCATTCATGGATATGAGAAAAGCTCAGGGAGATGTGCATTATAATATTAGCTTTTATGATGAATTATTCGATAGTAGTTTCGATGAAAAGGGTGTTGACTTAGTTTTAGAGATCTTAAATGACCGTGTAGAGACTCAGAAAGAGTGTATATTTGTTATTAGTCATCGTAAGGAAAGTATTAAGTCTGCAACCGGGGATATTGTATTTTTAGAGAAGAGTAACGGTATTACTAAACGTGTTGAATTCGTGGATTAAAGAGAAAAAACTTATAATTAATAGTATATATGCTTAACAGATCTCCATTCCCATCACCACCCATGCAAGCTAATCTCCCGATGGGACTAGCTGGTCAAACAAGCAACATTAAAAAGCCGCAGAAATCAGTACCACAACCACCGGAGATCGGTATGCCACGGTTCATGAATTACTATGCTGATTATTCCGGCTGCGGTCACTGGAGAATGATATGGCCAGAGCAGGTCATGAATGCTCATAACAAGGCTGTCGTACATGGCACGACGGTAATGAACGGAGATACGAGACAGTATGTAGGTGTTAAGGGTGTACGTATACAGAGGCAAGCGACTCCTCAACAATTACATTTTATTAAATTCTTACGTACGCTTGCAGATAAACAAGACTTTCGACTCATATACGAAATTGATGATATCTGCTTTGCGGAAGATATTCCTGATTATAATAAGTTTAAAGGAGCATTCACTGACCCTCAAATCAGAAAGAGTGCTCAGGAGATCATGGCTATGTGTGACGAGATTACTGTTACCTGTCCATTCATGCGCGATTATTATAGAGAGAAGACAGGTAATAAAAACGTAACTGTTATACCTAACTTTATGCCTAAGTTCTGGCTAGGTAATAGGAGTGATATAAACCGCACGATGAAGAGTTTTGATGATAATAAGAAGAAGCCAAGGATTCTATATGCAGGTTCTGGAGCTCATTTTGATGTCGATAACAACGTTGGTCAGAAGGATGACTTCGAACACGTAAATAGAGTCATCGCTAAAACGGTTGATAAGTACCAGTGGGTATTTTTAGGAGCTTTTCCCCTATCACTTAAACCACTCGTAATGTCCGGTAAGATTGAATTTCATCCATGGGTAAGGTTATTTGAATACGGCGATAAGTTACGTGATCTAAACGTTAATATGGTCGTAGCACCTTTACAGGATAATGTTTTTAATCGGTCAAAATCAGATTTAAAATATATTGAAGCTTGCGCGCTCGGTTTACCTATCGCATGCCAGGATATGTGTACCTATGAGAATGCACCGATTAGGTTTAAGACAGGTGATGAAATGATCGCTCAGATCGAGAAGACATTAGGTGACCGGAAACGTTATAAGTCTCTATGTAAAAAGGCTTCAACATATGCTGATACACGTTGGTTAGAGAGTGATAATAATATTGATTGTTATACTGAACTCTACCAATACAACGTAGGTGATCCTAAGAGGGTTAATATAAACCGGTTCAATAAATAGGTTGATACAACGAGGAACTACATTATAATTATGATGTGAGTTATCGAAATATAGTATATAATGGTAGGGAGAGTTCAGTTAAACTCTTTACATGGGATGAAGACGGTAACCGTATTTCGTACGAGACGTCGCATGAGCCATATCTATTTGTTGAAGGTAACGGTAAGTATGAGTCTATATTCGGTACTAAGTTAATTAAGAAGAAGTTTCAGAATCAGTACGGTCGTTATAAGTTTATTAAGGATACCGGCATTAAGAGAGTATTCGAAAACCTACAATCACATCAACAATATCTAGTAGATCGTTACTGGGAGGAGAACGAGGAAGAAGACTTTAATAAGCATCCTATTAAGACGATGTTTATTGATATCGAGACGTACTCGCCTGATGACTTCCCAGACATTGAAACTGGTAATCATAAAGTAACCGTTATAACTGTATATGATACTCTCACGGATCACTTCACTACCTGGGGGTTGCATGATTATAAGAATCACCAAGATGATGTAACTTATATAAAGTGTGATAATGAGAGAGACCTCTTTAAGAAGTATATTCAACACCTAGAGCAGGACTTCCCTGATATCTTATCTGGTTGGAACTCTGAGTTCTTTGACATACCTTATATCATTAACAGATGCCGTCGTATCCTTGGGGATGAGTGGGTTGCTCGTATGTCCCCTACAGGTAATGTAACTAGTAGAGTCATTAAGGGAGCCTTTGGCAGAGACCA
>Ga0102815_10001624_pt1 | contig 13999 bp, 10 predicted proteins | sample ColrivemetaGS759_FD_79113 | JGI IMG/M metagenome (GOLD analysis project Ga0102815, IMG submission 79113) | Estuarine microbial communities from the Columbia River estuary - Ebb tide ETM metaG S.759 | ecosystem: Environmental > Aquatic > Marine > Intertidal zone > Estuary | place: USA: Columbia...
GCTGCCATAACCCTGACCTGGGCTTTGCAGACGCCCGCGGCCGCAGTGTTGGTATCGATGGTGAGCCGGTGAAACGCTCGGCTCCCTCCCTGTGGAATATGGCCTTTCAGAAACGACTGTTCTGGGATGCGCGTGCTGCCAGTCTTGAAGAGCAAATGCAGGGGCCACTCTACGACCCACACGAGATGGGTAGTAACCCGGCCTTGCTATTACAGACGCTGAACGGAATCCCCGAGTACCGGGCGCTGTTTGCCCAGGCCTGGCCGGCGAATTTCCAGGACGCGGATGCGCAAATCAGTCTCGACCAGATTTATACCGCCATCACCGCGTTCCAGGTTTCGCTGATCTCGCTGAACAGCCGTTACGACCAGTATGCACACGGTTATGCCGATGCGCTTACCGAGCAGGAGAAAGAAGGGCTCAATGTGTTTCGTTCCTTCGTGGCGCGCTGCGCGGAGTGTCACACCCCACCGTTGTTTACCAACCAGCAGATCGCGGTGATTGGTACTCCCGACCTGGAGGGGATGCCGTTTGATCCTGGTGCACAAATCCCGATGAATGAGCCCAGCCAGCGTGGCGGCTTTAAAGTACCCAGCCTTCGTAATATTGCACTGACCGCGCCTTATATGCACTCCGGCAGGTTCGCCAGCCTGCGTGAAGCGGCGGCTTTTTATACCGGTGGTCGCGGCCATGCGGTGCCGGACAACGAGGACCTGAAGATCCACTGGCATATCTGGGAGCCGAACTTGAGCGATGCTGAGCTCGATCGGCTTGTCGATTTCCTGCAAACCCTAACCGATGAAAGATTTAAACCCACTGAACCCGCGGTATTGCCCTCGGGGATGCAGCCGGTTCACAATGACAGCGCTCAAGCGGGTGCTACCCAGAAAAAGGGATAACAATTATGAAAAAAATATTAACTGTAATCATTGCAGTCGCGTTGCTGGGTGGTGGCTTTTACCTCGGTAAATCAGCCCAGCCTGAAGCGACCGTGATCAAGCTGGACTCGGAGCCCAAAGCCGCGTTTACCTCTGTCGGTGTGGAGGAGCTTGATTCCACTGCCAGCGGTCCAATTCGCAGCTTGAAAACCCCCACCAGCGGCGAGCTCATTGTGGTCAAGGACGGTGAATCGATTCAGGACGCGGTGGCTGCGGCGAGCCCCGGAGCAACGATCAAGGTCATGCCGGGTACCTACAAGGAAACCGTCTACATCGACAAGGACAATATAACCCTGTCCGGTGTTATCGAGCGCGGCAACTATCCGGTACTCGAAGGAGAAGGGCTGCGCAACGACGCCATCCTGTATTCCGGTAACGGTGTCACCATCGAAAATTTCTACATCACTCACTACAAGGGCAATGCGGTGATGGGCCAGGCGGGTAACAATTTTATTATCCGCAATAATATCGTGGTGGATACCGGCGTGTACGGGATTTTCCCGCAGCTGGGCAAGAACGGCATTGTGTCCCACAATATTCTTTCCGGTATTGAAGACGCGGCGATCTATGTGGGTATGTCTGACCATGTCGATGTCGTCTACAACCAGGTCTTTGAGAGTGTGGCGGGGATTGAGATTGAGAACAGCCGCCATGCGCTGGTGGAAGGCAATTATGTGTTTGATAACACCGGCGGTATTCTCGCTTTCATCACCCCGGGCCTGCCTATCAAGTCCTGTGGTGATGTGCTGATACGCAACAATTTCATTGTTGGCAATAACCATGAAAACTTCGCCATACCCGGTTCACTGGTGGCGGCTATCCCACCAGGCACCGGTGTGCTGATAATGGCCTGCGATGACGTGGTAATTGAGGGCAATATCATCGCCGACAATGAATCTGCCGGTATTGTGTTCACGGATTTCTCACTCGCCTCTAATGCCGCCAAGGACCCGGATTCAGATCCCAACCCCAATCGTCCGAAAATTCTCAACAACATCATGCGCGATAACGGCAATAACCCTGCCCCTGTTGTACGCGCTGCACTGGCAGCAGTGCTTGAATCCAGAGGTCCGGATATTGTCGACACTGTCGGTATGGACGATGGCTGTATCCTAAATCCTGAGCGGTTCCGTACGATCGGCCTGGACAAGTACACCGAGTGCGAGTTTGCCACTACCGCCAATATCGCCAGTTACACGCTGGTACAGCCTGTTCCACCACGCTCCATGGAAGACCTGGATCAGGGCAAACTGGCCTATTACGGTGTCTGTGCAGGCTGTCACGCCTATAATGCTCGCATGATCGGCCCGCCCACCCAGATCATCCAGGCTCTGTACATGGACAACCCCGAGGGTATCGCCGAGTACGCTGCCAATCCTGTGAAGAAGCGTGACGATTATCCGGAGATGCCGCCACAGGCTCATCTGGATGCCGAAACACGCCTGGCTGCTGCGAAGTTTATGCTTCAGGTAAACAAATAGGCGTTGTGATTTGAGATTTGGAAAGCCACCTTCGGGTGGCTTTTTGTTCTTTTGTCCGAGTGTGAATTTCGTTGTGGGTTGGCTCCGTTGACGACCCTGCACCGGGGATGGCTTTGCTCCACGGCGGCGGCCCTCCGGGCTACCCTCAGTCGGTTGCGAGCCTTAAAGCGCTTCGCTGTCTCGCGCCACTCCTTCGGCGCTCGCCTCTTATGTTCCGCAAAGCCATCCCCGACACAGGGTCTGTATCGAGTGGCAACAGGAACTTTAAGTAAGAGCTCGATAGTAGGGCGCGGCTGGGGAGACCTCCTCGAAAAAATCAGGCCGCGCTTAGCGGAGCAAACCAAAGTGGGGGTTTCTGCTGGTCCGGCACACCGGAGGATTGTCTGAGTCCCAATTTTTGCGCAGCAAAAATGGTCGAGTTCCGCAGCAGCCACTTTGGTTTGCGGAGCTGCGGCCCTTTCGAGGGGGTCTCCCCAGGCGTGCCCGGCATGGCACACTCAAACTGAAAAGCCTGAAGCTGCGATAAGACTACGGTTTAAAAAATTATTTTTATTTGCGATGTTTCCAATGAACAAATCAAATCGGATTTGCTTAATAAATATTTTCGAGAAAATTCCTAACAAAGTGCGCATAAAAAACATAGATCAAAAAATAGCCGTTACATCCGTGTTGTTTAGGCATACACTATTCTTGCGGTACCCATTACTTATACGGAGCACGTAGAGCAATGTTGGAAAAAGAACTGGCACAGGCCACTAAGCTGGCCGAGCAAGCAAATAAAAAAGTAGAGCAACTCAGGAAAAAGCTGGTTGCTGAATCTGAAAAATCTCATGCCAAAGCCAAACGGGAGTTGGGGGCTTGGCGGAAGAAGCACAAGGTATCAAATACCCGGCTGAAAAAAGCCAGGGGAGCACTGCGCGCGAAGGCGACACCTGATAACCATAAGAAGGTGGAAGCTTTGCGTGATGAGGTGAAGGAACTCGGGGAAGCTATTTCTTCGATCAGCAAAGCGGCCTATGAAGCTGCCGAGCGATACCTGAGCGTCAAGACAGATGCTGTTATGGAATCGCGTAAGGCAGCTGCTGCTGCGCGGGCGGCCGAGCTTGTCGAAAAAGCTGCTGCCAAGAAAAAACCGGCTAAAAAGAAAGTCGCTGCCAAGAAGAAAGTGACTAAGAAAAAGGTCGCCAAGAAGAAGGTCGCCAAGAAGAAGGTCGCCAAGAAGAAGGTCGCCAAGAAGAAGGTCGCCAAGAAAAAGGCAGCACCTAAAAAGAAGGCCGCCCGCAAACGGTAGGCAGCCAGTTAGGCCGTCGCCCGTTGTGACACTATAAATCGGGCGGCGGAGTTGCCCTGGGCTTGCCCCGGGGTATCACTCAGCTTCTATCCCGGCACTTGCCCGGGCCGTATCACGCTTCGCCAACAGTTCGGCCGAGTAGTGGTACGCCACATACGATTTAAATATATTTGCCACGTATTGCACCGGCTCTGCTCCCACGTCGCTCGCTGCGACCATCTCTACATTGTCAAACCAGATGTTGGGGTCGTAACCTTTTTGGGCGGCCTTGGCGCGCAACTGCACCATCCGTCCCGGCCCCACGTTATAGGCCGCGAGGGCGAGGATGGTGCTGTTCCAGTTATCTATGTCTGGCCCTGAAAAGTAGCGCGAGCGCAGGAAATCCAGGTATTTTATTCCGGCGTGGATATTGTCATCTACATGTTGGATATTGGGGATAGCCACATTCGGGTCGCTGGCCGTAGAGGGGAGTAATTGCATGACACCTATTGCCCCCGAGGCACTGCGCGCCGTCTGGTCCAGCCGGGATTCCTGAAACCCCTGTGCGGCAGCCAGCAGGTGGTCGACCTGATATTGGTTGCCGTACTTTCTGAAGATCTCTTCCAGCTGCCTGAATCGCTTCAAGTCAGCGGTATCCAGGGCACTGGAAGGTTTTTTGAACTCACGGATGTAGCGGTTCCTGAGTACGTTACCGACCAGTGTCCCTTCACGATTTTTCAGCAGGAAACCGTTGACCACGTCGGCCAGCAGCGGACTGTTTTTGCGAAATACCCAACGAGTCCGGGTGTCCGCCCCAAGGACAATGTCATCGCGCACCATGATGCGGTTGAATACCCCATTCCACAGCAGCATTTTGTACTCGTCGACGACTGTCCACGGTAACAGGCCGTCGTTCACCATTTCGATCAGGTCATCATCCTCGAGGTATTCTGACACCGCTTCGATAATAATCGGTGGCCTGCCCTCGCTGGCAAAGCGTTGGCTGAGCAACTCGAGATTTTCCCGGTAACTGCTGGAGTGACGAACGTAAATTGTCTGACCCGCTAGGCCTTCTATGCTGCCAATTTCCGGTGCCGAGGGTCCGGTCACCAGTACCTGGTCAAAGGGTTTGCTGGAGGGAATGCTGAAATCAACCAACAGTTCCCGTTCCGCAGTGCTAGTCATCCCGGCAATAATCAGGTCGCCCCGGCCGGCCATAAGTGCCGGTATCAGCTGGTCCCGAGCTACGGGGATAGTGACAGCGTGGATACTCACGTGTCCCCGCTTACGCAGCTCGTTCAGGTACTTGACGAAACGCCGGGCTGACGCGACTGTTAGACCCCGCGGTTGCCCCCGGTCAAGGTAAAAACGCCCGAGGCCATATACCGTCAGAACCCTGATGACCCGGTGTTGCTCTATCACATCGAGATCGCCGGTCCAGGTCTGCTCCAATACCTCTTCAAAGGGGCTGGCGTTAGCAGCGGACTGCGGTGTTGCTTCGGGCTGATCAGCGACGACCGGGGTGGAGGCACTGGTGGGTTCATTTGCTGGCGGGTCACTACAGCCAACCAGGGTGCACATAAGTGTACAGGTCAGCAGGGCTGCGAGCCTGGAAGCCCAGCGCTGCCGGGCCAGTATCATCGCAAGCCAGCCTCTTGCCGGCCCAGGCCCCGCGAGCGCAGGACTTGGCCGGAGCTGTTGCTGTTCACAGTGGGTATGGTTACCTGGTACTCCACCGGGAAGCTGATGCCTTCCAGGTCGCTATCCACAACCACCTGGATCGGTTGGTCGATGGTCAGCCAGGCGCCGCAGGCTTCGCCGGCGTCGCAGATGAACAGGTCATTGTCAGCATCGGAGCCTGCAAAAATTTCGTAGTTGCCTGCAGGAATGTCGAAAAAAGCAAAGCGGTAGTTGCCGCCATCGGCAACTGCGGCGGTCTGTGCGGTAGGCAGTTCAGCACCATTTTCGTACAGCAGGAAATAAATGACGCCCACATCTGCGGTGAATTCCCCTGAGCCCACCGACATCAGCACGCGCACGCTCAGGCTGTTGACTGTCGATCGAGCGGTAATATCGGCGGCGTAGGTCCCGCTGTCGAGACCCTGTCGGTCCACTTCCACCCGGTACAGGCCGAGGCCATTGTCATCCACCTGGGTGGGGACGAGTTCCAGCCAGGAACTGGACTCCTCCACTGCCAGCAACTCGAGGAATCCGGAGCCGCTGTTGCGCAACTCCAGGGACAGCGAATCACTTGAGCTACCAAAGTTAAGGGTGCCTGCAGACGCGCTCAGCAAGGGCCGATTCGCTGGCGGCCCGCCGCTGGCCTCTACTGCAGCCAGCACCGCTCGCTGGGCGTTGATCAGGCCATAGCCATAGCGGTCATCGCGTCCGGGCGAGCCCAGGTCATCGCTGAGTTCGCCCCTGATCAGCAGCGCGTCTATATCCTCGGGCGTGAGCGCAGGGTTGGCGCTCTTCATCAGCGCCAGCACACCCGCGACATGGGGTGCCGCCATGGAAGTGCCACTGATGAAGGTGTAGGTAAAGCGGCTCCCGCCTTCGCTGCCGCTGGTGCTGAGTACGCCGTCAGGATAGCCGTCCCCGTTGAGGTCCAGTCCGTTATTGCCGCCGGGCGCGGCCAGGTCAATGGCAGAGCCGGTGTTGGAGTAGCCGGTGAGGTTGCGCTGTGCGTCCACCGCACTGACCGAAATCACATGCCGATAGGAGGCCGGGTAAGCCAGCGCACTGGTCGCCTCATTACCCGCCGCAGCAACGACGTTTACACCTGCGGCGCGCACCGCGTCGTACAGTTCCTGCCCTGAGCGGGTGAACGGCCCCCCACTCAAGCTGAGGTTGATGATATCGGCACGCTGCTCGGGAACACGGCCCGAGTCATTGCTCAGGCCGGCGGCGAAGCGAACGGCCTGTGCCACGTCATAGCTGGTGCCGCTGCCATCCGCGCCGAGTGCGCGCAGCGGCATCACCCGCGAAGTGTAGGCAACTCCCGTCACGCCCTGGCCATTGTTACCCGCCGCGGCTACTGTGCCGCTGACGTGGGTGCCGTGGAAGCTGCTCGAGCCGCGCTCCGCCGGGTTGCCTGTATCCCTGGGGTCGGGGTCGATGCCATCGCCGTCCAGGGCACTGCTTGCACTGCTGACAAAATCGTAGCCACTCACGGTCTGCCCGCGCAGATCCGGATGATCTGGGAGGATACCGGTGTCCACCACTGCCACGATCACGCCCGGCTCGCCGGTGGTGGTATCCCATGCAGCGGGCAGTTCAATCAGTGGATAGTGCCACTGGAAGGGGTAGGCCTCATCGTCGGGGGTGAGCAGCGCCCGGACTTCGTAGTTGGGCTCCGCATACTCGATTAGCGGATCCTGGCGCAGGGATTTGATGGCGACCAATGTTTCCCAGCGCGCCTGCAGATCGGGATTGCGGATCTGTGCCTTTTTGGTCGCCGCTGTGCCCAGCCAATCCTCGGCGCGGATTCCGGACGCTTGCTGGCGCAGCGCCATCAGGCGCGCTCTGCCGCGGCCCCCCGCCCGCTGCTGCATGGCTTTTCTCAGGACTCGCAGCCGTTTACCCGTGGCGATGCTGGTGGGTTCGGCGTCTGCATCCGGCACTGCCGCCGTCTCAGTCTGCTCCTCGCTCCGGTACTTGATCACCGCCTGCCAGGGCACAATGTCGTGGTGTGGCTGTTGCTGGCTGCTTACCGTGTTCTGGTCACCGATAGCCAGGATGTAGTTAGTGGAGCCGTCGAATGCATAGGCGTTGATCACATAGGTACCATCCCGGGGAATAACCAGGGTTTCGATTTCTCCCGACTCCACTGAGAAATCGAGAACCTCGCCGGCGGTGCTAAACAGATACAGGTCGGCATCGGCCTGCTGGTAGTCAGCCACCAGCATGGTGACCCGCTGCCCGGCCAGCAGTGTTACCCGGAAGTAATCATCGATGTCGCCCTGCACGCTGGAGCGGCCCTCGGCGCCAGTGCCGGGCTGGTTGACGTAGCCACCCAGGGTTATCGGATTGGCCAGGGCCTGGGCGGTGTCCACGGTATCATTGGCAAGCAGCCGGCTGGCGGGGTCATTGGTGTCGCCGTCCACGGCCTGGCTGTCGGAAACGGTCACCGTGCCTGACAGGGTGAACAATGCTGTCGCAGGCGGTGGGGCAGTGGGGGTGGGCGTGGGCTCGGGCGCAGGATCGCCGGGTGTCGTGCTGGAGCCGCTACCGGAACCACCGCCACCGCAGCCTGCCAGCAAAGCTGACACGATAATGAAGATCAGGTGGATGGTGCAGTTACGCATTGCCGTACCCGTGTTGACTGGCGTGCAGGTCTTACTGGAAGAAGGTACCAGAGTTCTGCCGGGCTGCTACATCTGTAGCACTATCTTGCCCATATGCTGCCCACTTTGCATGTAATCGTGGGCCTGTTCCACCTCTTCCAGTGGAAATACCCGATCAACCACCGGCGTGATCTCGCCGCTGTTCAGGTGCGGATACACCCGTTCGATGATTTCCTGCACCATCACCGTCTTCTGGGCAAACGTCTGGGCTCGCAGGGTGGATCCGGTGATGGTCAGTCGTTTCATCAGCATGGGCGCAAAATTGACCTCGGCCTTGAAACCACGCAGGAAGGCGATGTAGACGATGCGGCCCTCGGGAGCGGCGACATTGAGGTTCTTTTGCACGAAATCCCCCCCCACCATATCGAGGATGACCTGGATCTTGTCTTTCAGCCCCATCTCGGCCAGCACTGTTTCAAAGTCTTCATCCCGATAGTTGATCGCCCGGGTGGCTCCCAGTGCCTGCAGCGCCGCGCACTTCTGCGCTGTGCCGGCGGTGGTATATACCTGGCTGCCCAGCGCCTTGCACATGGCGATGCCCAGGGTACCGATGCCACTGGCGCCGCCATGGATGAGGACGTTCTCACCCGCTTGCAACTTACAGCGCTGATACAGGTTGTGCCACACCGTGAGCAGGGCTTCCGGCAGTGCCGCGGCATCGGTCATGCTCATCCCGGTTGGGATGGGCAGGCACTGCCCTACCGGGGCGATGCTGTAATCCGCGTAGCCGCCGCCGTGGGTAAGCGCACACACGCCCTCGCCGGGCTTCCAGGTATCCACGTCGGCGCCGACCGCCTGCACCTCGCCGGCCACTTCCAGGCCCATGATGGGTGAGGCGTCTGCGGGCGGCGGGTAGAGGCCCTTGCGCTGCAGCAGGTCAGCGCGGTTAATACCGGCAGCACTGACCTTGATCAGGACTTCTCCCGGGCCGGGTTCAGGCACCGGTCCCCGCTGTATGCTGATGCTCTGGTCGCTGGGATCAAGTGCCACGAAGCGGCGCTGGGCTGGGCTGGTTGTCATGAGTAACCTCGAAATAAGTAAGCGCTTACGTATATATAAGTAGTTGATAAATCGAATTAATTAGTCTTTGCAGATTAATTTTTCAAACATTCCCCGGGCTTCTTCCAGGTTGGCGAAAATAGGGTAGTCGGGGTTCATCGCCCAGCTGGTGGTGAGCATGTTCAGGGTTCCCACCACCATGGCGGCGAGAATTTCCGGGGAGAACTCAGTGCGTACGTCTCCCAGTTCCAGACCGGCGCTAATCAGCTGGGTAAAGCTGGCACTGGCCGAATTACCAATCTCCCGCTGCTGCTCGGTATTCTCTGCCAGGGTGGCGGGGGCGATCAGGATCAGTTGCAGATCTATGTCCTGGTAGGTGGAAAAGTTGGACGCGATATAGTCAACCATCGCCGCCAACCGACCCCGGGTGGTGGACTGGTCGGTCATCAACTGCCGCAACATCGGCTCTGTCTGATTATAGATCCGGGAGACGCCCAGGCCACCCAGCAGAGCGTGCTTATTGGCAAAGTGGCCATAAAAGGTGCGGCGGGCGACATCGGCCTCTACGCAGATCTGCTCAATGCTGGTCTCTTCTACCCCCTGCAGTTTGAAAAGACGATATGCGGCATCTTCGATCCGGGCGCGAATCTCCTGCTTGCGCTTTTCGCGTCGGCCCAGTGGTGCCTCATCTATCGTCATGAATAATCCATCGGGTGGTTGCAATCACGAATCCATTAAACTAAATTTGTATACATATGTGCAAGTATGCTCATATGTGAGCCTGTGCACAGCTATCCTGAAGCAGCACAATGCAGGGCTTGCCTGCCATTTTCAACCAAACAGCTAAACCAGTAGCGGGAGTAGAGCATGACGATCGTTGAAGCCTGTGAGTCCAAGACCAATACCACCCCGGAATTCCCCATGGGTTGGTTCTCCGTAGCCCGCAGCCATGAGTTGCAGGTGGGAGAAGTGAAGTCGGTAACGGCCTTCGACCGGGAGCTGGTGCTGTACCGCACCCGCAGCGGCCTGCCGGTCTTGCAGGACGCCTACTGCCCGCACCTGGGTGCCCACCTGGGCGAGGGCGGTACCGTGGTCGGCGAATCCCTGCGCTGCCCGTTCCATGGCTGGCGCTTCAGTAAGGAGGGGGAATGTGTGGAGATCCCCTATTGCGAGGATATTCCCGAGCGCGCCCGGATTCGCACCTGGCACACCGAGGAGAAAAACGGGGAGGTCTACGTGTGGTTCCACCCTGAGAATTCCGGACCCCAGTGGGAGCTGCCGGTATTGGCCGAGTTGGGCGATCCAAACTGGACGGCGCCGCGCTATGCCGAGTTTGATGTGCCAGCCCATGTGCAGGATATTGCCGAGAATTCCTGCGACCCTGTTCATTTCCAGTACGTCCATCGCCAGCCGGACGTACCGCCTTCTACCGTGACTATCGACGATGATGGACGGGTATTGCACCTGCGTTCTGACGCCAGCCACGCGCCCATTCCCAGCCAGCTGCACGCTGAGGTTTACAACCCGGGTTTTGCCCTGGTGCGCAATTCCTACGGCCCCGGTGCGGAAATGGTGGTCTACAACAGTTCCCAGCCGATCAACAAACACCAGACCCGGATGCGCTGGACGCTTACCGTGCGTCGTGAGATCGAAGACCTTGCAGGCGATGAGGTGATGCGCGGGATTATCGACGGCCTGAGCGACGACTACCCGATCTGGGCCAATAAAGTACACAAGCGCCGCCCGGTGTTTTGCAAGGAAGACCAGACCCTGGTGTTGTTCCGCAAATGGGTGCGCCAGTTTTATGTCACTGAGAATGATAAGCGGGAGATTGCCTGAGCATGCAGGATTTTAATAACAAGGTAGCGGTCATTACCGGAGGCTCCAGTGGGGTGGGGCGGTCACTGGCCTTTACCCTTGGCAAGCTCGGGTCAAAAATCGTGGTTGGCGATGTGGACAAGGCCGCCATGGAGCGATTGCGCAGCGATCTCGCCGCAGCGAATATCGAAGCGGTGGTAGAGCACTGTGATGTCACCAGTGTCGACAGTCTCAATGCACTTGCCGACAAGGCCGAGCAGGTATTCGGTGGTATCCAGTTGGTATTCGCCAACGCCGGGATCAGTGCCGGTGAATCCGGCCCCATGTGGGAGTACTCCGACAAGGACTGGCAGTGGTGCCTGAATGTGAACCTCTGGGGTGTGATCAATTCCATCAAGGCATTTATGCCTCGCCTGGTGGCGGCTAACCAGGAGGCGCACTTCGTGGTAACCGGTTCCGGTAACGGCGCCCTGTTGGTCTATCCCGACCAGCCTATCTACACCGCCAGTAAGGCCGCAGTGCATACCATCACCGAAAACCTGCACTACCAGGTGATGGCAGCGGGCAGCCCGGTGAAAGTCAGTGCATTATTCCCCGGCCCGCATGTCGTGGATACCGGCCTGTTCAATTCCGGTCGGGTGCGCCCAACGGAACTGAAGAAAGATATCGAGGGTAATGCCTCCGGTATCAGTTGCGTTGACGACATGAAAAAAATGGCCGCCGAGTACGGTATTGAATTGCAGACCACCCATCCGGATGAGGTGGCCCAGATGGCCGTTGCCGGCCTGCAGCAGGATGCGTTCTGGCTGTTGGCGACAACCCCGGAAACCGATAGCAATATTCGCGGCCGGGCGGACATGATTCTAAGTCGCCAGACGCCTGTGCCGAATATGGTAGGCGCCTAGTTTTTTGAAGTACCCAGCAAGTAATAACAATTCAGCCAGCATTCAATCAATAAGGAGAACTGAATGAGCAATGAATCAGGTGCACCCCAGGGCAATCCAGGCGACATCGTCAACTGGCCGATGCTCAAGGTTATTTACCGTACCGACCCGGACAAGATTGCAGCCCTGCTGCCGCCTGGTATCGAGCCCGGTCCCAACCCCTATGTCAGCCTGACCATCTACAACTACCCGGTACCGGATGAGCCTGAGTACGGCATTGTTACCGCGGTAGAGGCAAGCTATAACGGCGTGGTCGGTGAGTACACCCTGGGCTACGGTATTGACCAGGAGTCGGCGATTTTTATCAGCCAGGAAACCAATGGCCAGCCCAAGTACCCCTGCCAAACCGAGTACTACCGCCTCGGGCCACAGGTTTCCGCCCGTTGCACCCACCAGGGTTACACCTTTGTGGAGTTCAAGGGAGCATCCATTGGTCCGGCCGAACCGCTGCCAGAGTTTGACCACAACGAGTTCTGGATCAAGGTGTCCCGTGCGGCAAGCGTAGGCGGGCCGGCGACGGCTTACGATTTCCCCCCCCACGTGGTGCAGGTGCGCAGTCGCTATGGCACCGCCTGGCGTGAGGAAGTAAAAGGTGAGCTCGTCCTGCGCGACAGCCCCTGGGATCCGTTGACCACACTGCTGCCCATGCAGGAGCAGGTCTCGGCTCATCTGTGGTGGCCCATCTTCCTTGATCGCGAGGTCAAGCTGGCGGGCAAGCTGGACCCTGATGCCTTCCTGCCCCACGTGGACACCATCTCCGGCTCACGCTGGCCCGGCAGCAACGGCGGGCCCAAGCGCAGCTGATCGAGGGAAGCGTGTCGGAAGGGGAAGCTGTTTGCTATAGTAAACAGCTTCCCCTTTTTTATGACGCTGCCAACAGAGATAACCGCCATGCCGATGTTCCTGCGAAAAATCCAGCACGCCCTGTACCTGTCGCTGATGAAGTTGGTGGCCGGGCTCGCCCCGGGGGTGGCGCACCGGGCATTCGTGGGAGCGGGCAGTTCGCGTGAGCTTTGCCGGCATATTGCCCGCACTGGCGTCAGCAAGGTATTGGTAGTAACCGATAAGCCGCTGCGCGAGCTCGGCCTCGTGGACCGGGCTGTTGCGGGCCTTGTCGAGGCCGGGGTGGATCTCAATTTCTATGACGGGGTATTACCGGACCCCACTTTTGCCCAGGTAGCCGAAGGTGTGGCGCAGCTCAAGGCCCACGGTGGCGACGTCATCCTTGCGATCGGCGGTGGCTCGTCGATGGATGCCGCCAAGATCATTGCCGCTTCGGCAACCAGTGACCAGTCACCCACTGAATGGGTTGGTTTCGGCAAGGTAAAGCACGCGGTGATGAAGCTGTATGCCATTCCGACCACCTCGGGCACAGGCTCGGAGGCTACGGTCGGTGCAGTGATTTCTGACTCAGTGACCCACGAGAAAAGCATTATATCGGGCCCTTCCCTGCTGCCTGCTGCGATTGCGCTCGATCCGGAGCTGATGCAGGGTTTGCCGCCCCATATTACCGCCGCCACCGGCATGGATGCCCTGACCCATGGTATTGAGGCGTATATCGGCGTCTGGGAGCGCGGCAACCGCCTGGAAGATGCGCGCCTGGGAGTGAAGCTGGTGTTTGACCACCTGGCCAGGGCCTATCAACACGGTGACGATGCCGATGCGCGCGCAGGGATGGCGATGGGGGCTTACTATGCAGGCCTGGCCATTAACCAGGTGAACGTGGGTAATGTGCACGCTATCGCCCATCAACTGGGCGGCAAATATGGCATTCCCCACGGTCTGGCCAATGCCCTGGTATTACCCCACGTGCTGGATTTTTGTCGCGATGAGGCCCAGCAGCGCCTGGCGGAACTGGCCGGCGTGATTGGCCTGGGCGAACCCGGCGAGAGCAGTAGCCAGCTGGCCCATCGCTTTATCAAAGCGGTGCGGGATCTGCGCACCGAGGTAGGCATTCCCGACCACTCTGACCTGTTGCAGCCCGAGGATTTTGATCACCTGAGCGATCTGGCGGTGGCTGAGGGTAGCGGTTACCCGGTGCCGCGACTGCTGGATAAGGCGGCTGTCAAAGATATCCTGGCCAGGGTTGCCGGCTAATATCCGGCTTTTCGCGAGCCCGCTCGCAGTGCCACGGAGGAAAAAAACAATGTCACTTATTTATAAGGTAGCTGGCGCAGTGTTGGCGCTACTGGTGCTTGCACTA
>Ga0102815_10001631_pt1 | contig 13960 bp, 13 predicted proteins | sample ColrivemetaGS759_FD_79113 | JGI IMG/M metagenome (GOLD analysis project Ga0102815, IMG submission 79113) | Estuarine microbial communities from the Columbia River estuary - Ebb tide ETM metaG S.759 | ecosystem: Environmental > Aquatic > Marine > Intertidal zone > Estuary | place: USA: Columbia...
AGCTTTTCCCCAAGCGGCCGGTGCCGGCGTAAAATACAGCATCCATTCATCCAGAATAACGCCATGAGTACCGACACCCCGCCCGACCGTCTCGCCCTCGACAACCGCAGCCCGTATTTCAACGAGGCCGCACTCGACCGCGGCATCGGCGTGCGCTTCAAAGGCGTGGAATACACCAATGTCGCCGAGTACTGCGTATCGGAAGGCTGGATCCGGCTGCCGGTCGGCAAATCACTTGACCGCCGCGGCAACGCCATGACCTTCAAACACATCGGCACGGTGGAAGTCTGGTATCTGACCTGAGCTGATCGGCAGCTAAAAAATACCGCCCTTCCGGGCGGTATTTTTTTCTATGAGTGCTTTTATTTCTGTTTATCTATCCACTGCTGGACCCGGCGTTCAAGCAAGGCCATCGGCATGCTGCCGCCGGTCAACACCACGTCATGAAAGGCCTTCAAATCGAATTTCGGGCCGAGCTGCTTTTTGGCGTTTTCGCGCAGCTCGAGAATTTTATTCATGCCGACCTTGTAGGCCAGCGCCTGTCCGGGCATCACCAGATAACGTTCGATTTCTGCAACAACGTCGGTTTCCGGCATGCCGGTTTTTTCCAGCATGTAGGCAATGGCCTGCTCACGGGTCCAGCGCTTTTCGTGCATGCCGGTATCGACCACCAGACGCACGGCACGGAACATTTCCGCCTGCAGACGGCCGAGGTTATCAAGCGGCGCTTTTTGGAAGCCGGCCTCCCAGGCCAGGCGTTCGGAATACAGGGCCCAACCTTCGGCATAGGCCGTAAACGGCAGCACCTTGCGGAAAATCGGTACACCGGACAGTTCCTGCTGGATGGCAATCTGGAAATGGTGGCCGGGAATACCTTCGTGGTAGGCCAGCGTGCGCATGCTGAACTTGGCGACTTCTCCGGTGTTGCGCAGGTTGATGTAAAAAATGCCGGGCCGCGAACCGTCGAACGCCGGCGGGTTGTAGTAGGCGCCGGGCGCTGTGGCTTCGCGGAATACCGGAACGCGTTCGACCTTGACGCCGGTTTTCGGACGCACGTTGAAATATGGCGTCAGGCCCTTGTCGATCTCGTCGATGATGGCTTGGAAGTCATCGATAATCTGCTGACGGCCGGCATCGGTATTGGCATAAAGCTGATTGGGGCGCTTGGAGATACCCTGCACGCGCGCGCCGACCGAACCGAGGGTCAGACCTTCCGCCTGCAGGATGGCTTCCATTTCCGCTTCAATCCGCGCCACTTCGGAAAGACCGAGCTGGTGCACTTCATCCGGCGTCATATCTGTGGTGGTATGCATTTTCACGGCATAGGCATAAAACGCCTTGCCGTCCGGCAGGGCCCAGACGCCGTTATTGCCCATGGTTTTCGGCAACAAGGTTTCATAATAGGCAATGAATCTGCCGTACGCCGGATAAACGCGGTCACGGATGGCCGTTTCGGTCCGGGCCAGAATGTCTTTGCGCTGCGCGGCCGTAATCGCCTGTTCGCCGGCCTTGTCGATTTTTTCGACCAACGAGGTATACAGGATGTTCTTGACCGGCTCGGCCGCCACGAACGCGCGCATTTCCTTCAACACCTTTTCCACAACGAAGGTCGGCGGCGTGATGTTCTCCCGTTCGCGGACCTGCAGTCCTTCCATGACCTGCGCAACCATGACCGGGGCCTTGCCCAGACGTGCAAGATAGTCTTCCGCTTCAGCCGGCGTACCTACCGGATGCTGCGTGGCCATGAAGGTCGGAAATTCATTCTGGATGCCGAAAAGCTGGTTCAGCGGATAATTGTGGTGTGCGTACTTCTCGCCCTCGGCCTGCAGAGCCAGGAAATATTCGAGCATGTCGTAATTCAAGGCATCGGCCTCGTTCATGCCGGCACGGTCGTATCGGCGCAGCGTTTCCAGATCGGTGCGCAGTTTTTCCTGCAGTTTCTTTTCCTGGGTCAGACTCTGGTCGGTCAAATCGTCGCTGTACCAATCCATCCAGCTGGGCAGCATGCGCATCGAGCTCATCATCTGCGGATCCTGGAAACCGTACTCCATGAATACCCGGTCATAGAACCAGTTCGGCTTGATGGGCTTGAACCAAATGGTGTGAATCAGCAACAAAGCCACAGCGGCAAGCAGCAGCAGGAATAGGCGGAAAACCCAGCGGAATGCGGTGCGCATGATCTGTCCTCGGAAGCAAAGACCCATCCTAGCCTCCGCTCCCGGCCCTGTAAAGGCGCAACCAGTGCCGAGAGGAGCAATGAAAGGGAATTGCTCGGTTCATTCTGCAGCGAGCAGTATGCTCAGAAGTCTCCGGCGTTTCTTCAAGGCGATGGCCAGAAACGAAAAACCGGAAAGCTGCTGATACGGCAGAGGGCCACCAGGGCCATCGACGATGCGGCTTATATACAGATGTGCGGACCCAGCCAGCGCGAACAGGTCGGTCAGCATGTCGTTGAAGCCGCCTTCCGGGCGGCACAGCAGATAGCGTTCAGACACCGCGGTGCTTGCCTTGATACGGGGCGTACCAAGCTTTGATGGCGGTGATATCAGCGGCCATGTCATCGCTGAGATGGAACACCTGGCCGACGCCAATGGTTTTGCTCGGATAATCGAAGTAAACGCATACCACCGGCACGTCGGCTTTTTTAGCGATTTTCCAAAATCCGGTCTTCCACTGCGTCACCGCGCGGCGGGTGCCCTCGGGCGCAAGCACGAACCACATGCGTTCGGCGGCATTCATCTGCTCTGCAACCTGGTAGGCGATGCCGCCCGGATTGGCGCGGTTGACCGGAATGCCGCCCAGCCATTTGAGCAGACTGCCCAGCGGCCAGAAAAAAACTTCCTGCTTGCCCATGAACACGATATGCAGATCCATTGCCACTTTCGCGATCAGGCCGTGGATGGCGTCCCAAGCCGAGGAATGCGGCGCGGCGACCACCACCATTTTTTTCAGATCCGGCCATTCGCCGGCCATCTTCCAGCCGCTGATCAACAGCAGACGTCCAGCCAAGCGGCGCAGCCAGGGCGGCGTGTTGGCGGGCGGGGCATTGGGCGGCAGCGGCAGTACGTTCGACATCAGTCCTCGCTGGCGCCGGGGGTCTGACGCTGCTGCTTGAGTGTGCCATGTGCCCGTTTGTTTTCCAAGCGCCGGCGCTGCGAAGCACGCGTCGGTTTGGTGGCCAGGCGCGGCTTGGGCGGTTTCAGCACCGAGCGCACCAAGGCCGCCAGGCGCTGGCGGGCATCTTCGCGGTTCTGCTCCTGGCTACGGAAGCGCTGGGCCTGGATGATGATTTCTCCGGATTCGGTGATGCGCTGGTCGCGCTTTTTCGCCAGGCGCTGCTTGACCGCATCCGGTAGCGCGGTACATGCCCAGATGAAAAAACGCAACTCGATGGCGGTCGACACCTTGTTGACGTTCTGTCCGCCCGGTCCGCTGGCGCGGATTGCGCGTTCGATGATGTCCTGTTCGGGAATGACGATATGCTCGTTGACCGCAATCATGCCGGCACCGGCAAGCCGAAGAAGCTGCGGGATGTGGCGGTGCTGATGGCGGCGGTCTGTTCCGGGGTTTCACCGCGGTCGCGCGCCAGCTCTTCAACAATGTGTTTCAAGTACATGGGTTCGTTGCGGCGATGCGAAGGCGTCGGGCGGACCGTGCGCGGCAGCAGGTACGGTGCGTCGGTTTCGATCATCAGGCGGTCGGCCGGAATGTTCCTGACGATGTCGCGCAGATGGCCGCCGCGGCGCTCGTCGCATAGCCAGCCGGTGATACCGATGTAGAAATCGGCATCGAGGCAGTCAAACAGTTCTTCGCGCGTGCCGGTGAAGCAATGCACCACGGCCGGACCGATGTGGCCTTCGAACCCCTTCATCAGGCCCATGAAGTCGGCATGGGCATCGCGCTGGTGCAGGAACAGCGGCTTGCCGAGTTCGGCCGCGAGCTGAAGCTGCTGTTCGAACGCGCGGCGCTGCGCGGGGCGCGGAGCCAGATCGCGGAAATAATCCAGGCCGCATTCGCCCACCGCCAGCACCTCGGGATGTGCGTGCAGGGCGCGCAGCTCGGCCAGACCCTCGGCGGTCACTTCCAGCGCATAATGCGGATGCACGCCGGCGGTGGCGTACAGAAATCCGGGGTGCGCCTGCGCCAATGCCAGCGCCTTCGGCGAGCCCTCGCGGGAGGCGCCGGTCACCACCATCTGTGAAATACCGGCCGCGCGCGCGCGCGCCAGCACCGCGCCCAGATCGTGGTCGAAGCTTTCATGGCCGAGGTTGGCACCGATGTCGATCAATTCCATGCCACTATTGTACCGTTGCAGGCACACGGCAAGCGGTCCGGCGAGCGCATACAATAGCCGTATGCCCGATTTCCCGATCCAGACCCTGCTGCCGGACATTCTCGATGCGCTGGCGAAACACCCGCGTCTGGTGCTGGAAGCGCCGCCCGGCGCGGGTAAAACCACGCAGGTTCCGCTGGCACTGCTGGACGCATCCTGGCGTGAGGGCCGGAAAATCCTGATGCTGGAACCGCGGCGGGTGGCGGCACGCGCGGCCGCCGGCTTTATGGCCCAGCAGGTCAGCGAGGCGGTAGGGCAACGCATCGGTTACCGCATCCGTTTTGAATCCAAAGTTTCCGCGGCCACCGAAATTGAAGTGCTGACCGAAGGCCTGCTGACCCGGCGCATACAGGACGATCCGATGCTGGAGGATGTGGCGGCGATTCTGTTCGATGAATTCCACGAACGTCATCTAGCCGGCGACCTCGGTCTGGCCATGGCGCGTGATATCCAACAGCAGCTGCGTTCGGATCTGCGGCTTGTGGTGATGTCGGCCACGCTTGACGGTGAGCGTCTGGCCAAACAACTCGACGCACCGCGACTGAGCAGCGAAGGCCGCAGTTTTCCGGTTGAGACCACACACTTTCCGGCGCGCAAAGACGAAGCCTTGATCGCGCAATGCCGGCGTGCCGTGGAGCAGGTCCTGCAGCAGCATCCAGGCGATGTGCTGGTGTTTCTACCCGGCCGCCGCGAAATACAGAGTCTGCAGGATGCGCTAATGCCCTTGGCCTCGGCGCAGCTGGAAGTGCTCGCATTGCATGGCGATCTTTCGATTGAACAGCAGAGCCGCGTTCTGCTACCGGCCGGCAACGGCATCCGGCGCGTGGTGGTGGCCAGCAATGTCGCCGAATCCAGCGTGACTTTGCCGGGCGTGCGCGTGGTGATTGATTCCGGGCTGGCGCGCGAACCGCGTTTTGATCCGAACTCGGGCTTCAGCCGCTTGCAGACCGTGGCGATTTCACAGGCCTCGGCCGATCAACGCAGCGGTCGCGCCGGACGCGTCAGCAGCGGCTGGAGTTACCGGCTGTGGCCGGCTTCGCAACGCCTGGAGCCGATGCGCCGCGCGGAAATCCAGCACAGCGAGTTGAGCAGCTTGGCGCTCGAACTGGCGGCTTGGGGCGGAACGGAGCTACCCTTCGTCGATCCGCCACCGACCGGCGCCCTGCAAGCGGGGTGTGATTTGCTGATTGCGCTGGGCGCACTCGATGGCGATCGGCGCATCACCGCGCTCGGCCGACGCATGCTCGGTTTGGGTACGCATCCGCGCTTGGCCGCAATGTTGCTGGCTGTGCATGACGACACTGAAAAAGCCCTAGCCTGCGATCTGGCCGCGCTGATCGAAGCACGTGATCCGCTGATCGGTTACCGTCGCGAGGATTGGCAGTCGCGTTGGCAAGCTCTTGCCGATCTGCGAGCGCGTCGTTTGCCGCAGGACGCAAGCAGCAGTGGCCTGAAACTGATCGATGCCGCGGCGTCGCAATGGCGTCGCCGACTGCACTGCGAAACGTTTCCGCCGGCATCAGTGCCGGCGCATGCGCTCGGTGATGTGCTGCTGCATGCGTTTCCCGACCGCATCGGCAAACAACACGAATACGACCCGCTACGCTATCAATTAGCCAGCGGCAAAATGGCACGCATTCATGCCGATAGCGCCCTGTATGGCGAACCCTGGCTGTGTGCCAGTGAACTGAAATTCGACGCCAAAGAAGCCCTGATTCTGCGGGCCGCACCGCTCGATCTGAATCGCCTCGAACAGGATTTTCCGGAACGCTTCGTCAGCAGTGACAGCGTGCGCTGGGATGAACGCAGCAATGCACTGATCGCCCGCCGCGAACGCCGTTTCGACCAGATTGTACTGTCCAGCCAGTCCGGCGGCAAGGTTGATCCCGAGCAGGCCGCCGCCGCGCTGTGCGCCTTGGTGCGCCTGAAGGGTCTGCACATCCTGCCCTGGACCGGGAAGGCGCAGCAGTTCCGCCTACGGGTCTGCCGCCTGCGCGAATGGTTGCCGGAACTGGCATTACCGGATTTATCGGAACCGGCGCTATTGGCGACGCTGGAAGCTTGGCTGCAACCGGCGCTGCGCGGCAAATCGCGCTTGGACAGTCTGGATGCGGCGACACTGGGCGATGCACTGTTCGGGCTTTTCGACTGGAACACGCGCCAGCAGATCGACCGGCTGGCGCCGACGTCCTTGAAAGTGCCGTCCGGCATCGAACGCACGATTGCCTATGCCGAAGACGGTCCGCCGGTATTGGCAGTCAAACTGCAGGAACTGTTCGGTCTGGCCGAATCGCCGCGGATCGCAGATGGCCGGGTGACGGTGATGTTGCATCTGCTTTCCCCGGGCGGCAAGCCGCTGCAGATCACCCAGGACTTGAAGAGTTTCTGGAACAGCACCTATGCGGAAGTACGCAAGGAAATGAAAGGCCGTTACCCGCGCCATCCCTGGCCGGAAGACCCATGGAATGCACCGGCCACCCACCGCGCCAAGCCACGGGGAACCTGATTAGCCGAATGCTTTCTCGTAATGGCCTCAACAAAAACCCGCCGATGGGCGGGTTTTTTGATTCATCCGGCTTCGCTGCGCCATTGCCCCGGTGCCAAGCCATCGAGCCGGTGCGGACCCACCGAGATGCGCACCAAGCGAAGACAGGGCAGGCCGACCGCGGCGCACATACGGCGCACCTGCCGATTGCGGCCTTCCTTGATGGTCAGTTCCAGCCAGGATTTCGGCACGCTCTTGCGGAACCGTACCGGCGGATCGCGCGGCCACAGCCAATCGGGCGCTTTTTCGAGCAGACGTGCGGTGGCTGGCTGGGTCGGTCCGTCGTTCAGCACCACGCCGGCACGCAGCTGGGCCAGATGGGTTTCATCGGCCACGCCTTCAACCTGCACCAGATAGGTTTTCGGCCATTTGAATTTCGGCGACGAAATCTGGGCAATGCGGGCACCGTCATCGGACAGCAGCAACAGGCCTTCGGAATCGATGTCGAGCCGGCCGGCGGCATACACATCTTTCGGCAAGCCGAACCCGGCGAGCGTCGGTCGCGGCGGCATGCTCTGGTCGGTGAATTGCGTCAGCACGCCGTAGGGCTTGTTGAAAGCGATTAACATAACCCAGTGTAACCGCAAAAAGAGCTGGCCCGCCGATGATTTCCGTACATCCCTTGAAACGCCTACGCCGCTTCGCCGCACCTTACCGGGGCGCCATCCGCCGCGGCGTGATTTATTCGATGCTGAACAAAGGCTTCGACGTGCTGCCGGAAATCCTGATCGGCGTCGCAGTCGATGTGGTGGTCAACCAGCGCGAATCGTTTCTGGCGCGCCTGGGCATCGCCGATCCGATGCAGCAGCTCTGGCTGCTGGTCGGTCTTACCGTGGTGGTGTGGGCCTGCGAATCGCTGTTCGAATATCTGCATCGTCTGGTCTGGCGCAATCTCGCGCAGAATCTGCAGCATGATCTGCGCCTCGAAGCGTATTCGCACATCCAACGCCTGCCGCCGGACTTCATCCAGGAAGAGCGTTCCGGCCGCTTGATGGCGGCGCTGAATGAAGACGTCAACCAGATCGAACGCTTCCTCAACACCGGCGCCAACGACCTGATCCAGGTCGGCGTGTCTTCGCTCCTGGTCGGCGCGGTATTCTTTTCGCTCACCGCCAGCACCGCGGTTCTGGCCCTGCTGCCGATTCCGCTCATCCTGTTCGGCACCTTCTGGTTCCAAAAGCGCCTATATCCGCGTTATGCCGCGGCGCGCGAAGCCGCCGCCGGCGTGTCCAACCGGCTGGCCAACAACCTGCAGGGCATGAGCACCATTCTGGCCTATACCGCCGAAAGCTTCGAGGCCGAACACCTGCGCGCGGCCAGCGACGGCTTCCGCGAACATAACCGCGATGCGATCCGCTATTCGGCGGCGATCACCCCAGTGATCCGCATGGCGATTCTGGCTGGCTTCGTGATGACCCTACTGTACGGCGGCTCACTGGTACTCAAGGGTGAACTCGGTGTCGGCAGTTATTCGGCGCTGGTGTATCTGACGCAACGCCTGCTCTGGCCGATGACCCGCCTGGCCGACATGACCGATCTGTACCAGCGGGCGATGGCCTCGGTCGACCGGGTCATGGATCTGCTGGAGATCACACCGGCGGCCGATGGAACGGTGGTGGTGAAAGCACCGGCGTGCGGCGCGCTTGCATTCGATGCGGTCGGCTTCGCCTATGGCGCCACACCGGTGCTGCTCAGCGTCAGCCTGAACATTCCTGCCGGCGCCACCATTGCACTGGTCGGCGGTACCGGCAGCGGCAAAAGCACGCTAATCAAACTGGCCCTCGGTTTCATTGAAGCGCAATCCGGTGAAATCCGTTTCGACGGCGAAGATCTGCGCACGCTGGCGAAATCGCAGCTGCGCGCCGCCATCGGTTATGTCGCCCAGGAACCGTTCCTGACCGACGGCTCCGTGGCCGAAAACATCGCGTACGGACAAATTACGGATCCGGTACAGGTGCGTGAAGCGGCAATCGCGGCGGAAGCGCACAGCTTCATCACCGCGCTACCGAACGGCTACGACAGTCCGGTCGGTGAACGCGGCAGTCTACTATCCGGCGGCCAGCGCCAGCGCATCGCATTGGCCCGTGCACTCTACAAAAATCCCGCGCTGTTAATTCTGGACGAGGCGACCTCGGCGGTCGACAACGAAACCGAAGCGGCCATCCAGCGCTCGCTGACGCGGCTCAATCACAGCCGATCCTGCCTGATTGTGGCGCACCGGCTGTCGACCGTGCGTTTCGCCGATTGCATCCATGTGCTGGATGGCGGCCGGATCGTCGAGTCCGGCACGCATGATGAGCTGCTCAAACAAAACGCCGCCTACGCAACGCTTTGGAAACTGCAGACCGGCGAAACCGTTTAGGGTTTCACGAAACGCAGGGTCATGCGGTCGCTTTCACCGATAGCTTCGTATTTGGCGCGGTCCTTGTCGCCCTGGCCGTAGGTCGGCGGCAGGGTCCAGACACCGCCCGGATAATCCTTGGTGTCTTTCGGGTTGGCATTTACTTCGCTCCGGGCATCCAGCCTGAAGCCGGCCTTGATGGCCAGCGCGATGACCTGCGCTTCCGAAACGTATCCGGATTTGTCGTCATCGGCCACGTCCTTGGCGGCGCGGTGCTCGACCACGCCCAGGGTGCCGCCTTTTTTCAGCGCCGCGAAGAAACCGGCGAACATGCCTTCGGCCTGTTTGGACATGCGCCAGTTGTGCACATTGCGGAAGGTCAGCACGGCATCAGCCGAACCGGGGGCGCCGAACACCGGCTTGGCCGGATCGAATTCGAGCAGTACGGCTTTGCCGTAAATTTCCGGCTTGGCTGCGAACTTATCGCGCAGGGTCTGATTCTGTTTGGCGTAATAGGCTTTTGAACTTTCCTTTTCAAGGGTTGCCGGATTGTTGACAGCACCGGTATAGCTGCCGTGTTTGGTGGCATAGGGGGCGATGATTTCAGAATACCAGCCGCCGCCCGGCCAAATTTCGATGACCTTGCTGTGCGGGGAGGTGCCGAAGAAGCTCAGGGTTTCCAGCGGATGGCGGTATTTGTCACGCGCGGTGTTTTTCGGATCGCGCCAATCACCCTTGAGGATGTCCTGCAGCATCTCGCGGTGATGTGCGGCCATCATTTCCGGCGTCATGCCTTTTTCATGCTTCATGCCTTTGCCGTCCATCGGCATGTCGCAGGCCTTTTTGCCGTCACCGTGATCCATGCCGCACATCGCCTTGGGCACGGTATCGGCCGCGGGTGCGGCGGCATGGTCGTGTTGGGCAAAGGCGTTGGCGGTGACTAGCAGGCCGGCGGCGGTCAACAGATGATACGGTTTCATGGCAATCCCCAATTGAATGAACAAGGCAGACAGTCTAACGAATTTCGCTGTCGTCCGTCAGTGCTGCGGCGGATGCAATTTGCCGCTGGTAAAGATTTCATTGGCTTTCTGGAACAGGGCCACGGCGCGGTCAACGCCCAGTGCCGGCAGCGCCAAGCCGAAGATTTCAAGCCGCGGCAGCGCAGCTACCGATGCCGCGCACGGCGGCGCCTCCTGCGTCTGCTGGCGCATGAGCAGATAGGCAACAGCCGCTGCAATCAGTCCGCCGGCCAACAGGCCGCAAAGCGCGTGACGCAGTGCGGTGGATTTCATGGCCCGATTTACACCACCGCCAAAACCGCGTTCAGCGTGGCGCTGGGGCGCAGTGCGCTCGCCATTTTTTCCGCGTCCGGACGGTAATAGCCTCCGATATCCACCGCGTGACCCTGCACGGCCAGAAGTTCGGCGACGATCTTGGCCTCGTTCTCGGCTAGAGCTTTGGCGATCGGCACAAAGCGGGCCTTCAGCGACGCATCAGCGTCCTGCGCCGCCAATGCCTGCGCCCAATAAAGGGCCAGATAGAAATGACTGCCGCGGTTGTCGATGGTTCCGAGCTTGCGGCCCGGTGATTTGTCGGTGTCCAGGAAGCGGCCATTGGCGATGTCCAGCGCATCCGCCAGAACGCGGGCGCGGGCATTGCCGGTGGTTTCAGCCAGATGTTCGAGCGAGGCCGCCAAGGCCAGAAATTCGCCGAGCGAATCCCAGCGCAGATAGTTTTCGGCGGTGAACTGCTGCACGTGTTTCGGCGCCGAACCGCCGGCACCCGTTTCGAAAAGGCCGCCACCTGCCATCAGCGGCACGATCGATAGCATCTTGGCGCTGGTGCCCAGCTCCATGATCGGAAACAGGTCGGTCAGATAATCGCGCAGCACATTGCCGGTCACCGAAATGGTATCCAAACCCTGGCGGGTGCGCGCCAGTGTGTCACGCATGGCATCCACGGGCGCCAGAATACGCAGGCCGAGTCCGGCGGTGTCGTGCTCTTTCAGATAACGCTCAACCAGGGAGATGAGATTGCGGTCATGCGGGCGGGCGGCGTCCAGCCAGAATACCGCCGGGGTGTTGCTCAGGCGTGCGCGGTTGACGGCCAGCTTGACCCAATCGCGCACCGGTGCGTCCTTGGTCTGGCACATGCGCCAGATGTCGCCGGCCTCGACCGCGTGCTGCATCAGCACTTCGCCTTCGGCATCGAGCACGCGCACCACGCCGTCTGCCGCGATCTGGAAGGTTTTGTTGTGCGAACCGTATTCTTCGGCGGCCTGCGCCATCAGGCCCACGTTCGGCACCGAGCCCATGGTGGCCGGATCGAACGCGCCATTGGCTTTGCAGTCATCGACGACGACCTGATAGATGCCGGCATAGCAGCGGTCGGGAATCACCGCCTTGGCGTCCTGCAGTTTGCCTTCGGCATTCCACATGCCGCCGCTATCACGGATCATCGCCGGCATGGAGGCATCGACGATGACGTCGCTCGGCACATGCAGGTTGGTGATGCCTTTGTCGGAATTGACCATCGCCACGCCTGGGCGCACGGCGTACTGCGCGGTAAGGTCGGCTTCGATTTCGGCACGTACGGCTTCCGGCAATTGCGGCAGGCGCGCGACCAGATCGCCGATGCCATTGTTGGCATCGAATCCGGCCTCGTCCAGCACTGCCGCGTGCTTGGCCAGCACATCGGCGTAGAAGCGTTTGACCGCAATGCCGAACATGATCGGATCGGACACCTTCATCATGGTCGCTTTCAGGTGCAGCGAGAACAGCACGCCCTGGCTGCGGGCATCAGCAATCTGTTCATCAATGAAGGCCGCCAAGGCTTTGGCGCGCATCACCGAGGCGTCGAGCAGTTCGCCGACGCCGACCTTGAGATCGCGCTTGAGTAGAAAGCGCTGGCCGTCGTTGCCGGTGAATTCGATGACAACATTGCCAGCCTGGCTGATTTGTACTGATTGCTCGCTGCCGTAGAAATCACCGTCCGCCATGTGCGCCACGTGGGTTTTCGAATCGGCGCGCCAGGCACCCATTTTGTGCGGATGCTTGCGTGCATAGTTCTTCACCGACAGCGGCGCGCGGCGATCGGAGTTGCCTTCGCGTAGCACCGGGTTGACCGCGCTGCCCATGACCCGGGCGTAACGCGCCTTGATGTCCTTTTCCTCGTCGCTGCGCGCTTCTTCCGGAAAATCCGGCAGCGCATAGCCGTGGGTCTGCAGTTCGGCAATAGCGGCTTTCAACTGCGGCACCGAAGCGCTGATATTGGGCAGCTTGATGATGTTGGCTTCCGGTGTGGTCGCCAGCTGGCCGAGTTCGGCCAGATCGTCGGCGATACGCTGATTTTCCGGCAAGCGGTCGGCGAACTGGGCGACGATGCGGCCGGCCAGCGAGATGTCGCGAGTTTCCACGGCCACACCGGCGGCGGCGGTGAACGCGTTGACGATCGGCAACAGGGACTGGGTGGCCAGGAACGGGGCTTCGTCGGTCAGCGTATAGATTATTTTGGAGATGTCGGGCATGGGACGGCGTCTCGGAAGCAAGCGATTGGCAATGCAACGGATGGGCCGTATGCGCCGCCGAACCGGGGTTCGTGAATTGGCCTTATTGTCGTTGATTTCGGCGATTTTGGGAAATGTGCGGAGATAGCCATGCCGGATTGACAGCCGCTTGTACTATCATGACCATTGAACCATTCCGGGCCGTGATGCGCAATGCACGAATTCGCTTTTGTAACCACCTGTAAAGGCCGGTTGCACCATCTACAGCAAACTCTTCCCCTAATCGCCGCGCAAGCGCCGGATGAAATCGTCGTCGTCGATTACGGCTGTCCGCAGAACAGCGGCGACTGGGTCGAAGCCCATTTCCCGGGTGTCAAGGTGGTGCGGGTGACCGATGATCCCGGTTTCTGCCTGCCGCGCGCCAGGAATCTGGGTGCGGCCGCCTGCCACGCGACCTGGATCTGTTTCATCGATGCCGATATCCGTGTCGGTGACGGCCTAGTGGCCTGGATGCGTAAACATGCGCGGGAACGCCATTTCTACCGACAGGCGCCAGTGGATGGCGTCCGTGATTTCGAGGCCTACGGCACCGTTCTGTGTCCGCGCCGCGCGTTCCGCAGCGTTGAGGGTTATGACGAAGTGTTTACCGGATGGGGCGGTGAGGATGATGACCTGTATGACCGCCTGAGCATCACCGGACTGGTCACCGGCCACTATCCGGCGGAACTGGTCGATCCGATATCCCATGATGATTCGGAGCGCATGGCTTTCCATGAGATCAAGCAAAAGGATCTACAGCATTGCATCAATAGTTTTTACCGGACGGCAAAACTGCAGGTGATGGGTTTCCATGGCCTCCGCACCGAACTGTCGCTACCGGTCAGGAAGGAGCTGCGGGACGCGGTGGTGACAGCGGTGATGGAATGGGGCGGCGATGAAGACAAGCCGTTTCCGAAAATCAACTTCCAGCTGCAAAGTGTCGGATGGATGCCTCCGCCCTACCGGCTGGTGAGCAAGACCCGGCTTTTTCTGACCATGGATAACCCGGAGCAGGCATGAAAGACTTTTCAGGACGAAAACGCATTCTGGTCACCGGCGGCGGCGGTTTCATCGGCTCACACCTGTGTGAGCGGCTGTTGGCCAACGGCCACGACGTGCTGTGCCTCGATAACTTCTTTACCGGGGTCAAGCAGAACATCGCGCATCTGCTGGACCATCCGTATTTCGAGCTGATGC
>Ga0102815_10001632_pt1 | contig 13951 bp, 11 predicted proteins | sample ColrivemetaGS759_FD_79113 | JGI IMG/M metagenome (GOLD analysis project Ga0102815, IMG submission 79113) | Estuarine microbial communities from the Columbia River estuary - Ebb tide ETM metaG S.759 | ecosystem: Environmental > Aquatic > Marine > Intertidal zone > Estuary | place: USA: Columbia...
GAGCCGCCGCTCGCTCAGTCGTTGCTGCGCTGCCAGTCACCCCAGCCGCCGCCGCCCTGCTGGCCGCCGCCACCGCCGCCGCCGCGGTATCCACCGCCGCCGCCGCCGCCGCCGCGGTATCCGCCGCCACCGCCGCCGCCGCCGCGGTAGCCGCCGCCACCGCCGCCGCCGCGATATCCGCCGCCGCCGCCGCCGCGGTAACCGCCGCCGCCGCCGCCGCCGCGGTATCCACCGCCGCCGCCGCCGCGGTATCCGCCGCCGCCGCCGCCGCGGTATCCGCCGCCGCCGCCGCCGCGGTAACCACCGCCGCCGCCGCCGCTGCCGCCGTCACCGGGGGGCGTCGCCGGGCGAGCCTGCACGGCCCGGCCGCGCACCTGGACACCGGTGATCGAGCTGATGATCTGCTCGCCCTGCTCCACGGGGACCTCGACGAAGCTGTAGCGAGAGAAAATGTCAATCGACCCGATCGAGGAGCCCTCGATGCCGGACTCTCCCGCGATGGCGCCGACCAGGTCTCCGGGACGAACGCCGTCCATCCGGCCGACGTTGATGAAGAGGCGAGTCATCCCCTCCTCCACCGGCTTCCAGCTCTGGCCTTCGCCCTGCTCCTGGTGGTCGTTGCCACGCGGGCGGAAGTCCGTCGTTCCCTGGCCACGGTAGGGCGTGCTGTCGTCGCCGGCTGTGACGGGACGAACCACCTTCGCGTCCGGGCGTGACTTCTGAAGCTCGTAGCCGGCGATGCGCTCCAGCACGCTGGGCTCTTCAGCCCTGCGAGTGAGCCGCGCGCAGGCAGCGGCGACCTCGACCGGGGTCTTCCCGGACTCGCTCGCAACCTCCTTGACGAGGTCCTCAAAGAGTTCGAGGTTGCCTTCCTCAAGGCTGAGGATCAGGGCGGACTTGAACTGCGCCAGAGGCGCCTCTTCAACGGCGTCGGACATCGTCTTGGCCCACCCTCTTCGGGGCGGGCTGGGGGGTCGAGTTGTGGAACTGGGAACAACGGGGCCAGGCCCCGGTCGCGCTTCGCGGCGGAAGAGGCTACTCGCGCACGGCTGCCGAGCGGGGGCATGGGCTCCCAAAACTCATCGCGAGCCCGCACCGGGACCCGCTGCTGGGCCTCCCAGGGCCTCCTGGACGGCCAGAGGCCCCTCTTGGCCGCCGAAGGACCTGGGCTGCCCCTCAGGGCCTGAAGGGGGCCCCTTCGAGGTCGGGAACGCCGCCCCCGGGCACGCGGATCCCTACTCGCTTGATCCAGCGAGCCAGCTGGAGCCTCAGGTCCGAGTCCGCGCCCGTCACTTCGGCGCCCCCGACCCAGCGCCCCTGGCCACCTTGCGCTCCCCGCGCCTCCCTCGACCGCACCAGCGCTTCCGCCGGCCCCGCCGCGAGGATGACCGCCCGATCGCCGTCGAGCCCCACGGCGGCGCAAATGCCACGAGAGGTGACGGCCCGGATGGGTCGTTCAGGAACCGCAGAACCCGGATACACGGACCTCCCGTCCAGATCGAGCCGCGGCTCGATCCCCAGGGCGAACAGCAGCGACGGCCCGAGATCCAGCAGCGAGACCGGCGCGCTCACCGCGCCCCGGAGGCTCTCCGCGGCCCCTCCGGCCGGCGCAGGCACCTGGAGCCAGAGCGGAACCCGAAGGTCCTCGGGCTCCATGGACGGTACGAGACCGAATCGCCCCGCCTCCCCCAGGGGCGACCGGCGAAGGCCGGCGATCGCGATGATCGGGGCCTCGACGCGGTGCGCCCGCGCTCCATCGATGAGCTGCTGGACAAAAGCATCCGCGGCAGCGACCTCTGTGGCGTGCAACGCCTCCAGGTAGGCGCGGTCCCGGGCATTGAGACTCGGGCCGACACGCAGCAGGTCGTCGTGGGCCATGCCGGACTGCATCGGTCCGTCGTAGCCTGGGTCTGGGCGGTCGAGCTCGTCGGAGCCGCCCTGGTAGAGATCGTGCGGCGCCCGCGGGTCCGCGAGGGTCACCACCAGCAGAGCCGGCCGCTCGCTTTGTTCGAGCCAGCCCAGCGCGGCCTCCACCACCGCAGAACCCTGGGCTCCGGCGGGGTCGTCGATGCCTGCCGGAAGCAGCACCTCATCGAAGCCTGACGAGGCGGGAGCGCCCTCGGCGAGGACAAGAGCATGGCGCAGGTGGCCGGGGACCGCCGCCGTCCGGTATCCCTCATGCTGCAGCTCGTCCGCGACGCCCGGAGCCCACTCGGTCTCGCCAGCGGGAACCGGCTGGTACCGCCCGGTGACCATTCCATAGAGGGCCTCGCTGGCCCAAGGAGACGGGGCATAAGCGTCCCGATACGCAATCGACTCGGCGCTGAATTCAGCCAGGGAGGGCGTCCTCTCCACGCTCACATCTCGGACGCCCAGCCCGTCGATCGCGACGATAATCACGTCCGGCTCGGCCCTCTCGGGCTCCTGCAGACCTGCTGGGCTGCGGCCCGCGGCGCGGCTCGGGCCCGCCCCCGAGTGCGTGGCCATCGCGACGGTTCCGGCCACCAATAGCAGCGCAGAGCCCACCAGCAGGGCTCGGGGCGGCGACCGGTGCGCCTCTTCCTCATGGGGCGCCGGCTCCCCCGTCCGCGCCGACTCCTCCGTGTTCCCCTCGTGCATGGGGCGAGACTAGCGACTCGCCCCGCCCGAACAAAGGACCCCTGCGGGAGCCCTCAGGCTCCGCCGCTGCGGGCCTTGAGGAGCACCTCGACCACGACGGTCTCTCCGCTGGCGCGGGCCACGCCCACTTTGACCTTGTCGCCCGGCTTGGCGGCCTTGAGCTTCTCGCTGAAGCCCGCGAGGTCCACGGCCTCGCCGTTCCAGGTCTGGATCCGATCGTTCTTCATGAGCCCCGCTGCTGCAGCGGGCGAACCTGGGGTGATGCCCTCCACCACGACGCCCTCCTCGGTGTAGGAGGGGCGAATCCCAAACTGCACCGTGGCCGCCCGAGGAGCGCCGCCGCCGGAGGCCTCGGCCTCGGCTCCCGCCTCCGCCGGCGCCGTGTTCCGGCGGGCTCGGCGGCGGGTCCGCTGCTCCACGAACGGGAAGGCCTCCGGCCGCTGCGCGGCGGCCAGCGCGATCTCGTAGAAGAGATTCGCCGCGTGCACGGCGTCCACCCTGTTGATGAGGCTGGAGACGTCCCGGGGCGTGTGATAGTCCGCGTGGAAGTCCGCGATGATCGCGAAGAGCACGGGCATGTCCTTGCGCATAAACGAGGTGTGGTCACTCGCTCCGCTCATGCGCTCGGGCTGGACGATTGCCAGGGGCGAATCGTCAATGATGGGGTCCAGAAACTCCTGCAGCCCGGCGCCCGTCCCCGCCCCCGACAGGGAGAGGCGGCGGTCCTTGATGCGCCCGATCATGTCGAAGTTCATCATCAGGACGTGCTTGCCGATCGGCGCGATCGGGTGGTTCGCGTAGTAGTTGGACCCGTTCAGGCCCGACTCTTCCGCGCTGAAGCCCATGAAGAGCACCGAGCGCAGGTTCGTTCCGTCACCAGCCGCCTCATAGTCGCGCGCCATCTTGTCGGCGATCAGGATGATCCCTGCGCTCCCGGAGGCGTTGTCGTCTGCGCCGGGGTGCAACTGGCGGCCTGCGTTCTCGCGGTCCCGCGAACCGAAGCTCCCCTGGCCGAGGTGGTCCAGGTGCGCGCCGACCACGATGTACTCGTCCGCCAGCGTCCCCTTTCCAGGCAGGAGCCCGATCACGTTCTCCGCGACCACGGCCCGGCGCTCGAGGCCCGCGACGATCCTGGCCGTACCCTGAAACTCCGTGACCGCTGCGCCGACATTGGACTCGTCGCGGAGCCCGACCAGGCTCTTCGCGCCCCCAGTCCCCGCGGCGACGAGCCGCATCCCGGCCTCGGCGGAGAGGTGCAGCACCGGGATCTCGGCGATGGCACGGCCGCCGCCGCCCGCGGCGAGCAGCGTCCCGACCCTGGCGTCGTTGGCGCCTGGGGTGTTGAGAATGATCGCGCCGACCGCGCCGCGGTCGGCCACGGCCTGGAGCTTGCCGTTGAATCCAGCCCGGCGAGACCAGCTCCCGTCACGCTTGGTCCAAAGGCTGTTCCCCTCGGCGTCCATGGGCTCGAAGCGCAGGAGCACGGCGACCTTCCCGGTCAGATCCGTCTCCTCACCGAAGCTGGTGAACCGATCCCGGCCGTCCTCAATGCCGTAGCCCACGAAGACCAGGGGAGCGGCGATCTCCCCGCCCACGCCGAGCCCGGTGACCGTGAAATCACGGTCCTCGCCGTGCTGGAACGAGGTCTCCCCCAGCGCCATGGAAGCCGCCGTGACCTCGTTCGTGGAGCCCAGGTTGAACGGCTGGCGAAAGCTCGCCGCCTCGCCGCCTGTCCCCACCGCGGGGAGCAGGCCGGAGGCGCGAAACTGGAACTCCATGTACTCCTTCGCGAGTTCCATGCCGCGGGTCCCGGGGAGCCGCCCCTCCATCCACGGGCTGGCCAGGATCGTGAGGTGATCGTTGAAGGTCCGCACCTCCCCGCTGACCCCCGCGAGGGCCTCCGCGATGAGCGCACGGCTCTCGGCAGCCGTCGACTCCTGGGTCGCGACGGTCTCCTGACCGAACGCGCCGCCTGCGAGCGCGGAGAGGCTCGCCAGCAGGACCGCACCACGGGACATGGGGCGGAGAGGGAAGGCGCGGGCGTCGAGGTGCGTCATGCGGTGAGGGTGGGGCTCGCCTGGGAGTGACGAGCGGTTGGGCGATCGACCGGGAGGGAAACGGCGTCGGGGACTCGAAGCGCCGTGTCAGACGTCTATCGTATGCAAAGGCCATGGCAGACAAGCGCCGGGGGGCTCCTGGGGCGTAAGTTCGCCGTTCGGTCCCCACCGCCACCAAGCCATCGTGCGGTCAAGAGTCCCTCCCCCATGTCGATCCAGCACCCTCTCCGCGGCCTCGCCCTCGCGGCCCTCGCCGTCTGCGCCGCGGCGAGCCCGATCGGGGAGCCCGGCTGGCTGGACCCCAAGGACGGCCCGGACGTCGACCTGCGTATCGCCGTCGAGGACGACGAGGTGCGCTTCCAGATCATCACCAACCTCGCCTTCCTCGACGCCACCACGGAGGCCTACCGGGAGGACGAGTCCACCCTCGACCCGTCCGAGGCCCCGGCCGCGATGGACGCCCTGGTGGAGCTCTTCCGAGGGGACATCGAGGTCAGGGTGGACGGCGCCAAGGTCGCGCCCCTGGCTCCAGACCCCGACCGCGACTTTGAGTACGACCAGGGCGACCCCAGCCTCATCCCCCACTTCGTCAACTTCGGCGCCCGCGCAGTCGCCCGCACCCGGCTGACCCTGCGCTACCCGTGCAAGTCTCCGCCGGACCGGGTCTCCATCATCTGGAGCACCTACCCGGAGAACGTGACCCTGGCGGACGAGGAGGGCGTCGCGCCGCCCATCGAGCTGCTCTGCCGGCTCGCCGCGGGCGGCGTGGACCGGATCGTCCGCTTTCAAAGGGAGGAGCCGCAGTTCATCTGGCATCGGGCGGCAGAGGCCGACGGCGCTCGAATGGCGCCCGTGCCCCCGATCCGCGAGCAGAAGGACCCGCCGCTGCCCCTCGTCGGGCTCCTCATGTGCGGCGCCGCCGTCGCCGCGTTCGCCTTCGGCCCCGCACGGCTGCGGCGCGCGGCCACCGGGCCTCTGCTGGTCCTGAGCGTCGCGTTCCTTGGCGTCCAGCTCGCTGGCCGCGGCGTGGACCTGCCGAACGAGGCCGAGGCCACCGCGGTCTTCGAGCCGCTGCACGAGAACATCTACCGCGCGTTCGACTACACCGACGAGAGCGACGTCTACGACGCCCTCGCGGAGAGCGTGGACGGACCGCTGCTGGAGCAGCTCTACGATGAGGTCTATCGGAGCCTCGTCCTCCAGGAGGCTGGAGGGGCCGTGAGCCGCGTCGCTGCGGTCCGCCACCTTGACCTCGCCGTGGAGGAGATCGGAGTGGTCGGAGAGCGCGAGCTGCCGGGCTTCATGGTCGACGCGACCTGGCAAGTGGACGGCGCCGTATACCACTGGGGTCACGCCCACACCCGGACCAACGAGTACCGGGCGCGCTATACCGTGCACGCGGCGGAGCAGGGCTGGCGGATCGCCGCCAGCGAGGTCCTGGACCAGCGGAGGGTGGACGCCGCGCCCCTCACGGACGTGGACATGGCCGGCGCCGGGCGCTTCGGCGAGCGCGCGGCGCCCCGACTGGAAGACCTGCTGGAGGCCCCCCAGGAGGAGCTCCCCGATGAGTTCTGACGCCGCCTCTCCCCTCCGGACCGGCGCCGACCTCCGCGGCGTGTCCTTCGCCTACTCCCGGACGGACGGGACCCGGCCCTTCCGCCTCGAGATCGAGGAGCTCTGCCTGGCTCCCGGCGAGGCAGCAGCGGTGATCGGTCCCAGCGGCTCGGGCAAGACCACGCTGGTCCACCTCTGCGCCGGCATCCTCGTCCCCAAGACCGGCGAGGTCTCCGTGGGCGGGGTGCGGCTGGACCGGCTCAGCGACGGCGAGCGCCGGCGCGAGCGCGCCCGGCAGGTTGGCCTGGTCTTCCAGGAGTTCGAGCTCCTCGACTACCTGAGCGCCCTCGACAACATCCTCGTCCCGCTCCGGATCCGTGGGGCGAATCGAGCAGAGCTCCGGTCAGGGAGGGCGCGGGCCACCGAGCTCGCCGCCGCCGTCGGCATCGCGGACCTGCTGGGCCGGCTCCCAGCGCAGCTGAGCCAGGGAGAACGGCAGCGGGTGGCGATCGCCCGAGCCCTGGTCACCGACCCCGCGCTGGTCCTTTGTGACGAGCCCACCGGCAACCTCGACCCCGAGGCGGCCTCCCACGCGGTCGACCTCCTGCTCCAGCAGGCCCGGGCGCGCGGCGCCGCCCTCCTGATGGTGACCCACGACCACGGGCTCCTCGACCGCTTCGATCGCGTGATCGACGTGACCACCCTGGCGCGGGGCGCAGGGTCGGGGGGGCCGAACGAATGAGCGGCATCCTCTATCTCGCGTGGCGCCACGCCGCCGCCCATCGCGCACGCACGTCCCTCCTCGTCGCGTGCGTCGCGCTCGCGCTCTGGGTGCCCTGGACCGCCGGGGCACTCGCCGGCCAGTACGACCAGGCGCTGCGGTCGCGCGCCGCGGAGACGCCGTTGATCATCGGCGCCCCTGGGAACCGCTACGACCTGACCCTCGCGGCGCTCTACTTTCGGCCAAGCCAACTGGAGACCATCCCCTACCAGGAGCTCGAGCGGCTCCAGGAGGGAGGCCGGGCGACGTTCATCCCGCTCCACATGCGCTTCACGGCCCGCGGCTATCCCATCGTCGCCACCAGCGTGGAGTACGCGGAGTTCAGGGGCCTCCAGCCAGCGGAGGGCCGACACGCCCTGCGGCTCGGCGAGGTCGCCCTGGGCGCCGACGTCGCCGCAGCACTCGGGCTCCGGGCGGGGGACGCTCTGCTCTCGGACCCCACCGAGCTCTACGACATCAGCCGGCCGCCGGCGCTGAAGATGAGAGTAGCGGGGGTCTACCCTCCCGCAGGGACGCCCGACGACGGGGCGGTCTTCTGCGATGTCCGCACGGCCTGGGTGCTCGAGGGAATCGCCCACGGTCACGCGCCTGCGGAGGAGATCGACGAGGCCCTCGTACTGAGCCGAGCCGACGAGTCCGTGGCGGTGAGCGGCGCGCTGATGGAATACGCCGAGGTCACCGAGGAGAACGAGGGCTCGTTCCACTACCACGGCGACACGGCGCTCCTCCCCCTCAGCGCCGTGCTCGCGCTGCCCGCGAGCCGCAAGGACGGCACGCTGCTCAAGAGCGCGGTCAACGCCGAGGGGAGCTTCCAGGCGGTCACCCCCGCCGCGGTGATCGGCGACCTCCTCGGGGTCGTCTTCCGGATCAAGGCCTTCTTCGATCTCGTCGGCGTCTTCCTCCTGGGGACCACCGCGCTGCTGGTGTCCCTCGTCTTCTTGCTCTCCTCTCGCCTGCGTGGCGCAGAGATGCGCACCCTCGACCGGATCGGCGCGCCGCGGCGGGTCGGCGCCGGCCTCATCGGGATCGAGGCGGCCCTCGTCCTGCTCCTCGCCGGGGCGCTCGCCGGGGGCGCCACCGCCGCCACGCTCCGCTGGCTGCCCGACCTGGTGTCCACCTTCTGAGCCTGGTCTCCGCCCCGTCGGCCGGGTGCCCCCCCCCAGCTGGATACCCGGCCAGCCAGAAGCCTGAGCCCTGATCCACCGGAGACCTGCTGGTCTGGTGCGCTCTCCTGCGAGGATCTCTCCTCTTGCGTCCACCGCTTTGAGCTTCCGCTCTTCCTGAGCGCCCCTCTTCCGAGTCTCTTGTCCCCAGTCCCCCGTCCGAATTCCCCCGTCCGGGGCTTCTGGTGTGGGGCCCGCCACCCGAGTCCTCCCTCCTGGATCCGCCGCCACACCTGATGGGCACCGCACACCTCGTCCTCATCTCCGCCCTGCTCCTCGCTGGCTGCTCCGACCAGGGGGCGACCACCTCTTCTCCCACCGGCTTCCCCTCTGGCGGTGGCGAGCTGCGACCGGTCGTGGCGGTCGCCTCCGGGCCCGCCGAGCTGCTGGCGGCGGCCGCCGTCGGGCCGGAGCGAGTGGAGCGCGTGGCTCCGGAGGGTGCTCCCCTGGACCGCTGGCGCCCTGACGATGACGCCCTCGATGCCATGGTCTCGGCCCGGCGCGTGCTTGTGCTGGGCGACGAGGCAGAGCCCTGGCTCCAGCGAGCCGGACTCCCGCCGAGCCGGACCGTGCGCCTCGACGCGGCGATCCCCGAGGCCAGCTGGATCGAGGTCGGGAGCTTCGCCCACACCCACGGCGGAGGAGAGTCGCACACCCACGGCGGCGTCGTGGCCGAGGCGTGGACCGACCCTGCGCTGCTGCGCGCCATGGCCCAACGGACCCGGGGGCAGCTCGGCGCTGTCCTCGGCGAGGGAGAGGCCTCGGCGCCGGCCTGGACCCTCGGAGCCCGGATCGACGCCTACGCGGACGAGCTGGACGCGCTGGCCGAGGCCCTCGACGGACGGGCGCTGATCGCCACCCACCACGGCATGGAGTACCTGTGCCGGGCGGCAGGGATCCGCCTCGAGGTCACAGAGCTGGAGCTCGACGGGGGCGGCAGCCACCCCAATGACGATGCCGTGCGCCGCCTCGCCGAGCTCGCGGGGCAGGAGGGTGCCCACGCGGGGGTCCTGGTGTGGCCGGGCCCCCTCGATTCGGCCTTCGCGGAGAAGGCCCGGCAAGAGCTGGGCCTCAGGTCCGTAGACTTCGACCTGGGCGCGTCCCTCGCCGGGAGCGACACCCTCACGCGCCTGACCCAGAGCACCGCGCGCCTGCGCGCAGCGATCGCCCCTGAATGAACCGATGAGCACGATCTTCGATGCGATCCTCGATGGGGAGCTCCCCTGCCACCGCGTGTTCGAGAACGAGCACGTCCTCGCCTTCCTGGACATCGGGCCGCTCTCGCGCGGCCACGCCCTCGTCATCCCCAAGGAGCGCCGCGCCCAGCTCCACGAGCTGAGCGACGACGCTTCGGCGGAGCTCGGCCGGGTCCTCCCGCGGATCGCCCGGGCCGTGCTCTCGGCGACCGGCGCGACCGCCTACAACGTCCTACAGAACAACGGCTCCGAGGCCCATCAGGCCGTCTTCCACGTGCACTTCCACATCATCCCACGCTTCCCCGACGGCTCCGGGCTCGGCCTGGACTGGACCCCAGGAGAGCTCTCCGATGGCGAGGCCCTCGCCGCAGCCGTGGCCAGCGCGATCCAGAGCGAGGAGGGGTCACGATGAGCGGCTCCATCCTCATCCACGGAGGGACGGTCGTGGGCCGTGACGGCTCCTCCGCCGCCGATGTCCTCATCCTCGACGGCGTGGTGTCCGCGGTTGGTGAGGGCCTCGCAGCCGAGGCTCCAACGCCTGGCGTGGAGCGCCTCGACGCTTCAGGGCACCTGGTCTTTCCCGGCCTGACGGACCCGCAGGTCCACTTCCGAGAGCCAGGGATGCCCCACAAGGAGGACCTTAGCTCGGGCTCCCTCGCCGCCATCGCGGGCGGGGTCACGGCGTTCTACGAGATGCCGAACACCAAGCCGAACACCGACTCGCCGGAGCACCTGGAAGACAAGCTCTCGCGCGCCTCGGGACGCTGCCACACGGACTACGGCTTCTTCATCGGCGGGACACGCGAGAACGCGGATCGCCTCGGGGAATGGGAGACCCTTCCCGGCTGCGCCGGGATCAAGGTCTTCATGGGCTCGTCGACGGGCTCCCTGCTCGTGGCGGACGACCCCACCCTGGAGCGCATTCTGCGCTCGGGCGAGCGCCGGGTGACCTTCCACAGCGAGGACGATTATCGGCTGAAGGACCGCTACGCCGAGGTCCAGCCGGGAACGCACGTGCGGGAGCACCCCCACATCCGTGATGTGGAGTGCGCGGTGCGGTCGACCCGGAGGCTCCTGGACCTCGCCGAGAAGACGGGCCGCAAGATCCACATCCTGCACGTCTCAAGCGCAGATGAGGTCCACATGGTCCGGGAGCGAGACCTGGGCGACCTCGTGACCATCGAGCTGACCCCCAACCACCTCTTTCTCGCGGCGCCGGACTGCTACGAGACCCACGGGACCTGGGCCCAGATGAACCCGCCCGTCCGGGACCGAGCGCACCAGGAGGTCCTGCGCGAGGCCGCTGCGGACGGAACGGCGGCCTGCATCGGGTCGGATCACGCCCCCCATACGGCCGAGGAAAAGGCCCAGCCCTTCCCGGTCTCCCCGTCGGGGATCGCCGGGGTCCAGACCACCCTGCCGCTCCTGATGACCGCCGTCAGGGACGGTTGGCTGCGCCTTGAGGACATCGTGCGCCTCTGCGTGGACGGCCCTGCGAGGGTCTACGGGGACACCGGGCGCGGTCCATTGTCGCCTGGCGCCCTCGGAAACGCCGTGCTGGTGGACCCCCATGCGGGCGGGCGGGTCGACGAGCGTCCGTTCCACAGCCGGGCGGGCCGCACGCCATTCGCCGACGTGGCCCTCGCCGGATGGCCGGTGGGGACCGTCCTCCGTGGCAACGTGGCCTACCTCGAGGGCAGCGCCCGGGGTCCCTCGGCAGGGCGAATGGTCACGTTTCCGGGCTAGCCGGGATCCCGGGCTGGCCCCCGCCCGAAAGATCAGTGGCGCGAGATCGCCTGCGGAGGGGGACCGTGGATAAGATGCGCGCCAAAATTCGTGGTGGGCTCTGCTCTCACGGCCCATGAAAGGGCCGCGGGGTCCACACGGAAGGACCTCCGCTTGTCCACTTCCCAGCAGCCCTCGCGCCGCCTCCTCTGTCCAAGCCGGGCAGGGGCCACCGTCGCGACCTGACCCCCAACTCATGGCAACGATCAAAGCCAGACGAGGCCTCGATCTACCGATCCACGGCGCGCCCTCTGACGCCGCCGTCGTCGATCGCCTCGACGTCAATCGAGTCGCCCTGCTGCCCCAGGAAGTCCTGGGCGCGAAGGTCCGTCTGCTCGCCCAAGAGGGCGACACCGTCCAGGTCGGCACCCCGCTGATGTGCGATCGCCGCGACGAGGCGGCGCTCTTCACGTCCCCCGCCGCCGGCAAGATCACCGCGATCCACCGCGGCAAGCGGCGGGCGGTCCTCTCCATTGTGGTGGAGGCAACCGGCTACGACGACGCCGTCCCCTTCCACCCCGTTGACGTCAGCGCGGCGACTCGCGACGAGGTCAAGCAGGCGCTGCTCGGCTCGGGCCTCTGGCCGACGATCCGCCGGCGGCCCTTCGACCGAGTGGCGATCTCCACGGACGAGCCGGCGGCGATCATCGTGCAGGCATATGACTCCAGCCCGCTCGCTCCTGACCTGACCGAGGTCGTGGCGGGACGCGACTCCGACCTCAAGGTGGGGCTCGCCGCGCTGCGCAAGCTCACCGACGGCCTGGTCCATGTCGCCGTCAAGGACGGCGTCCGCTGGGGCCGATTCCTCGGCGACGGCATCCAGGTCCATCAGTTCCGCGGGCCGCACCCCGCCGGCACCGCGGGCTTCTCGATCCACAGCCTGTGCCCCGCCGGCGCCAACCGCACGGTCTGGCACGTCGGCGTGCAAGACGTGGCCGACATGGGCCGGCTCCTCCGGGACGGAAAGCGCCCCACAGAGCGCATCATCAGCCTCGGCGGCCCGGCCGCACGCTCGCCGAAGATTGTCAGGACGCGCCCCGGCGCCGATCTGGAGCAGCTCTGCCTCGGTGAAGTCGAGGCCAGCCAGCCCCGCTTCGTGAACGGCTCCGCGATCTGGGGCAACACCGCCAGCGTCGAGGAGCACACCGGCTTCGTCGGCCGCTGGAACACCCAGGTGACGGTCCTCGAGGACGGGGTATCCCGCGATCTGATCGGCTGGGCCCTCCCCATCAGCGGGCGCTACACCCAGACCAACACGGTCTGGGACAAGTTCTTCCGCAAGGCCTTCAAGTACGACACGGACACCAACGGCAGCCTGCGCGCCATCGTGCCCATCGGCCAGTACGAGTCCGTCATGCCCATGGACGTGCTCGCGACCCAGCTCATCAAGGCCCTCGCGGCCAAGGACCTCGAGTCCGCCGAGAAGCTCGGCGTCCTCGAGCTTTCAGAAGAAGACCTGGCCCTCTGCCAGGTCGTGGACCCCTCCAAGGTGCCGATCACCGACTGGCTCCGCGACATGCTGACCACCATCGAGAAGGAGGGCTGAGATGAAGATCCTCAGAGACACCCTCGACAAGTTCGAGCCGCTCTTCACGAAGGGCGGGAAGCTCGAGAAGCTGTACCCGGTCTACGAGGCCGCGGACACGTTCCTCTACACACCCGGGCACCGCACCGCCTCCGGGCCGTCTGTGCGCGACGGCATCGACCTGAAGCGACTGATGATCATGGTCGTCATCGCGCTGGTCCCCGCCACGCTCTTCGGCATGTGGAACGTGGGCTTCCAGCACCTGCGGGCCACCGAGGACTGGAACCTCGCCCCCACCGCGGCGCCCTTCTTCGAGTGCCTGCTCTACGGCGCGATCAAGTTCATCCCCGTCTACGCGGTGACGATCGTGGCGGGAGGAACGGCCGAGGCCATCTTCTCGATCATCCGCAAGCACGAGATCAACGAGGGCTTCCTCGTCACCTCGCTGCTGTTCCCCTTGACCCTGCCGCCGGACATCCCGCTCTGGCAGGTCGCCGTCGGGATCATCTTCGGCGTGGTCATCGGCAAGGAGATCTTCGGGGGCACGGGGATGAACATCCTCAACCCCGCTCTCACGGCGCGGATCTTCCTCTACTTCGCGTACCCGGTGGACATCTCCGGAGACCGCGTCTGGGTCTCGGGCAGCGGCTCGGGTGAGTGGATCGACGGCGCGACCGGCGCGACCCCCCTGGCGTTCTTCTACTCCAACGGCAACGCCCCGGAGGCGATGGCCGCGGCGGACTCCCTGAGCATCGGCTGGTTCGACGCCTTCATGGGCTGGATCCCCGGTTCGATGGGCGAGACCTCGACGCTGATGTGCCTGCTCGGCGCCGGCATCCTGATCTTCAGCAAGGTCGGCTCCTGGCGGATCATGGCGGGCTGCGGCATGGGCATGCTCGCCTTCACGCTGCTGCTCAACTTCGTCGCCTTCGCGGCGGGCCTCGGCGCGGACCACTACACGGCCGTCTCGCCGGCCTGGCACTTCGTCATCGGCAGCTTCGCCTTCGGCTCCATCTTCATGGCCACCGATCCCGTGTCCGCCGCCCAGACCAACACTGGGCGCTGGATCTACGGCTTCATGATCGGCGCCCTCACCATCCTCGTCCGCGTGCTGAATCCGGCGTACCCCGCCGGGATCATGCTCGCCATCGTCTTCATGAACGTGTTCGCACCCCTGATTGACCACTACGTCATGAAGGCGAACATCCGCCGCCGGGAGGTTCGTCTTGGACTTCAGTAACAAGTATGTGCTCGGGTTCGCCCTGGTCCTC
>Ga0102815_10001636_pt1 | contig 13935 bp, 8 predicted proteins | sample ColrivemetaGS759_FD_79113 | JGI IMG/M metagenome (GOLD analysis project Ga0102815, IMG submission 79113) | Estuarine microbial communities from the Columbia River estuary - Ebb tide ETM metaG S.759 | ecosystem: Environmental > Aquatic > Marine > Intertidal zone > Estuary | place: USA: Columbia...
ACGATCACGATGGAGAGGACGTTGGGCACGACGTGGGACAGCAGGATGCGTGTGGTCGACGCGCCGATGACGCGTGCCGCCTCGATGAACTCCGTGTTCTTGAGGCTCAGGACCTGGCCGCGCACCACGCGGGCCATGGTCAGCCAGTAGATGGCGCCGATGACCAGGAAGAAGATCTTCTCCCGGTCGATGCCGAACTGGTCCTCGAGCTCCGTGCGGTACTCGTTGACGACCGTGATCAGGAAGATGACCACGAAGATGAACGGGATCGAGTACAGCACGTCGACGATGCGCATCATCAGGTTGTCGATGCGCCCGCCCATGTAGCCCGAGAAGGCGCCGTACAGGACGCCGATCAGGAGCGAGCACAGGGACGCGATGATCCCGACAATGATCGAGGTCCGGCTGCCCCACACGATGCGCGCGAGCAGGTCGCGGCCCTGGCCGTCGGTGCCCATCCAGTTGCCCGTTTGCCACAGGCCAAAGGTGGCGATACGGGCCCGGCGCAGGGCGCGGTCCATGGCGCCGACCAGCCCCTTGAACTCCCAGTACCCATCCTCGTGGCGGATCTCCATGTAGGTGACACCGTCGATGGGGGACGCCGCGAGAGAGGCGGCCACCTGGCGGCCGAGGTCCATGGCCTCGACCCCCTCGAGCAGCTCGGCCTTGACGGTCTGGGCGCCACGGGGGGTGCCCTCCCAGGAGACCGCGGCCGAGCCCGCCAGGAGCGTCCCGTCCAGCAACACCGCGGTCGGGAGCGAGTCGAGCTCGGCGGAGAGGCGGTAGGCGACGACCCAGTCCCCGAGGCCAGGTCGGGCCTCCGCGCGGCTCAGGAACAGGCGGATCGAGCGGCCGCGGGCCTCCACGGACCAGCCGGACACCCGCGCCGGGTCGAACGCGGCGCCGTCTGCGCCCTCGAGGCGCAGGGAGTGGACCGCCCCGGTGGCTTCCTCGGCGCCCGAGGTGAAGACCTCCCAGCAGGTGGCCGTGCCACGGATGTCGGTCACGCCGTAGTCCACCTCGGGGGCGTCGCCCTCGAGCATCGGGACCGAGGCGTAGACCGCGAGGCCGGCCCCCTCTTCGGCGGGGTAGGTCTCGAGCACCGCGCCGCGGGCGCTGACCTCCGCGACGCGGGCGCGGGCCTCTTCCGCGGCGCCCTCGTCGTTGGCGGCGAAGATCACGGTGGAGCGGTGGCGCCAACCGTTGTTCCAGAGGTTGCGCGTGGCGCGCGTCGTGGCTGCGCCGCGGTCGGGGGCCTTGGTCGGCGCGGCCGGGATGCTCCAGAACCACTCGGGCGTCCCCGGCTCATCGCGCAGGGAGATGGCCTTGGGGGAGGGGATGGGCAGGAACGGCGCGAGCAGAGAGATCACGCCGAAGGCGGCCAGGAACAGCAGCGCGAAGAAGGCCGTGCGGTTGCGGCGGAGCCGGCGCCACGCGTCGGACCACAGGCTCTCGCCCTTGAACTGGCGCGCCTCCTTCGTGAGCCGCGCGAGCTCGGCCTCGTCGATGGACCAGCGTGAGGTTTGATTGGGGTCGCTCATCTCACTCGTCCTCCAGCTTGATCCGGGGGTCGAGCAGCGTGTACGCCATGTCGACCACCGTGTTGAGGGTGTAGACGAGCACCGTGAAGAGGATCGTCACGCCCATGGCGAGGGTGTAGTCCCGGTTCGTCGCGGCGTTGATGAAGTGCGAGCCGGTGCCGGGGATGAAGAAGATCTTCTCGATCACGAGGCTGCCCGTGAGGATGCCCGCGGTGGCGGGGCCGAGGTAGGAGACCACTGGGAGCAGCCCGCCCTTGAGGGCGTGCCGCATGACCACCGTGCGGGGCGCGAGGCCCTTGGCGTGGGCGGTCCGGATGTAGTCGGCGCTCAGGGTCTCGAGCATGCCCGTGCGGGTGAGGCGCGCGATGTAGGCGGCGAACACGAGCCCGAGGCAGAAGCCGGGGAGGAGCATGTGCTGGATCGTGCCCCAGCCGGCCACCGGCAGGAGCGGGATCAGGAACACGAACAGGATCACCAGGAAGCTCGCGATCACGAAGTTGGGGAGCGCGATGCCGCCGGTGGCCGCGATGCGCAGGGTCAGGTCGATGCCCGAGCCTGGTCGCAGGGCCGAGGCGATACCCGCGGACACGCCCAGGGCGACGGCGAACATCATGGACAGCACCCCGAGCAGGGCGGAGATCGGCAGGCTCTCCTCGAGGATGTCGTTGACCGTGAAGTCCTTGTAGCGGAACGAGGGGCCGAAGTCCCCGGTGAGCACGCCTCCGAAGGCGCGGGTGGGCTCGCCCTCGGCGCCCTCCGAGCGCCAGAGCGAGAACCCGCCCTCCTCATCGAAGGCGGCGAGGGCGCGCTGGTCGTCCAGGTTGAACGGGCCGACGTACTGCAGGTACTGGCGCCAGAGCGGCCAGTCCAGGTGGTAGCGGGCCTTGATGTTGGCCTCGATGACGGGGTCGAGCTTGCGCTCCCCATCGAAGGGGCCGCCCTTCACCGAGTGCATCAGGAAGAAGGACACGGTCATCACGGTCGAGATGGTGATGACGAACCACAGGAAGCGGCGGGCGAGGAAGCGCAGCATGGCTCAGTCTCCTCCCTCTTCATTCAGCGGCGGGGCTTCATTCAGTGGGGGGCCTTCATTCGAGGCACGGGCGCGGCCCTTGGGATGTGCCGGCGGGTACAGCCCGGCCTTGGGCCCCCAGGCCTCCACGGCCTGCATGTCGTCCCGGCCCATGTGCCCCGCGCGCTTCGCCGCCAGCTCCTCCTCATCCATCCAGTACCAGAACTTCGGGAAGTGCTCGTCCTTGACGTTGGGGAAGTAGCCCCCGAGGCGGGGGCTGAAGGTGGTCTGGGTCACGTAGTTATAGATGGGCAGCACTGGCAGCTCGTCCACGAGGATGGCCTCGGCGGCCTGCAGCATGGCCATGCGCTTGGCCGGGTCGAGCTCCGCGGCCGCGTCGCGCACCAGCCGGTCGTAGTCCGCGTTGCCCCAGCCGGTCTTGTTGTTCTCGCCGCCGGTGACGAACAGGTCCACGAAGTTGTTGGGGTCCGCGTAGTCGCCGATCCAGGCGGAGCGCGAGACGTCGTAGCCGACGTTGGACTGGGTGTCGAGGTACACCTTCCACTCCTGGTTCAGGAGCTTGGCGTTGATGCCCAGGTACTTGGACCACGCGTCCGCGATGACGAGCGCGATCTGCATGTGCGCGTCGGCGGTGTTGTAGTGGATCTCGATCGTGGGGAAGGTCTTGCCGCCGGGACCGTAGCCGGCTTCTGCCATCAGCCGCTTGGCCTCTGCCACGTCCGCCTCGTAGCTCGCCCCGTGGGGCATGTTGGCGTTGGTGTACCCCGCGAGGCCGGGGGGCACGAGGGCGTAGGCGGGGACCTGGCCGGCCTTTGTGACCTTCTCGCAGATGTCCTTGCGCGGGATGGTGAGGGACAGGGCGCGCCGCACGAGCGGGTCGTCCAGGGGCGGCTTGGTGACGTTGACCCGGTAGAAGTACGTGCCCAGGTAGGGGATCGGGTTGAAGTCCTCCCGGGGCATCAGCTCCTGGATGACGTTGGCCGGCGGCACGTCGATCCAGTGGCACTCGCCGGTGAGGTAGAGGTTGAGCGCCGTCGTGTACGACTCCACGGCCAGGGCGTCGACCGTCTCGAAGGCGACGTTGTCCGCGTCCCAGTAGCTGGGGTTCTTGACGAAGCGGATGCGGTCGTTCACGCGGCGGAACTCCACCACGTAGGGCCCGTTGCAGACGATGTTCTCGGGGCGCAGCCACTGCTGCTGCCAGCGGTCGGGGAAGCGCTCCTGGGCCTCCTCGATGTTGCGGCGGTTCACCGGGAACATCGGGTAGAAGGCCATGAGCTCCAGGAAGAACGGCGTGGGCGCCTTCAGCCTGAAGCAGAGCGTGTACTCATCGGGCGCGGTGATCCCGACGGTGTCGAACCCGTGCACGGCGCGGCCGTCCTCGACCTCGGTGGTGAAGGCCTCGGCGCCCTCGACGTACCAGAGCATGTAGGCGTACTCGGCCGCCGTCTGGGGGTCGAGGAAGCGCTCGAAGGACCACATGAAGTCCGCCGAGGTGACCTGGTCGCCGTTGGACCAGAGGGCGTCGTGGCGCAGGTGGAACGTGTACTCGAGGCCGTCGTCCGAGACCTCCCACCGCTCTGCGACCCCTGGGAGAGGCTCAAGTGTCTCAGGGTGAGACACCAGGAGGCCCTCAAAGAGCATCCGGATGGCCCGCCCCTCAGGCACCCCGGTCACGGTCGCGGGGTCCAGGGTCTGGACCTCGGTGCCGTTGTTGAACACGAAGTCCGCGGGCTCGAGGCGGGCCCCGCGGGTGGCGTAGATCGCCCCCCCGAGGAGGCTCGCCAGGAGGGCGACGGGGATCACCTGGCGGGCGATGCGTTGGAGGGCCATGGAAGCTCAGGAGCGACGGGAGAGGGGGCCGGGGCGGGCCGAGTCTAGGGCATCAGGACCTGCGCTGTGCGATCGGGCTTCGGTGGGGAGGCGCCCCCCCCTGCCGCTCGACCTGGCGGCTCGCCATGGGAGAGAGGGGGGAGGGGGAGGGTTCCCCCGTCCCCTGATCGGTCAGCCTCGGAGCCACCGGTCAGCGCCAGGTGGCGGTGATGCGCGGTTGCGCGGGGGGGGCGGATCCAGGAGGCTCTCTGCATGGAACGACGAGACTTCATGAAGGCAACTTCGCTCGCCGCGGCGGCGGGAGCGGTGAGTATGGCGAGCGGATGTCAGGCCCCCGGGGCCGGAGAAGGGGCGTCCAGCGACGGGGCGCCGGATCAGCCTGCGCCGGGTTCGCTCGACGCGATCTTCGGCGAGCACATGGAGGCCGAGCTGGCGGGGGACCTCGACAAGACGATGGCGACCATGACGCCAGACCCGCACATCGTGAACATCCCCACGATGATCGGCGGCCAGGGACCGGCCGGCGTGCGGCAGTTCTACGCCAACCGCCTGATCGGACAGTTCTTTCCGGAGGACGTGCAGTTCGAGACCATCTCGGAGACCGCCTCCGACAAGCACCTTGTCACCGAGATGGTCATCTCCTTCACGCACACGATCGAGATGGACCACATCCTCCCGGGCGTCGAGCCCACGGGGAAGTACGCCGAGGTCGTGTTCGTGGTCATCGTCGGCTTCAAGGACGGGAAGGTCGAGTTCGAGCACATCCACTGGGACCAGGCGAACCTGCTGGTCCAGCTGGGGCTGATCGACCCTGCCGGGCTGCCGCTCACCGGCGCGGGGGCCGCGGCGAAGCTCCGCGACGCCTCCATCCCCGATCCATTTTACGGCGAGTCGTAGCCCTCGCCAACGAGCTCGGAGCCGCGACCGTGAGCGCTCCGCAGAGGCCGTAGGCGCAGCCTCATGGTCTGAGGCGCTGTTCCGCGAGGGCGAGGTGGGGGGGGCGGTGTCAGCACGCACTGGCCCGCGGCCTTGCGGCCGAGCAGATGTCGCCTGCGCCCTATTCTTCCAGGGCGATCAAGGCGCCGATGGCGCGGTCCACGAGGCCGGGGACCGCGGGGCCGGCGGCGTTGGCCGCCACCAGGAAGGCGCGGTTGGTCCCGGGCGCGATCCAGACCGTCGCGAACCAGGTGGTGTTCGAGCCGCTGTGAGTCAAGGCAGTGCCCCTTGCCCACCCTCTCTTGGTCACTAGCCAGCCGCAGGCATAGTCGTCGAGACCGACCTCCACGAGCTTCTCACGTGAGGCGGCGGAGAGAAACGGAGCGTCGGCGCCCTCGAGATTCTCGGCGGCGGCATCTTCCGCGGCGGCGGCGTCGGTGAACTGGAGCACGAAGCGCGCCCAGCCCGCCACGGGCAGGTGCACGGTGCCGGCCGGGCCGAGGGCGGGGTCATTGTCGAGCTGCACCGGGCTTGGCGCTCCCCGGCGGACCACGTGACCCCACGGCGCGTCCTCTTCTCCGAGGGTCCCTGGGGCGCCGAAGCCGGCGCCCTCGATCCCCAGGGGCTCGAACACGTCGGTCCTCATGAGCTCCTCCCAGGGGGCGTCGCGGGCGGCCTCGACCATGGCACCGGCGACCATGTAGCCGAGGTTGGAGTAGAGGAATCCTGTGCCCGGCGCTGCGGCCGGGGCCTCCTTCAGCGACGCGGCGGCGAGCTCGATGCGGCGCTCCCGAAGCGAGCGGTCGGTGAAGTCACGCCAGTTGGGGGCGTTGGCCGGCGCGCCGCTGGTGTGACGCAGGAACTGGGTCAGGGTCGCTCCGCGGTAGGCCTCGTGGACCCTTGGCGCGAGGTCCGGCAGGACCTCCTCGAGGGTCGAGTCCCAGCGGAGGAGACCGGCGTCCACCTGTCGAGCTGCGAGGACGGCCGTCATGGCCTTCGTGTCCGAGCCCACGTGGACCGGATCGCCGGGCTGCATGGGGGCTTCGCCGCCGGCCTTGCGAAGGCCCCAGGCGGCGACCTGCGTATCACCCTCAGCCCGGGCGATGGCTGCCACGGCGCCTGGGACAAGGGCGCCCTCGAAGACCCCAGCGAGGGCGTCCTTGATCGCCGGGTCCACCTGGGCGTGGTCGGCCGCCAGCGCCGGCGGCGCGATCGTTTGTTCCTGGGCCGCAGCTTCCGGATCAGCGGAGCAACACAGGGCGACTAGGGAAGCGGCGAGGGATCCCGCGAGGGCATAAGGGTGGCGCATGGTTCGCGGGCGCGCGGCCCGGGCGGGGGGCGGGCTGTCGGGCAAGCAGAGTAGCAAAGGGCCGGACCTCGGCTGGATCGAGGAGGTGGCCTGTCGCCATGGGCCGCCTTGGGACTAAGGTAAGTGGCCACCCGTGCACCTGCAAAGGTGGCGACCCATCCGCGAGTTCCCGAACGCCCCATGCTTGAAACCATGCTCGAGTCCACGTTCTCTTCCGCGCGCCGCTGGCGCACGACCTTGGCCCTTGGCCTCGTGGCGGCTCTCGCCGCGAGCCCTGTCGCCCACGCCGTGGGCGGGGACGACGCTGACGAGGCGGTGGTGGACCAGTTCCACCCGGACAAGGGCGACGGCAAGGCGCCGCTCTACGGCGGCCGGGCCATCGTCCACGTGCCGTCCCTGCCGGAGAACATGTGCTACCCGATCGAGAACTCGGCGGTGACGCGCCGGTTCCTCTACGAGACGCACGAGACGCTCCTGCTGCAGGACTGGTGGTCCCACGAGTACGTGCCCGACGCGGCGGCCTCCTGGGTCGAGGAGGACCTCGTGCTCCTGAAGCCCGACGCCCCCGCGGTGGAGGGTGAGATCTCCGCCCAGGTCGTCCGCCGTGGCGAGGGAGAGACCGGCCTCCGGGAGGTGCGTGCGGTGTACGGATCGATCACCGACGCCGGCGCCAACTGGACCATCTCGCCCATGTCCAAGGGCTCGTCCATCGCCGGCCCCGTCCAGGTGCCAAAGGGCGCCGTGGAGCGCGTGGAGCGTGGCACCGTCTTCACGGTCTCGCTGCGCGAGGGTGTGCGCTGGCAGCCGTCCCTCGTCTATTCGGCCGAGCAGTCGGCCAAGTTCGGAGACCAGTTTCTCGACGCGGACGACGTGTACTACTCGTGGTCGATCTACCGCAACCCCGAGGTCAACTGCGACGAGAAGCGCTTCCAGTTTGAGAAGATCTCCGCCTGCGAGGTCGTGGACGAGCTGACCGTGCGCTTCTTCTACGAGAAGCAATACGCCTACGCACTCGAGTCCATTGGCACGTCGCTGACCCTGCTGCCGTCGCACATCTACAGCCTGATGGACGAGCAGTGCCCTGACCATGACGAGGGCGCGTCGCTCAGCAAGCAGGCCGAGCACCTGAACAAGAACCCGCACAACAAGCTGTGGGTGGGCCTCGGCCCGTATCAGGTGACCGAGTGGACCCAGCAGTACGTGGAGGCCGAGCGCTTCGTCGGCGCGGACGGCAAGCCCGCGTACTTCGACGCGGCCAAACGCCCGGGTTACTTCGACACCATCCGCTGGCGCTACATCGACAACGACGAGGCGGCCATGAACGCGCTGCTCAACGGAGAGGTCGACTTCTTCGAGCGCGTGAAGTCAGACGATTACTTCGGCGGTCGGGCCTCGAGCGAGTCCTTCCTGGAGGAGTTCTACAAGGGCTACTACTACATGGGGGCGTACGGCTACACCGGCTGGAACCTCTATCGACCCCAGGTCAAGGACATCGCCGTCCGCAAGGCCATCGCGATGGCCTTCGACTTTCAGACGTACCGGAAGACCCAGTACAACGGCCTGGCGCGCCAGATCACGGGGCCGGTGCCCTACCAGAGCGAGGGGTATCCGCGGGACATGGCCGCGCTGCCCTACGACCCCGACGGAGCCCTCGACATGCTCGAGGATGCTGGTTGGTACGATCGGAACGGAGACGGCATCGCCGACAAGGACGGGGTCGAGCTCGTGATCGAGTTCCTCTATCCCAGCGGCAACGATGCCTCGAAGCTCTTCGGCATCGCGCTGCAGTCCGCGGTGGAGGACCTCGGGATCAAGATCAACCTCGCCTCGCTGGAGTGGGCGACCTTCCTGGAGCGGATCAAGTCCCGGGAGTTCGACGCGTGCAACCTGGCCTGGGTGCCGCCCCTCGAGTCCGACCCGGAGCAGCTGTGGCACTCCAAGTGGGGCGCGCGGGACAAGAAGTCGTCCAACAACTCCGGCGTGATGGATCCCAAGATCGACGCGATGATCGAGGGGATTCAGGCGGAAATTGACCGTGAGACCCGCATGGCGCTCTGGCGTGAATTCCACCGCTACATTTACGAGGAAGTTCAGCCCTACCTGTTCATGTACAACGTCCCGAAGAAGTTCGGCGCCTCCCTCAAGGTGCGCGGGATCCGCAACTCGGCGATCGACCCCGGCTACGTGATCCGCGACTGGTACTTCGTGGATCCGTCGGTCAAGGGAACGCGCAAGAGCCTCGAGAAGTGAGGGACGGGTCCGGCACCGGGTCTCCCCGGCCGGACGGAGCCAAAAAGCGGCGGCCCGCTGTCGAGTCGGACTCGACAGCGGGCCGCCGCTGTTGTCTGATGGCGCGCCCACTAGGCGCCCCGACCCTCACCGAGTCCCTTCCCCGACGTGCTCGCCTACATCCTGCGCAGACTCCTGCTGATGATCCCGACGACGATCGGGGTCACGCTGGTGATCTTCTCGCTCTACCACATTGCCCCCGGCGACCCCGCGCTCATCGCGGTGGGCAGCCAGAGCGATGCGGACCTGGGCGCCGCGAGCGACAACGAGTCGCAGATCGACAAGTTCCGGCGCGAGCACGGCCTCGACCGGAACATCGCGATTCAGTTCCTCGACTATGTCGGGCCCCTCAACCTCAGCGCCGACGGGCACGCCTGGTTCAGCTCCCCGCGCTCGGAGCGGGTGGTGGACGAGCGCGACGTACCGGGCGATGGGGGGGAGACCATCGCAGAGGGCCGCCCCGCGCCCATCGAGCACCTCTACGAGACGTCGGTTGAGGAGCGTGCCACCCTGGACGAGCTCGTGACCGTCCTCGTCGAGTCGCCCTCCAGCGGTGGAGACGGCGAGGCGAGCGCCGCAGCCCAGGCCGCCCTGGTGGACTTCGCCGCCGAGTCTCCGGGGCAGCGGGACAAGGCGCTCGCTCGCGTCTTCCAAGGGCTCTTCGATCAGCGCCTCGGCGGCCCGACCCAGGAGCCCGTGATCCAGCGGGTCTCTGGCTGCCTCACGGCGATCACCGGCGCGGCTCCTGAGCTCTCCGAGGGGCTCACCGAGCTGGACGGCCCCCGGCACGAGGTGCGGCGCTGGTTCGCTTGGTACTACACCGAGGGCGGCGGAGATCGGACGACCAACTCCGGTGAGAAGCCCTACGGCGGTCTGCTTGCGTTCGACCTCGGCGAGGAGATGCAGTCCGGCCAGTCGGTGCGCGAGGAGATCCTCAAGCGGCTCAAGGTCACCGTGCCCCTGAGCCTCGTCGCGGTCCTCCTCTCCTACCTCATCGCGCTGCCCCTCGGCATCGCGAGCGTGCGGCGGCAGGGCACGGCGCTGGACGGCGGCCTGACCATCGTCCTGTTCGTCCTCTACTCCATCCCGACCTTCTGGGCGGGGCTGATGCTGGTGCTGATCTTCGGCAAGACCGGCACCGACTTGCTCCCGATCCTCGGCCTGCACGACAAGGACGCGGACCCCTCGAACACTCTTGCCTACGCTTGGGACACGGTGCTGCACTGCATCCTCCCGGTGCTGACCCTGACGTATGGCAGCCTCGCCTACCTCTCGCGTCAGATGCGGGCCGGGATGCTGGACGTGATCCGGCAGGACTACATCCGCACCGCCAAGGCGAAGGGGCTCAGCGATGACCGGGTGGTCTATCGCCATGCCCTGCGCAACTCGATGATCCCCGTGCTGACGCTGCTCGCGTCGATCCTTCCGATCCTCATCGGCGGCTCGGTCATCGTCGAGTTCATCTTCGACATCCCTGGGATGGGCAAGTACGCCTACGAGGGCCTCTTGCGGCGGGACTTCTCCATTGTGATGGCGACCACGATCTTCGTCGGGGTCATGACCCAGTTCGGCATCCTGCTGTCCGACATCGCCTACTCCCTCGTGGATCCCCGGATCCGTCTCCACTGATGGTCGAAGAAGTCAGCAACGACGGCGTGCCGAAGCGCAAGCCGAGCTTCAACGACATGCCGCTCGACGAGACGGGCTTCGTGTCGGAGTACTCCAAGGACTACTGGGACCTCGTCTTCGAGCAGCTGGGTAAGCGCACCCTCTTCAAGGTGGGGGTCGCGATCCTGACCCTGCTCTATGGGATCGCCATCTTCGCGCCCGTGATCGCCAATGACCGCCCGTTCAAGGTCGAGTCGGTGGATCTCAAGGGCTACGGCAGCGCCCTGCGCATCCTGCGCCCCATGGCCACCACGGCCAACCGGCTGGCGCAGCAGTCCGAGGCGGACTTCAGCGCCTCCCTCGCCTCCGCCGCACCGGGCGCTCCCGCGACCCGCGCCGCGGCGGCGCGGGTCGAGTTCGACGCAGCCGAGCTGCGGCTCGCGACCATGCGCTCCATGCTCCCCACGGACGCGGCCGAGCCGCTGACGGCCTACGAGCAGCATTTCTCGAAAGGCGCTGACCTGCTCGACTCGGGGGACAGCGAGGGGGCCGCTGCGGAGTTCGGCGAGGCCAAGACCATCGCGCGCGCGCTCCGTAAGGACCTCAAGGCTCTCGACCCGGCCAAGCCGGAGGCGGGCGGCGTGCCGCTGACCAGCCGCATGGAGCTGCCGCTCCTGGAGTCCATCGCCGCCTGGGAGGTGGTCCTGATGGTGCTCTGGCTGCTGTGGGCCAGCTGGCCCGTCTGGAATCGACTCTGGAACGGCATGGTCCTCGGCGGCGACTGCGAGCGGATTCGCCGGTCTCGGCGGCTCAAGCTGGTGGCGTGCTTCGGCCTCGCCATCCTCTCCAGCGTCCTTTGGCGCAACAGCTTCGGCCCCACGGCCGAGTTCGACTTCGCGAGCCACAAGCAGGGCATCACCGACGGCAACGTCGTGCTGCTGGCCAAGGGCAAGACCACCGCGGACCTGGTCACCGACCCGGCGGCCGCCGTCGGCGCCCTCGTTTGGCCCATGGTCCCCTTCGGTTACGACGAGCTTCACGCTGACGAGAAGTTCCGCCCGCCCACGTGGACGGGCAAGAGCGAGCGGGACCCCGAGACCGGGCTCCCCGTGGACCTCGTCGGGGAGGAGCTGGCGGGGGGCTTCGCGCCCGCGGAGGTCTCCGTCGAGATTCGAACTGGCGAGCCGGCCCTCAACGCCGCCGGCCGTCACCCCCTGGGGACGGACGAGAGCGGGCGCGACGTGCTCAGCCGCATGATCTGGGGCGGTCGGGTGAGCCTCTCGGTGGGCATCCTCTCCGCGGCGCTCCTCACCATCATCGGCGTCATCATCGGCTCCATCGCCGGCTACTTCGGCGGCTGGATCGACATCGGGATCATGCGCGGGATCGAGATCCTGCAGTCCATCCCCGCGTTCTTCCTCATCCTGTTGGCGCTGGCCTTCACCGACCCCGAGACCGTCCCGCCCATGTTCGCCATCGTGCTGGTCATCGCCATCGTCCGTTGGACGGGCGTGGCGCGCCTGGTGCGCGGTGAGTTCCTGCGGCTGCGCGAGCAGGAGTTCGTGGTGGCCTCCCAAGCGCTGGGCTTCAGCTCGCGCCGGACGATCTTCAAGCACGTGCTGCCGAACGCCATGTCGCCGGTCCTCGTGGCCGCGGCGTTCTCGGTGGCGGCGGGCATCCTCACGGAGTCCGCGGTGTCGTTCCTTGGGTTCGGCATCCGCGAGCCCGACGCCTCGTGGGGCGCGATCGTCAACGAGTCGCGCAACCCAGAGAACTGGTGGATCCAGATGTTCCCGGGCGTGGCGATCTTCGTCACGGTCACCTGCTACAACCTCGTCGGCGACGCGATCCGCGACGCCATGGACCCCAAGATGAAGGTCTGATGGCGGACGCGAACCAAGACCAGAAGGACCTCCTCCGCATCGAGGGGCTCAAGACCTACTTCCACACGGATGACGGGACCGCCAAGGCGGTGGACGGCGTGAACTACGCCATCAAGCCCGGTGAGACCCTGGGCGTCGTGGGGGAGTCCGGCTCGGGCAAGAGCGTCACCGCGCTCTCCATTCTGCAGCTCCTGCCCATGCCTCCGGGCAAGTTCGAGGGCGGCCGGATCCTGTTCCGCGGCGAGGATCTGCTCACCGCGGATGAGGAGCGGCTGCGCGAGATCCGGGGCAACGAGATCGCGATGATCTTCCAGGAGCCGATGACGGCGCTGAACCCGGTCTTCACCGTGGGCGACCAGATCGGTGAGACGGTTCGGCTGCACCAGGGGCTCGACGCCGAGGCCGCGCGGGAGCGCTCGATCGAGATGCTGCGCCGCGTGGGGATCCCCGCGCCGGAGCAGCGCGTGGACGAGTATCCGCACCAGCTCTCGGGCGGCATGCGTCAGCGCGTGATGATCGCCATGGCCATGGCGTGCGACCCCTCGCTGCTCATCGCGGACGAGCCGACGACGGCGCTCGACGTGACGATCCAGGCCCAGATCCTGGACCTGATCAAGGAGCTCCAGGAGGAGGCGGGGATGAGCGTGCTGCTCATCACCCACGACCTCGGCGTCGTCGCAGAGACTGCTCACCACGTGGCGGTCATGTACGCCGGTCGCGTCGTGGAGTACGCCTCTGCGGACGAGATCTTCGAGCGCCCTCGGCACCCCTATACGATCGGCCTCATGCGCTCGCTGCCGGACCTCGCGGTGGCCGGCGAGCGGCTGACCACGATCCCTGGGATCGTGCCGAGCGCCACCAACTTCCCGAGCGGCTGCCGCTTCCGGACCCGCTGCCCGCTCGCGACGGACCTCTGCACCAGCGACGTCCCGCCGCTCGCGCCCGTGGACGCAGGGTCGTCCCACACCGCGGCGTGCCACCACCTCGAGCAAGCGCAGGAACTCTGATGACCATGACCAGCGCCATGACCGAATCAGGGCCCGGCGACGCCGGGGCCGATCCGCTGCTCGAAGTCCGGGGCCTCAAGAAGCACTTCCCTATCCGCAGCGGCGTGCTCCAGCGGCACACCGGCGACGTCAAGGCCGTGGACGGGCTCGACTTCTCCCTGGGCCGGGGCGAGACCCTCTCTCTGGTGGGGGAGTCGGGCTGCGGCAAGACCACCGCGGGCCGCTCGACGCTGAGGCTCATCGAGCCCACCGCGGGGGAGGCGATCTACCGGCCTGAAGCCGGGGCCGAGGTGGACCTCTTCAAGCTCGGGAAGGGCGAGATGCGCTCCTTCCGGCGCGACCTGCAGATCATCTTCCAGGACCCCTACGCCTCGCTCAACCCGCGGATCACCGTCGGCAACGCCGTCGGTGAGGCCCTCGCAGTCCACGGGCTCGCGCAGGGCTCGGCGCTCCAGGACCAGGTGGCCGAGCTCCTCAGAAAGGTCGGCCTGCGCCC
>Ga0102815_10001641_pt1 | contig 13924 bp, 10 predicted proteins | sample ColrivemetaGS759_FD_79113 | JGI IMG/M metagenome (GOLD analysis project Ga0102815, IMG submission 79113) | Estuarine microbial communities from the Columbia River estuary - Ebb tide ETM metaG S.759 | ecosystem: Environmental > Aquatic > Marine > Intertidal zone > Estuary | place: USA: Columbia...
ACCGTCCGCTACAATCAATAGGGGCACGTCTTTCTGATACTCAAACCGCACTTGCCCAGGCCGCTTCAACAGCAACTTGCCGGTCAGCGTCCCGCCACTTCTGTCCGTCTGCGTGAAAGTCGCTGACATCGTGCCCACGGCTTTCATATGCATTACCACCCGTGCCATTAGCTCGGACGAAGACTGCGCGAAGCTAGGCGTCGTAGCAACGAGCGCCGCTGGCGCAAACAACAAGGCATATTTTGAAAAAGTCATCTTTGCTTCCTTGGGATGGGCGGCAGTGATCACTATCCAGACTGCCTTGAACCCCGACTTAACGGCTAAACTGGATCGCCATTCCGATCACGCAGCACTTCGCGGCGGCCAATATGGTTAGGCGCGCTGATGAAACCGTCTTCTTCCATCCGATCAATCAACCGCGCCGCGCTGTTGTACCCAATGCGCAATTGACGCTGAATCCAACTTGTCGAGGCCTTTTGGCTTTCGAATACAATCTGGCACGCCTTGCGATATTGCGAATCTTCTTCGCTGTCATCGCCACCCATTCCGCCAAAGTCGAAACCGCCGTCTTCGGGCTCTTCTGTCACGGCCTGAATATATTCTGGCTGTCCTTGACCACGCCAATGGTCGGCAACGCGACGCACTTCATCGTCGGACACAAAGGGCCCATGAATACGCGACAATCCGCGACCACCTGCCATATAGAGCATGTCGCCCTTACCCAGCAGCTGTTCTGCACCTTGTTCGCCAAGAATAGTCCGGCTGTCGATTTTTGACGTCACATGGAAGGAAATGCGGGTGGGCAAGTTGGCCTTGATGACACCCGTAATAACATCGACCGAAGGACGCTGCGTTGCCATAATCAAGTGAATCCCCGCCGCCCGAGCCTTTTGCGCCAGACGCTGGATCAAAAATTCAACTTCTTTACCTGCTGTCATCATCAAGTCCGCCAACTCATCAACGATGATCACAATCTGCGGCATGGGTTCGTAAGCGAGGCTTTCTTCCTCATATTGCGGTTGGCCAGTCATCGGGTCATAACCGATTTGGACCTTGCGGCCCAATGGCGTACCCTTTGCCTTTGCCCCACGGACCTTTTCATTGAAATTTGCAAGATTACGGACGCCAAGCGAGGACATCATACGGTACCGCTCCTCCATCTGCTCAACTGCCCATTTCAGGGCGCGGATGGCCTTTGCAGGCTCGGTCACCACTGGCGACAGCAGATGGGGAATGTCATCATAGCTGCTCAGTTCAAGCATCTTGGGGTCGATCATGATCATCCGGCACTGGTCAGGCGTCAGGCGATAGAGCAGCGACAAGATCATACAGTTCAGGCCAACTGATTTACCCGATCCGGTTGTTCCTGCGACCAATAGATGGGGCATCGGCGCAAGGTCAGCAATAACGGGATCGCCCGAAATATTCTTACCCAAGATTATTGGCAATGCGCCCTTTTGCTCCACAAAAGCGTCCGAGCCCACCATCTCCTGAAACACAACGGCTTCCCGGTGTGCATTAGGAAGCTCGATGCCCATCACTGTGCGGCCAGGAATAGTAGAGACGCGCGCGGACAGCGCGGACATGTTGCGCGCAATGTCTTCGGCTAACTGAACGACACGGCTTGATTTGATACCCGCCGCTGGTTCCAGTTCGTACATCGTCACGACAGGGCCGGGGCGAACTGCGACAATCTGCCCCTTCACATGGAAGTCATCGAGCACCGATTCCAGCAATCGCGCATTGGCTTCCAGCGCCGCCTTGTCGAGTTTAGGCACTGAAATCGAGGATGGCGGATCAAGCAAGTCAAGCGAGGGCAAAGTAAAGCTGCCAAAGAAGTCGCCTTGCCGCGCACCGGTAGAAAAAGCGGCTTTTTTAGGCGCGAGCGTGCGGTCCTCAATCACCGGCGGCTTGCGTTGATCTGGCTCTACAGCTTTGCGTGGCGGCTTCGGCTCAACAATCTGTGGCGCAGGCAGGTCGTCGCCCGATAAAGCCGCGATCCCAAGATTTGCGTTTCCAAATTTAGGTATAGTTAGTGTCGGGATGCGCAGCAATGGCCGTTCCAGCTGAAGCGACCGGATGACCAATGCTACCCCAGCCGCCAAAGCACCGACTATCAGTGACACCCGAAGCAAGATTCCCAAAATACCCTGAATTTGGTTCACGAGCGCACTGACGCCATTACCCAACATCAACGCAATCAACCCGCCCCATCCAGCAGGGAGCCCTATGTCGCTGCCCTGTTGCCAATAAGCCATGCCAAAACCAATCAACAGCATACCGATCAGGCATAATGTTAATTGTCGTTTCCATTGTGGCTGCGGGACATCGCGCCACAAACGCCGCGCAAACACCAGCATCAGTGGCAACAAGAATATCGCAGGTACGCCAAGCAGGAAAAGCGCAGCATCTGCAACATAAGCACCGCTTTGGCCCATCCAGTTGTGCTGCACATCGGCCGCTGCGCTGTTATATGCAGCGTCACCTGCGGAATAGCTGAGCACCGCAAGCCCGTAAAACATGGCAAATAGCCCTAACGCTGCCGCGCCAAACAAGGCGCCGCTGCGGATCAGCGACGCACGCATAACCTGGCGCCAATTGGCGAGGTTCGATTTCGGACTGAATTTTGAAATGCGCAAGGCCATGTTACGAATGCCGATATGTATGAAGTCGCAAAGGACCGAATAGCTCCCTTTTCGGCGTCAGCGGACTCCTCGTCAAGTATTAGAGGGCAAAAGGGCGCGTGACTGGCTTTATATAGTCAAAATCCTGCTTTGAATCCGGCGCTTTGTTGCGGCATAGGGACGATATGAAAAACAAGGCAGATGTAATCATCATTGGCGGCGGCCTCATTGGTCTCACACAAGCTCTGGCACTGGCATCGCAAGGCATTACGAGCCATGTCATTGACCGCGCGGACCAGGCTAGCATGCTGGAGGCAGGATTTGATGGGCGCACTTTTGCCATCTCTAGCTCAAGCTATAAATTATTTGAATCGATGGGTCTTGGCGACGCATTGGCCGACAAAGGCTGCCCCATTGAGAAGATTTGGGTGAGCGACGGGTTGAAACCGGGGTCGCTCGATTTCGCGCCAGCGGAAGATGATGGGTTTTTAGGCCAGATGTTTGAAAGCCGTTTTTTGCGCGGCGTGCTTTATAAGGCTGCGAAAGGACATACGGCAATACAGCTACACATGCCTGCCAACATAATCGAAAAATCCCGAGATGCAGGCGCAGTGACCGTGACCCTTGAAGGCGGAAAAGTCTTAACAGCAGACCTGATGATCGTTGCCGAAGGCCGCAAGAGCGAGACCCGCGAAGAGGCTGGGATTCACATCGCCCATTGGCAATATGACCATCATGCTATTGTCGGCGCGATTTATCATGAACAGCCGCACAACAATATTGCCTATGAAATTTTTTACCCCACAGGGCCCTTTGCCGTCCTGCCAATGTTGGATGACGCACAAGGCCGCCACCGTTCCGCGCTTGTCTGGTCCGTAGAGTCCAAGGATGCGGCCGGTTACCTAAAGCTTTCGCAGCGTGGATATGCTGCTGAACTTGAAAAAGGCATGGGCGGACTGTTGGGTAAAGTCGAATTGTCCGCCCCTTTGTCTTCTTACAAATTGGGTTTCCACCATGCGGCGTCGATTAAGGCAGAGCGAATGGTACTGATTGGGGATAGTGCGCACGGCATTCATCCGATTGCGGGGCAAGGGCTGAATTTGGGCTTGCGCGATGTCGCGGCGTTAACTGAGGTGCTGGTGGATGGCATGCGTCTTGGTCTCGGCTTTGGCGATGCGCAGTTGCTGGATCGTTATAGCCGGTGGCGCAGTATCGACACGTTGCTAATCGCAGTTTCAACAGACGGGCTAAACCGTTTGTTTTCCATACCTGGAAAAACCGCATCGGCGGTCCGGCGTTTTGGGATGGCAATGGTCCAGCGCACCGCACCAGCCAAGGCCTTTTTCATGGCCGAGGCACGGGGTGAAAGCGGCGCGCTGCCCAAAATGCTACAAGGTATTCCGGTATAAAATCCGATTAACCCTGCGTTACAGGTACAAGGCGTATTTCGACCCGGCGATTGGCCGAACGGCCTGCGGCATCCAAGTTGCTCGCCTTTGGCTGACTTTCGCCATAACCGCGCGCCGCCAAGCGCGCAGATTGCACACCGCGTGTCGACAAATAATCCGCCACCGCAGATGCACGACGTTCGGACAGTGTTTGATTATAGGCATCTGAACCGGTGGAATCGGTGTGGCCTAACACGTCGACATAGGTTTTCTCATATTGCGTCAATGTTGACGCAAGCTGATCAAGCGTAATGCGGAAGCCAGGGTCAATATTTGCGCTATCAACACCAAAGGTGATTTCCGATGGCATATCGAGAACAAGATTGTCGCCGTCACGGATGACATTAATGCCTGTGCCAGCGGTTTGTTGTCGCAGCTTTCTCTCTTGTTCGTCCATATAATAGCCAACGCCGGCACCCGCCAATGCGCCAATACCGGCGCCCAAAATCTTTTCTGTACGATCGCGGCGGCCGCCTACCAAGTCGCCGAGCAGATATCCGCCTAATGCCCCACCAATGCCGCCAATGGCGGCTTTAGAGATTGTGCGATTCCCAGTTTCGGGATCCGTCACACACGCCGAAAGCGGGAGCATCGCGACAACAAGTCCTATCGTTATAATTTGGCTTTTTTTCATAATGTTCCCTTTCAACTGATGCGTCGCTTAAATCACACCCATTATGAACCTACGATGATTATTTCTGCCAGCTGCGTCATTTCACCATAACGCATTTTTGTGCATTTTGTTGCCAAGCCCCCGTTTTTGGCATTATGGCACAAACGTCCTTATGGAACCTCTAGACCCTTTCCCGTGGCTTGATGCTGCAACGATATTGGCGCTTATCGCCTTAAATGGTGTGTTCGCCATGTCGGAACTCGCCATCGTATCCGCCCGCAATGCGAAGTTGAAAGCCATGGCGGAGGACGGCAAACGCGGCGCATCGGCGGCGCTCCGACTGGGACGCGACCCCGGAAAATTTCTATCCACTGTGCAAATCGGCATAACGCTCATTGGCATAATCGCTGGCGCCTATTCAGGATCTACGCTCGGCGGGCCTGTTGCCGATCGCATTGCCTTATGGGGTGTCGATCGCGAATGGTCCGAAACCTTGGGCTTTGGTATCGTGATCAGCCTTACAACTTATGCATCGCTGGTTGTGGGCGAGTTGGTGCCAAAGCAATTTGCCCTTATCGCGCCTGAGCGAATCGCAGTTATCATGGCTGGGCCTATGGAGCTGCTTGCGCGGATTACCGCCCCTATCGTGTGGACGCTCGACAAATCGAGTGCGATCATCTTTCGCGCAATTGGGCTACGTCGCGACACTCGCGACGCTTTGAGTGCCGAAGAATTGCGCATGGTCTTTGCCGAAGCCACCCATGCTGGCATCATTGAGGAGCATGAGCATAAGGTCATAGCTGGCGTCGTCCGCCTTGCTGACAGGCCTGTGCGTGAAGTTATGACGCCACGCACCGATGTAGACCGTATTTCCGCCGACGCGTCTGAAGAAGCGGTTCGCGATTCGCTGTTGAATTCGCTTCACACACGGCTGCCTGTGACCGGTGAAGACGGCGACGACATTATTGGTGTCGTCCAATCACGCGACATTGTCGCGGCGCAAATTCGTGGCGAAATGCTCGACATTCGTAGTTTGATGCGCCGGGCAGAGATTATTCCGGATCAGCTGGATGCAATGGACGCGCTCGAGATTTTGCGTACATCCGATGTTCCAATGCTTTTGGTGCATGATGAATATGGCCATTTTGAAGGCATTGTGACGCCGAATGATCTTTTGGCTGCGATTGCTGGCGAATTTGCTTCCGACCAGGCTCAGGGCAGCGCGCCCAATATTGTGACGCTAGATGATGGATCGATGCTGGTATCTGGCTCAATGTCTGCCGATGCCATGGCAGAGGCTTTATCCATTGATCTGCCCGAGGACCGAGATTACGCCACGGCGGCAGGACATGTTTTGCATATATTGCGGCATTTGCCATCCGAAGGAGAAGCGTTCACAGACCAAGGCTGGCGCTTTGAAGTTGTCGACATGGATGGGCGCAAAATTGACAAGCTGCGCGTACGACTTGCAGAAAAGGCAATCAGAGAAGACGCAGTTGAGGGCTTGTGATTGCTTAATCGCTTGGTTAGTGCGTTTGTCGACACAGAATAATAAGTCGTTAGCGTCCACAGGATATTGATATGGCCGATTTCTTTCTCCCTAAAAACAGCAAGGTCCAGAAGGGCAATGTTCACGCCGCCAAAACAAGCGGCAAGACCAAAAAGTTCAAGGTCTATCGCTATGATCCCGATAGCGGCGAGAACCCAAGTTACGACACGTTTGAGGTGGATACCGACAATTGCGGTCCAATGGTGCTAGACGCCCTGATCAAAATGAAGGGCGAACAGGATCCGTCGCTGACCTTCCGTCGTTCATGCCGCGAAGGCATTTGCGGCTCTTGCTCCATGAACATCGACGGCAAAAACGGCCTTGCGTGCACAACCGCGATTGAAGATTGCAAAAGCGAGGTCACCATCACCCCGCTCCCGCATATGGAAGTCATTAAGGATCTTGTTCCAGACTTCACGCATTTTTATGCCCAATATGCGTCCATCAAGCCATGGCTGCAAACAGTAACGCCCGAGCCATCAGGTAAAGAACGCCTGCAATCGCCAGAAGATCGTGCCAAGCTTGACGGTCTGTATGAATGCATCTTGTGCGCATGTTGTTCGACAAGCTGCCCTTCTTATTGGTGGAACAGCGACAAGTTTTTAGGGCCTGCCATCTTGCTTCAAGCCTATCGTTGGTTGGCCGACAGCCGAGATGAAATGACTGGTGAGCGCCTCGACGAGTTGGAAGATCCATTCCGTCTGTATCGCTGCCACACAATCATGAACTGTGCGAACGCCTGCCCCAAGGGCCTCAACCCGGCAAAGGCCATTGCTGAAACGAAAAAGATGGTTGCTGAACGCCACCTGTAAGCGTTGTAATTCGTCTTAAGGCTCTGATCGGTTAGGATTGCCGTTGGATACACCCGCTTTTGACAGCAGCCCTGACCCAGATAATCCAGGCTGGCTGAACTGGCAGATGACCGATGCCAGCCGTTACAACGGCACGGTGCTGGGCAAAATGCTGGTCCGCAGCGAGGGCGATAACAAGGCGCGCTTGCGCATGTATCCCGAACACCGGCACAGCAATTTACGCAACGCGGTGCATGGCGGGGTCACTCTGGGCTTTATCGACGTCGCGATGTTCGGCGCGTCCCGCATGTTCGGCCTGATTGAGGCTGGCGCGGCGGTCACGTTAGACCTGTCCGTGCAATTTATCGGCGCTGGCGTCATCGGCGAACCACTTGAAGCAGAAGTTGAGCTCCTCAAGGAAACTGGCCGCCTGTTGTTCATGCGTGGCATTGTGATGCAGGGTGAATCGCGCGTTGCTGCATTTTCGGGAACGATTCGAAAACCAACGAAAAAATGATGTCGGGATCGGTTCTGGATCGTCACGCTGCGCTTGTCCAAGCCGGTGAACTCAGGCCAGATGGCGATCAGTTCAGTGCGGTGGGCGCCCTTGCTAAAGTGCAGGCTGAACTCGAAGCTGTACCGGCACGTGTAAACACAATTTGGAGGCTCTTAGGACGCAAGCCAGAACCGGCGCGGGGACTTTATTTATGGGGCGGTGTCGGGCGTGGAAAATCCATGCTGATGGATCTGTTTTTCGACAGTGTGCAAATCCAGCTTAAACGCCGCGCACATTTCCATGAATTCATGATCGACATTCATGCGCGGCTAAAGGCCGAGCGCGTGAAGGAAAAAGGCGACCCCATCCCACCCATCGTTGCGGCGCTGGCCGACGAAGCGCGGTTGCTGTGCTTTGATGAAATGGTGGTAAACAATATGGCCGACGCAGCGATTATGTCACGGCTCTTTTCTGGCCTAATTGCAGCTGGCGTTACCGTTGTGACCACGTCAAACCGCCATCCAGATGACCTATATAAGGATGGCCTGAATCGGCAATTGTTTCTGCCCTTCATCGATTTGGTGAAAGAAAGCTTGGACATCATCGCGCTTGATGGCCCAACCGATTACCGACGTGATCGATTGGGAAGCGCTAAAGTCTGGCTCGTGCCTAACGGTCCTAAGGCAACGACGGATTTATCAAAAACCTTTTTCCGGATGACCGATTATCCGCCCGAAGACCGCGGCCATGTGCCAGCCGTAGAGCTGGACGTTGGCGGAGGACGCATGTTGCATGTGCCCAAGGCGCTAAAAGGCGTGGCCGTATTTTCGTTTAAGCGCTTATGTGCAGAAGCGCGTGGCGCCGCGGATTATCTTGCCATCGCGCGGCGTTTCCATACCGTCATCATGGTCGGGATTCCCGTTTTGGGACCCCATAATCGAAATGAAGCCGCGCGCTTTGTGACGTTGGTCGATGCCTTGTACCAATATCGTGTAAAGTTTCTGGCTAGCGCTGATGCGGAACCGGACCGTCTATACACGCAAGGTGACGGACGGTTTGAATTTGACCGCACCGTATCCCGTTTGATGGAAATGCAGTCTGAAGATTATCTGGCGGAAGGGCATGGCCCGCGTTAGCATGACGCAAAAGGGAGAGAGAGATGGCACAGAAGACATTTTTATTTGCTGGTTTATTGGCTCTAACCACGACGGCAAATGCGCAGGCACCGAACTCTAAGCATGCTGCCGAACGCGATCTGTTTGCAAAGATTGTAGAAATTCCAACGGTAGAGGGGCAACCCACAGAATTTAAAAAGCTGACCAGCCTGTTAACGTCAGAATTTCGCAAAGCTGGAATCACCAACGTCGTCGTCAAGGATCATGATAATACCCAGACATTAATCGCGCGTTGGCCCGCAGCCAAGCCCTCGGGGAAAAAGCCCATATTGCTGATGGCGCATATGGACGTCGTTGCGGCCAAGGCAAGCGATTGGAAATATCCGCCGTTCCAGTTCCGCGAAGAAGGTGGCTATTATCTGGGTCGCGGTGCAAATGATAATAAGGCCGCGCTGACGGGGATTGTCCTTGCTCTGCAATATTTACGCGCAGAAAAGTTTGCGCCGACCCGCGATATCATCGTGCTGTTTACCGGTGACGAAGAAACTATGGGCAATGGCGCGCGGCGCGCGGCGAGTGAATGGCGCGACCTGATTGACGCCGAATATGCATTGAATGGCGATGCTGGTGGCGGCTCGGTATTTCCCGACGGGCGGGTCGAAGGCTTCGGTATTCAGATTGCCGAGAAAACCTATGCTGATTTTCGCCTGACGGCTATTAATCGTGGCGGACACAGCAGTGTGCCGCGCCCCGACAATGCGATATATGCGCTTGCCAACGCATTGACAGCGGTTGAACGACACCGTTTCCCCGCGATGATAAACGACGCCACACGTGCTAGCTATTCTGTGCTATCAAAAGGCGATAGCGGCCAATATGGAGAGCTTCTGCGCCGATTTCTAGCCGACCCGCAGGACCGTGAAACCGCAGACCTGTTGGAGACCATGGACCCCGGCGGTACGCGCACACGCTGTGTTGCAACCATGCTTTCCGGCGGGCACGCGCCGAACGCTTTACCACAAAAAGCCGAAGCCAATGTCAACTGCCGTATTTTTCCGGGTGTGAAGATTGAAGACATTCGCCAGCAATTGCAGACCCTATCGGGACCTGATGTCGCCGTTTCCGCGGTAGAAGGGTCACAAACCCCCGAAACCGCACCATCCCCAATGCGTGACGACATACTGCAGGCCTATCAAGCCGCGGTGGGCACGCGTTTCCCCAATGCTCCCATTCTACCGTTTCAGTCTGCAGGCGCTACCGATGGCGCGTTTTTACGCGCCGCTGGCATTCCCGTTTATGGTTTTGGCGGCTTATGGGGCATAGTTGGTCAACGAGAAGGCGCGCACGGTTTAGATGAGCGCGTTTGGGCCGAAGGTTTTCACGGCCAAATACCCATTTGGATGGAGATGTTGCGCAGGGTGGCTCGCGACTAAGATTGCATCATCTTTACCTGGTTTCGGTATGACGCAAAAACGTTATTTGTGATACTGAAACAAGTTAAAGATGGGGAATGCGGCAATTTATTCTCATTCTTAATGCTATTGCGAACTGTTATCATAAAAACCCTGCGCTTTGGTTCTTTATTGGGTTGTTATCCACAGAGATTCGGCGTAACGCCGCCTTAATTCCGCTATAAAGCCCTAAGGGAAGGACAGTTTTTCATGGCTCGCAAAAAAATTGCACTCATCGGCGCCGGTAACATCGGTGGTACTCTCGCCCATCTCGCAGCGTTAAAGGGCCTTGGTGACATCGTCCTTTTCGACGTGGTTGAAGGCATTCCCCAAGGCAAGGCGCTGGATCTGTCGCAATGCGGCCCTGTTGAAGGTTTTGACGCCACAATCACTGGCACCAATGATTATGCCGACATAGCTGGCGCCGATGTAATCATCGTCACCGCCGGCGTCGCACGCAAGCCCGGCATGAGCCGCGATGATTTACTGGGCATCAATCTGAAGGTGATGAAGGCAGTCGGTGAAGGCATTGCAGCCAACGCGCCAAACGCTTTTGTCATCTGCATCACCAACCCACTGGACGCGATGGTTTGGGCGTTGCGCGAGTTTTCAGGCCTTCCGCACAATATGGTGGTTGGCATGGCGGGCGTTCTGGACTCCGCGCGCTTCAGCCATTTTCTTGCGGATGAATTCAACGTGTCGGTAAAAGACGTGACCAGCTTTGTGCTGGGCGGCCATGGCGACACGATGGTTCCCGTCATTCAATATTCAACGGTTTCAGGTATTCCTGTGCCTGACCTGATCGCGATGGGCATGTCCACCCAGGAGCGCATCGACGCCATCGTCCAGCGTACGCGCAGCGGGGGCGGCGAAATCGTCGCATTGCTGAAAACGGGCTCTGCTTATTACGCACCCGCCACCAGCGGTATCGCGATGGCCGAGGCCTATTTGTACGACCAAAAACGCGTCCTTCCGGCGGCGGTCCATTTGACTGGCCAATATGGCGTCGACAATCTGTATGTCGGTGTTCCAGTGATAATCGGCGCAGGTGGCGTTGAAAAGGTCGTCGAAATCACACTTGATGACGAAGCCAAATCCAACCTCGCCGTCAGCGTAGATGCGGTGAAGGAACTGCTGGTGGCTTGTAAAGCCATCGACCCATCGCTGAACTAAGCGATTCCCAAAGATTTCAGGAGACGTTTGTGAGCATCCTTATCAACAAAAACACCAAGGTCATCACGCAAGGTATGACGGGTGCCACTGGCACATTCCATACGGAGCAGGCGCTGGCCTATGGCACGCAGATGGTTGGTGGCGTCACCCCCGGTAAGGGCGGAACGACGCATATCGGCTTGCCGATGTTCGATACAGTTCTTGAGGCGAAAGAAGTCACAGGCGCAGATGCGTCGGTTGTGTATGTACCGCCACCCTTTGCGGCAGACTCAATTCTTGAAGCGATCGACGCAGAAATTCCTTTGATCGTCTGTATCACTGAGGGCATTCCGGTACTCGACATGGTCAAGGTAAAGCGCGCGCTTTCAGGTTCTAAATCGCGCCTTATCGGTCCAAACTGCCCCGGCGTTCTGACGCCGAACGAATGCAAAATCGGCATCATGCCAGGCAGCATTTTTTCTGCAGGATCGGTGGGCGTTGTGTCGCGCTCAGGCACATTGACCTATGAAGCAGTGTTTCAGACAACCGCAGAAGGCCTTGGCCAAACGACTGCAGTCGGCATTGGCGGCGACCCGGTTAACGGCACTAACTTCATCGACTGCCTTGAGCTTTTCCTTGCAGACGATGCGACCAAGTCAATCATCATGATTGGTGAAATCGGCGGCAGCGCAGAGGAAGAAGCGGCACAGTTCCTGATCGACGAAGCCAAAAAGGGCCGTAAAAAGCCAATGGCTGGTTTCATCGCGGGGCGCACCGCCCCTCCTGGTCGCCGCATGGGCCATGCGGGCGCGATCGTATCGGGCGGCAAAGGCGACGCCGAGAGCAAGATTGCAGCAATGGAGGCCGCGGGCATCCGCGTGTCGCCATCGCCATCTCTGCTTGGCAAAACATTGGTTGAGGTTTTGAAGGGTTAAGCGGTGACCCCTCGCCGATACGGGGAGGGAAGCCATGCGCAGCATAAGGATGGGGCACCCGCCAAATAGCGACAGCTTGAAAGCGCGTGCCTTTCCGCCAGTTCTGCGGACTGCCACCTTCTCTATGTGGGAAGGATTTGGAGAAGAAAAATGGGCTTAGAAAACCAGGATTTCGAAGTAGAGCGCGGCCCCAGCTGGGAACGTGCCAACTGGCCATTGTCAGCAACTGACGACTTAACGGCATCGCTCGACCCCACGCAAATGGCGGTCGAAGTGAAGGCTGCGGCCAAGGCTGCGGGCAAACCCATGGCAGAGGCCGACGCCGTTGCTGCGGCAAGCGATTCTATTCGCGCAATGATGTTGGTGCGTACATATCGTGTGCGCGGGCATCTCGCCGCCAATCTCGATCCGCTTGGCTTGTCGAAGCAAGACATTCCTGCCGACCTGACGCCTGAATATCATGGCTTTTCCGGCGCAGACCTCGACAAGCGTGTATATGTTGGCGGCACGCTTGGGCTTGAGTGGACCACCGTGCGCGAGCTCGTAGATACGCTGCGCGCAAATTATTGCGGGCCGGTAGGTCTTGAATATATGCATATTTCCGACGTGGAAGAGCGCCGGTTTCTCCAAGAAAGGATGGAAGGCAAGGATGCCGCCATCCAGTTTACGCCTGAGGGCAAGAAGGCGATACTCGGCAAGGTTATCGAAGCTGAGCAATATGAGAAGTTCCTTGGCCGCAAATATGTAGGCACAAAGCGTTTTGGGCTTGATGGCGGCGAGTCGATGATCCCAGCGTTGGAAGCTGTTATCAAATATGGTGGCCAACTTGGCGTGCGTGAAATCGTCTATGGCATGCCGCATCGTGGCCGTTTGAACGTGCTCGCCAATGTGATGGCCAAACCCTATCGCATCATCTTCCACGAATTCTCCGGCGGCAGCGCCAATCCCGATGATGTTGGTGGCTCAGGCGATGTGAAATACCACCTTGGCACCAGCACCGACCGTGAATTTGACGGTATCAAAGTGCATATGAGCCTTGTGCCGAACCCGTCGCATCTTGAGGCCGTAAACCCCGTTGTCTTAGGCAAGGTGCGCGCCAACCAGACGGCCCGCGACGATTTGGGCAAGCATGAGCAAGTGTTGCCCGTACTGCTCCACGGTGATGCCGCCTTTGCTGGCCAGGGCATTGTGTGGGAATGCCTCGGCTTCTCGGGCATTCGTGGATATAATACTGGTGGTTGTCTGCACTTCATCGTCAATAACCAGGTCGGTTTTACTACTAGCCCACAATATGCGCGATCATCGCCTTATCCGTCAGACGTAGCCAAAGGTGTCCAGGCGCCTATTTTCCACGTCAATGGCGATGATCCCGAAGCGGTGACATTCGCATGTAAGATTGCGATTGAATTCCGCCAGACCTTCCACCGCGACATCGTGATCGACATGTGGTGCTATCGTCGCTTTGGCCACAATGAGGGTGACGAACCCGGCTTTACGCAGCCATTGATGTACAAAGTCATCAAAAATCATCCGGCCGTAAGTGCTCTTTACGCACAACGTCTTCAAGCCGAAGGCGTCATCGACGCCAATTGGGCCAATGAACATGCGATGCGCTTTGTCCAAGCGCTGGAGCAGGAGTTTGCGAGCGCAGCAGACTATAAAGCGAACGCCGCTGATTGGTTTGGTGGCCGTTGGTCAGGCCTGTCGAAGCCCGCTGATCCAGAAACTGCGCGACGCAACGTCCCAACTG
>Ga0102815_10001642_pt1 | contig 13924 bp, 19 predicted proteins | sample ColrivemetaGS759_FD_79113 | JGI IMG/M metagenome (GOLD analysis project Ga0102815, IMG submission 79113) | Estuarine microbial communities from the Columbia River estuary - Ebb tide ETM metaG S.759 | ecosystem: Environmental > Aquatic > Marine > Intertidal zone > Estuary | place: USA: Columbia...
AAGCTAAGTTAGAAGAGCATAAATTACCTTACCATGAAATAGAGGTAAATGACTACACAGTAAGTAAAATATTAGAATTGTTATAATGGAAAAAAATAAGTTATATTTAAGTTGGAAATGGGTAGATGATCAAATTAATATAATAGGTGATAGACTTGAAGGTTTGGATCTAGAGTTTGTATCGGGCATACCTAGAGGAGGTCTTATACCTGCAGTTATGATGTCACATGCCTTCGGTATAAAATATATTAGTTATTCATCTGCAAAAATGCTTCCGTTAGAACTAAAAAGAAAAACAATAGTAATAGACGATATATCAGATACTGGAGTTACTATGGAAGAGGCTGATAAGTTAGGATTTATCACTTCTAGTCTTTGCACAAGAATAGGTACTAAGACGTTACCTAGACTTACTGGTGAAATGATTAGTGATGACCGTTGGTTAGTATTTCCTTGGGAATCATTAGATAGTATTCCTGTTCAAGATTACTTAATAAAATGATTGTACTAACTACTCTCACTAAGTATAGTGTTGGTACAATTACACCATTTGTAAAGTCCCTTAAAAGAACAGAATTTACAGGTAGGAAAATTGTTCTATATTACGAACCTGATATCAAAGTAGTAGAGTATTTAGAAAGTAATGATTGGGAAGTTTACACATACGATAAACCTCAGTATTTTATAACACTTCAGAGATTTATAGATGCTTCTACAATTATCCAGAAGTTAAAACTAGAAAATGAAACTTTATGTTTCACCGATATCAAGGATGTATTTTTTGCTAAGTCTCCTTCAGATATCAAAACAAATTTTTACATAGGAGTAGACGCTTATCAAACTTTTGAGTACAACTTATGGAATAGAGAAACTATAGTAAAAGGATTTCCCGATTTTTATTCTGATGTTAAAGATAAACTACCGTTATGTGCGGGTGTTATTATTGGAAATGGAAAATTACTAAAAAGGTTTTTTAAAGATTGTTATAATTTAAGTCTAAAAAGTGAATATGACAATATAATAGATTGGTGCCCAGTAGATCAAGCTGCTGTAAATATTTTAGCATATACAAAGTATAATAAGTATCTTCAGACTCCAGATCAACAAGATAATTTAGTTTTGAATATGGCTAACCTAGATAAATCTTTCGACTTACTGAAAACTCAGTATCATATTTACCACCAATACGAAAGAAATAAAAAACATTATAAATTTGTTGTTAATCTCAATAATAAATCTTATATTTAATTATATTAATAATAATGAGTCGTAGAACCTCAATAAAACAAAAGTAAATGCCAAAGAAGTTTATAGAAGGAACAGAATTAGTTCAAGCCGGTTTTGCTAACGGTATATCAAGTCAATTAGCAAAGAAACAATTAACCGAAGGACCTGAAGCAAGGTTAACATCAGAAGAGAAACAAGAGATTATTACTAATGCAGCAACAGCATTTGGTGACTTCTTAACCGCTCTTGGAACTGACTGGGAAAACGACCCCAACTCTTCTGATACTCCTATGAGAGTAGCTAAAGCATACGTTAATGATCTATGGAAAGGTAGATTTGAACCTTTAGACCGAGTTACAGCATTCCCTAGCGACGGCTACGACGGAATCGTACAAGAGTCTAATATACCAGTAACGTCAATGTGTAGTCATCACCACCAAACAATTGGTGGGACTGTTAGCATAGCCTATATTGCTTCAGAGTCTGGAAAGGTTGTTGGGTTATCTAAACTAAATAGAATAGTAGAGCAATTCGGAAGAAGAGGAGCAATACAAGAACAGTTAACAGTTGCCATCCATAATGCTGTTAATAAAATTTGTGATGGTAATTTAGGAGTAGCAGTTCAAATTAATGCTACCCACAACTGTGTAAGTTGTAGAGGAGTTAAACATGGAGGAGCTTCAATGCAGACAGCTAAATTAACAGGAGCATTCTTAGATGAAGATTCAGCTAAAGCAGAGTTTTATAAAAATATTGAGCTAGCACAAACATGTCGACATTGATAGATCAAGAAGCTCAAAGACCATGGGGGTATTATGAAGTACTATTAGATACTCCTTACACAAAAGTAAAAGAAATAACAGTCGAACCAGGACATAGGTTATCATATCAATCTCATAAACATAGAGAGGAATATTGGACTTGTGTAGAAGGAGAACTAACTGTAATACTTAACGACAAAGAACTTTTAATTCCATACGGACATTCTATTCATATTCCATTAGGATCTAAACATCGAATGTGGAATAAAGAAGAAAAAAATGTTCTGAAAGTTGTAGAAGTGCAGGTAGGTTCGTACTTTGGTGAAGACGATATAATTAGATACGAAGACGATTATGAAAGGTAAACAACTAACATTATTCTCAGATAAAGAGATGAAAGAGATGGAGACTCTACCTGTATGGGTTAATGGAGTTCCATTTGTAGATGAAGTAGAAACATTCAACAAAACGTTTAACAAACCTAACAATTATGAACCGACAATCCCATCTGAAAAAGAGTGGAAATTCGTTTATGACTTTATCCTCGAAGAACTCGAAGAATATAGAGAAGCTTGCGAAAGAGGGGACATTGTGGAAGTTTTGGACGCTTTGTGCGACATTACTTATGTTTCCCTTGGGAACGGTACTATGTTACATGGCCTTAAAGATAAGATATGGCCAGCATATCAAGAAGTACAAGCTTCTAATATGTCAAAAGCTTGCTCAACTGAAGAAGAGGCCATACAGAGTGTCAGCCAAAGAGCTAAGGAGCAAGGTGAGGCCTGTCATTTTGAGAAAGTTGCGGAAGGACGGTACATTGTCTATCGCACCAGAGACAGAAAAGTAATGAAAAGTATTAATTACTTTAGACCTAACCTTAAACAGTTTTTTAATGATTAAGATAGAAGATCACGTTATAGAAGTCGATGGGGTAAAGTACGTGCCTTTAGAAATAGCTCAAGCAGCAATCGCAGTGGCATATAATGATAATAAGTTAGATGAAGCTGTGAATATAATTAGAGACTCAGTAGAAGAAATGAACAAATCAGTAAACGACGTATTAAAGGATGATTAAAATAGCACATGAAGCTCCTATAGATATTTTTGATGAAGTACAAAGATTGACTGATTATGATTACGCTCTAGTTCATTTACTCGAAGAAAATAGTAGGTATAGAGATACGTTTGAAAGGGCAGTTAAAAAAGGTAGAGAGATAATTCTTGATAACTCTATATTTGAGTTAGAGGAGGCATTTGAAGCTGATAGATTTGCTCTATGGGTCAAAAGGTTAAAACCTACCTGGTATATAGTTCCGGATGCATTAGAGAATGCTGAAAAGACTATGGAGCAGATGGCTTCTTGGTTTAAGACTTACGGTGATGTTCCCGGTAAAAGTATAGGAGTAGTCCAAGGTAAAACTTATCAAGAAATTAAAGACTGTTATAGAGCTATTGATGAATTATCTCCTTGCGATATGATAGCTATATCATTCGACTATTCGTATTATAGCGATTGTATTCCTCATCCTAACAAGTATGTTAGCTGGATGCTAGGACGTGTTAAGCTACTAGGAGATTTAGTAAGAGACGGTATAATTAATAAGGATAAACCTCATCATTTATTAGGTTGCGGTTTACCTCAAGAATTTAGTTTTTATAAACATGCTGATTATAATTTTATTTATAGTCTGGATACTAGTAATCCAGTGGTCCATGGACTAAAAGGAATTGAATACGAAAGAGAAGGACTTTGGTCTAAAGAATCTCAAAAACTACATGAATTAATAAATGTTCCTATAGAAGAGATTGATATTGAAAAAGTAACTAATAATATAGAAAAGTTTAGATGGTTAACAAATGGATAACATTTTTCAGTCAAACAGGATCTGAAATAGCAGATTTAGCTAAAAATTTAGATAGGTGGCCTGATCTCATAGTTACTAATGAAAGACCAGATAATCTAAGGACTATTGACGGTAGGATATTAGATAATGTTGAAGATAGATTAGTTATTCTTCCTAACAAACCTACTATTGAAGATTACGAGGTAGTATTAGAAGATAATGCTATTATTACCTTACACGGGTGGTTGAGGATAATGCCTCCAGTAATATGCAGTAAGTATTTAATTTATAATGGCCACCCTGGTCTTATTACTAAATATCCTGAACTTAAGGGTAAAGATCCTCAATTAAAAGCTCATAAACTTGGGCATGAAGTAGCAGGAGCAGTTATACATAAAGTAACTGCTGAAGTAGATGAAGGAAAAATTATAGCTGAAGAATTTTTTAATGCTTCTCAGTTGGATCTCGATGGTTTATTTCATATATTAAGAGATAGAAGTTTATATATGTGGATTAATTTCTTAAAAAAGGTTATATGATTAAAAGAATAGCATTAGTAGGAGCTAGTAGTACAGGTAAGACTACAGTATTTGAACTACTTAAGAATAAATTACCTAAATATGAGTTTGTTAACGAATCTACTCGTAATGTAGCTAAGTACGGATTTCCTATTAATGAGTTTGGTACCGATGCTACTCAACTAGCTATTAGTAGCTTTCATTTAGAAGCTTTACTTAAACCTTATAATCTTATTCTAGATAGATGTTATATGGATCTTATAGTCTATACTAATCATATGGATGTTGATGATTCTACTAAAGATTATATAGAAGAGACTTGGCATAGAGTAAAAGGAGAGTATACTCATTATATTTATTTTCCTATTGAATTTGAATCTGTAGATGACGGAGTAAGAAGTGTTAATGAGGATTGGAGAAAAGATATAGATAATGAATTTAAAAAGTATCTTGAGACTGTTAGAAAGCCTTACTTAACTATAACTGGTTCTCCTATGCAAAGGGTTAATCAAATATTAGAGTTTATAAAATGAGAGTATGTAACGTCTGCAATGAAGAAAAGAGAAGTACTAAATTTAAACATGAAAATAAAAAGACATGTATTAAATGTGAAACCAGATGGTGGAGAGTATTTCTCAGAACTTTAGTAAAAGAACGTAAACTTACACCTATTGAAAGAATAGCTAATAGGGCAGGTTATATGGGTTCAGCATTTATTATGATGTCTCCTTACTTACTAAAACACGATAATATGGGAGCTTATACATACGTTATAGGAGCCTTATTAACCATACCTCAAGTATGGATAGCAAAGCAATGGAATATAGTTGCACTAAATATTAATTTACTAATAGGTTACGGCCTTTATATTTTAAATACATAATATGAGTGAAGTAAAAAATTATCAAGAAGTAGTAGACATAGCGTCTAAACATTTAGGAACCGTTGGAGGTGCAGGGTATAAAGATACTTATTCTCCTGAACTATTGGTAAAAATACCAAGATACTTAAACAGGGAAGGTTACGGACTAACATCAGATAGTTTTGTAGGAGTAGATACTTGGAATTGTTACGAAGTATCAGCTATAACTACAAAAGGTCAGCCGGTAGCTGGTATGCTTAAAATAGTTTGTCCTAGTAATAGTGAATTTCACGTAGAATCTAAGTCAATTAAGTTGTATTTGAATTCATTTAATATGACTAGAATAGGAGACAATGCAGCTGATTGTATTAGCGGTATAGAAGCAAGAGTAAAGAGAGATCTAGATGAATTATTAGAGACTACAACAACTGTATCTTTTTATGCATCCGATATAGAAACTGAGCCTTTATCATTCCAAGAATATAATGATTTAGGGGAGATTGCTAATTTAGATGCTATAGACTTTACAGCTTTTCAATCAGATGACAGTCAGCTTGATATAGAAGAACATAACGAAGTTACTACTGTTAAATTTAGTTCTAATTTATTAAGATCAAATTGTAGAGTAACTAATCAACCAGACTGGGGTGATGTATTTATTAAACTTGTAGGTAAAAACGTACCTACTGCTGAATCAATAGCTAAGTATATTGTAAGTCATAGAACTGTAAGTCACTTTCATGAAGAAATATGTGAAATGGTATTCAAGCATTTAACTGATGCCTGTAAACCAGAACAGTTAATGGTAGCTTGTTTATATACTCGTAGAGGAGGATTAGATATTAATCCAATTAGAGCTACTCATAACTATCTTATACCGGAATTTTTTACTAACCCGGAATATACTATTCGTAAAACTTTAAGACAATAATGGCTGAAATAGAGATTCAAGAAGATAAGATTCTTATAGCAGAAAGACAACCTCCTGGTGATAACTGGGAGTTAGTAATCGACCAAGGGACTACAATTGAAGGCCTAGTAATGGCTCTTACAATGTATATGCGTAAGACTAAATTTAAAGGTTCTTATCAATTAGATCCTCTCGACGGTAAACTATATGCTATCGAAAAACAAGAAGTAGAGATACCAGAGGAAGAACCAATGAAGTTTGATTTATACGGCGAATACTAATGTCTAATGCTCTTAAAAAATTTTCACTTAAATATCAATACCTTAAGTTAGAGTTAGAAGAAGCAGAAGAACAAGCTGAAGAATACAACATAAAATGGAATAGTTTATTTGGGAAGTACTTTGTAGATAAAAACTCTGAAATGTGGGTTAATGAAGAGACAGGAGAGATCCGTAAAGATAATCCTAATAGTAAACCTAAAAAGAAAACTCCTCCTCCTCGTTCTAAAATACGTAAACTTTATAAAAAACTTTCTACATTCGTACATCCTGATAAAGGCGGTAGTGTAGAAGAATTTAACTCATTAAAAGAAGCTTATGAAAAAGTAGATTTAATTGAGCTTTTAAATTTTGCAGGCCAATTTGGCGTAGAGTATATTATTGATGAAGAAGATCAAATCCTTTTAGATAAAGTTTGCAATCAGCTAGAAAAAGATCATAATAATATTACTAACTCATTAGCCTATACTTTTTTTACTAAATCTAAAAAACATAAGTTAGCAGTAATTCAGATGTTAGAACAGCAATACAATATAAAAATAGATCAAGAAGATATTCCTGAAGAATTACTTGAAAGTTAGTTGTAGTTCCCCTATAAATTTCTTATCTTTATTAAAATAAAAGGTTATATATGCAGTTAGAAAAGAAGTACTACACCGTCCAAGACTCAGAGACGTTAAAGTTAATGTTCCAACACATTGAGGAGTCAGATATCATTGCAGTCGATACTGAAACGACTGGTCTTAATCCCCGTAAAGATAAAATTATCGGCTGGTCTATATCAGGAGATGAAGGTATAGGTTTCTATTTACCTACTCTAGTATGGAACTTTAATCAAGGTACTTTAGACTTACAGACTATTGACGACACTTCAACTGAAGTACTATCTAAAAACTTACTTAAGATGCTATTAGGTAAGAAGCTAGTTTTTCACAACGCATCGTTTGATGTTCAGTTTATTAAAAATTACTTTGATATTGACCTGCTACCTTATGTTTGGGTTGATACTGGACTTCTAGTACATACGGTGTACGAAGAAGGTGCATTTGGTTTTGGTAATCCTTTTGGACTAAAATCTATTGCTATTATGAACCAAGAGGCGTTAGGACTTGATGTTGAAAAAGCTGCTAACGAAGAGCAAGTTGTACTAAAAGAATCAATAAAAATAATGGAGGAAGTGTTACGAAAGAAAGTTTTGAGATCTATAAGGCTGACCTGGACATACTTAGTAAGTATGCTTCTGCTGATACCGACCTTACTCTACGTATATGTAATTTATACTTGGGAAAACTCAAAGAAGAAGGATTAGAGAAGTTTTTCTTTGAAGATGAAGTTATGCCTATCTACCGTGAAGTTACAGTACCTATGGAAGCTTACGGTGTAGATTTGGATACTGAGTTGATAGAGAAGATTCATGGTGAGATTGTAGAAGATCAGAAAAAGAATAAAGAGATAGTAATGAAGTCTCTTCTGGCTATACCTGAAGTTAAAGAATGGGTAGTAGCTACATCTATGGAAAACTACCCAGTATCTCATAAAGGTAACTGGGCTCAAAGATTAGTACAAAGGTATTCTTTACCTTTACCTAAATCAGAAAAAACAGGTAAGTATTCTCTTACTGCAAAGTATATTAACGAACTAGAAGAATCAAACGTCAAGCAATTCCTTTTAACCGGAGACGATACCCTTATTGAAGACGTTGAAAAAGCTAGAATCTCTATGAACCTCTGGAAAGAGTCTAACGATGGAGATTATATCAATATACAATCTAAAAAGCATCTGGGTGAAATAGTCTTCGGTTATATGGGAATTCAACCTAAAGTCTCAGGAGCTAATACTAAGTCCGGTAGAGATAAGTTTGATATGGATATGGTAAAAGACCTAGCAAAAGATTATCCATGGGCTGAAAACTTAAGAGTCTATAATAGATTACTTAAGATTAAATCAACCTACGTAGACAGGTTTAGAGACCGTCAGGAAGATGGTAGATACTATTTCTACTTTAAGCAGAATGGTACAGTATCTGGTCGATATGGTTCTGATGCTCAACAGCTACCTAAGCCGTTAGAAGAAGGAGAAGATGCTCCTGTAATCATGAAGTACGTTAATATTGTTAGACGTTTCTTGATTGCCGGAAATGGCAGGAAGGTAATTGATGCCGATTACGAATCTCTTGAACCTCACTGCTTTGCTTCAGTAACAGGAGATAAGAAACTGCAAGAGATCTTTAATAAAGGATGGGACTTCTACTCTACTGTTGCTATTCAAACTGAAAAGCTAGAAGGAGTATCAGCAGATAAGAAAGCTGATAACTATCTAAAAAAACTAGATCCTGTTAAACGTAATAAAGCTAAAGCATATTCATTAGGTATTGCGTATGGTATGGAAGCTTATGCTCTTAAAATGTCTCTCAACGTAGATCAAAAGACTGCTGAAGGATTAGTAAAAGGTTACCTAGACGGTTTTCCTCAACTCAAAGAATGGAGAGAAAGATCTAGAGAAGAAGTCAAAGCTTATGGTAGAATACAAAACTATGTAGGACGTATTCGTCACTTACCTAAAGTTCAAAGACTATACGATAAGGTTGGAGATAGAATGATGGATTGGAGATTTAGAAAAGAGTTAGAAACTCAGATACCTCCTAAGTATATAAAGAAAGATGGTGAGATTGTTAAAACTATTTCTCCTAGAGATCAAGTAACTCAAGCTTATAGAGATTACCGTAACGGACTTAATAACTGTCTTAACTTTCAGTTACAGTCATTAGCTGCTGCGGTAGTAAATAGAGCAGCTTTAAAGATTAACTTAAAGGCTAAAGAGCTAGGTATAGATGCTCTATGCCAGGCACAAGTGCATGACCAGTTGATTATAAACGTAGACGAGAAAGATGCAGAAATGTTTGCTCCTTACGTACAAGAGATAATGGAGAACACTACTAAGTTACCTGGAGTTACTTTGAAAGCACCTCCTGAGATAGCTAATAACTGGGCAGAAGGACATTAAACTTTTATTATGTATTTAGACGTATATTTTAACGATGAACTTACAACAATAGAACTCTGTGATACCCCAGCTGCTAAACTATGGCTCAAAGCATATGATACATTTAAAGCAAAAGGATATGATTATAAAGCAGAGACTATTCCTATTAGCGTACATAGTAATGACCATATTGCTCCAGATAAAGTTAACCCTTTAAATGGATTTACTCAGCAAAAATCAATAGATTTACTCAACAGTGGAATTAATGATGTAAATAAAGTTATAGAAGGAGTAAAATTTCCTTACAGAGCATATGTAGGAATGCCGTGGGCACAAGTGAATAGAATTCATAGAGCTTTTACTACTGCATCTTCAACTCGTAGTACTTGGTTTCATACTCTTACTCAAGACCAGTTGATGGAATTAAAAAAGTTGAGCTATTCCGATAAAAGTAATTTTATGATTGCTAATGCTCCGAAGGATTTTAAAATTCTAGATGAAGATAAATTTATTGATGCAGCTGAACGTATAAATCAAGGAGTTCACAGATATGAAACTTTTTTACATAGTAGAAGAGCTAGAAATGCTGAAAATATAGTGGGACGTACAGATTATATAGAATTAGATTGGACCACAGAAGATACTAATTTTATCCGAGAATTTTTTTACGGCAATAGAATATCTTACGAAGATTTAAAAGCAAGTTTTCCAACAGATTATAGTAAGTACGATGTCTTTATAGGAAAAATTATTGAAGGTAAAGATTATGAGTTTGCTTTTTGTGAGTACGATGATGGATTAGAGTTTGATATTACTAACCTAGATTGGATTTGTGGAGACCTTAGAGTACATCATAATAAAAACGGGAATAAGTTCTATACAGATACCTTATATAAAGACTGGATCGATGATATAGGTTTATCTGATGAATTTCATCTTCCAGTTCCTTTAGGTAGAATTATAAACACTGAGAGCGACTTTTCAGATGTAAGAGTAGACTATAATTCAGAAGTTAAACTGAATAATGGTAACTCTCCTCTAATATTTCCTTTTAATAAAGTCAAAACTGAACTTAGACCCTAGCTATTTATTTTAAATAATTTTTAATGAATTATCAAGTTTTATTTCCAGAGACTGATCGTAAAGTAGTAAATTACGATCTCAACAAACATAATTGGCCAGAATACTGGTTAAATGTAGCAAAAGAAAAATTTCCCCAAATACAATCGTTGGAAACAGTACATAAGGTACTAACTCCTTCGGAAATTAGTATACTAGGTAAACATTGTCAATCCTATTGTGGTTCTGATGAATTTGCCGACCGAGTAGATAAGTACTTTTCAGACATAGTTCAAGATTATATAGGTTTTGAAGAGTGGATGATACAGAGATATTTTACCATTCGTATAGTTATACCTGACCAAGCTAAGAAAGGAAGGTTACTTGCTTTTCATCAAGGAATATGGGTAGGAAATGGATTAGGTTTAAGAACTATTTGGACTCCTTTTACTAAGGTTTATGATACCAATAGTATGTATGTAGCATCTTATGAAGATAGTGTAAAAATTACACAAAATACATACGATAATAAATGGGATTACGATACTATACAAAAAGAGTGCGGTAAATACTCTTCTCCTATTAATTTAAAACCTGGTCAAACTTACCTTTTTCAACAGCAACATATACATGGTAATTTTAACAATGAAACAGAAATTACTAGATGGTCAATGGACGGACGTATCTTACCAAAAAATGGTCACTATCATAGAAAACTCCCAGGAGGATATTTTAGATTTGTAGGAGAAAGAGAATCTAGTATTGAAATAGATAAGGAAAAGACTTGGGTTACATATGCTGGATGGAATACTAATTTTTCTGAACCTATCCCACTTCCTATGCAAAGAGCAATCATAGGTGATTACTGTAGCAAATTTAATATCGAAATTAATGATTATCAATTTGAAAACGAATACTGCGACTGGCTTCCAGGGTTAGAAAAATTTATTACAGGTTTAGGTATAGAAGGTATTGTTCTTTGTTCAATTTATTGCTTACCAGATAATAAAGATAGAAGATTAGAATTACTTAATCTTGCAATAGAGAAAGGAGTAGAGTTACATTTTGCTAACGAACTTACTTTTTTGAAAAATAAAAAAGATATAAGTAAAATAGAAAAGATTTTTGAATACGTTAATGAAAATACTAACCCTAATATAACATTAGGATACAATATATGAAAATATTTATCACAGGATGGCAAGGTTTTATCGGTAGCCACTTAAGAGAAAGGTTAAAAGAGCATGAGTTAATATTACTCCAAAATGATTTAAGAGACCATAAAGAGGTAGCACATGAAATCCTCGATGCTGATCCAGAAATCATAGTTCATTTAGCTGCTCGTACAGAAGTAGAACAAAGCTTCTACGAACAAATTACTTTTTCTGAAGTCAATTATACTGGAACAGTAAACTTAATTGAAACTGCAAAGAGACTAAAAAATCTTAAGAACTTCGTATTCGCTTCGACTATGGAAGTTTATGGATGGCAACCATTTTCTGATTTAATTAAGGAAGGCAAGAATAAAGGTATTATAGCATTTAATGAACAAACACCTCCAAATCCAAATGCCCCATATGCAGTAGCTAAATATGGCTGTGAAAAGTATTTAGAGTACGCACATAGAAGCTACGGATTACCATTTACTGCTATCAGGCAAACTAATGCATACGGACGTAAGGATAATGATTTCTTTGTTACTGAGCAAATTATTACACAAATGTTAAAGAATAAAGATGAAATAAATCTAGGGTATGGAACTCCTTACAGAAATTTTATTTACATCGATGACTTACTTGACGCATGGGAAGAAGTAATCAGAAATCCAGACAAAGTAGTAGGAGAAATATTTTGCTTAGGTCCTGATAATGCTATTCGTATATCTGACTACGTTAAAATTATAGCAGACAAAATTGGTTGGAACGGGAAAGTAAATTGGGATACTAAACCCAAGAGACCTGGAGAAATATGGCTACTCAATTCTACTAATCATAAAATTACATCAAAATTAGGCTGGGCTCCTAAAGTGTCTATGAATGAAGGTTTAGATATTACTATTCAACACTGGAAAAATAAGCTTATTGATGAGAAAAGTACTTACTAATGAGGACTTCAACATTAAAAGTTTTTGGCAGTATAAAGATCAGAAATTTTTAGTGGTTAAATTTAATATAGATCATTACACTAATCTTAATGTATATGATCTTGATATGTATACCCCTGTATTCGGCGACAAGCGAACCATAGAGTACCTACATCAAAACCCAGATGTAAAAATTCTAATTTTGGAAGAAGCAGAAGTAGATCATTTTTTTAGAAGACCTATACTTACTGAGTTGTATTTTTTTAGAGTTAATAATCACCTTAAAAATGAAGTTGTATTTTTTTTCCAAGGCACCGGGCAAGAAAACTTCATAAATGAATATTTACGGAGAGAAGTTTTACCTTATGTGACTTTTGTTCAATCTCATACTGCTCCATATAATTTAATGCAAAACTGGGTTAAAACGTATAGCAGTAAGCATTATTCTTACGATGAGTTACAAAAAGATTTTAAGCCTGAGTATTCTTTAAAGGATATAACTGTTAAAAAGAAATTTGTAGTTTTTGCCGGCAAGCCTAGAACACCTAGGCTAATGATGTTAGGGGAATTATTAGATAATAATCTACTCGAATCTAGCTACTATAATTTTGGTGCTGAGTATATTAAGAGGTTTAAGGAGTTTATGAGTGACAAGTTAGTAGACCAAGTTATGAAACATCACGGTCACGATGAATACGGCGGTAGACTAGAAATGGATTTTAATTCTATAGACAAACCAATATTAACTAAAAAAGAAGAAGAAAGATTAAGAGAATTACATAAATTATTACCATTAAAGTACGTTCCATTTGATGAAGAAGAAGACTATTACTACACTCCTAACTTTATAATTCCAGATCCAAAACTCTATAAACATATTTTTTTAGATTTAGTATTAGAAACTTTTAATCATAGAGGAGCATATAAAGATGAAATATATAGTCATATAAATTTCTTTACTGAAAAAATATTTAAACCTGCTTTAACATGTAGACCTTTTATTGTTTTAGGAAATAAATATTACCTAAGGGACCTGAAGCAAAAATTCGGATTTAAATCATTCGATAAATATTGGGACGAATCATATGATGACAAAGATGACATAAGAGAAGCTCTTCCTATTATTACTGATAATTTAAAGTACATCAATAGCCTCAGTGAAACTAAACTAGAAGAGTTACTTTACGATATGAAAGATATTTTAATACATAATAATAAAGTAGCTAGAGAATTTTTAGAAGGAGAAGAACCATGGTGTCAAGTCGTAAGAGATTATGTTGATGGAAAAGCAGTAACTTGGTCAGGTTTAAAGAAAAAGTTGGCTATTTAAAAGTTTTTTCATATATTTATAACAAAGAAGATCGACCTCAGAGCGAACTTAATTTTTTAATAACCCGAGT
>Ga0102815_10001657_pt1 | contig 13851 bp, 13 predicted proteins | sample ColrivemetaGS759_FD_79113 | JGI IMG/M metagenome (GOLD analysis project Ga0102815, IMG submission 79113) | Estuarine microbial communities from the Columbia River estuary - Ebb tide ETM metaG S.759 | ecosystem: Environmental > Aquatic > Marine > Intertidal zone > Estuary | place: USA: Columbia...
CACCGTGTCGCGTGGGATGTCCTGCATTTGGTCGTCGGTGACGGTGATCTGCTCCATGAAGGGCATCAACACCCCGGTGCGCGCCTTGACCGAGGACCGCTCGTCTTGTGGCAAGGCGTCGAACCCTTCGTGCCACGTGCATTCGGTGGCCGGGCCATAGGTCTCGGTCAGCCCGTAAACCTGCGTCACATTGAAGCCCAAGGGTTCAATCGCGGCCAGCGTCGCGGCGGGGGGCGGGGCCCCGGCGGTGAAAACCTCGACGATATGGTCAAACGGCAAGCGTTCCGCGTCTTTGGCGTTGATGATGGTCTGCAATACAATCGGCGCGCCGCCGAAATGCGTGGCCCCTTGATGGGCGATGGCCTCGTAGACGCCGCGCGCCGTGATGTCGCGCAGACAGATCACCGCGCCGCCCAAAGCCGGGATCATCCACGGATGGCACCACGCGTTGCAATGGAACATCGGCACGATGGTCAGATAGCGGGGATAGAGCGTCATGCGCCAACTGATCGGCTGCCCCATCGTCGACAGATACGCGCCCCGGTGGTGATACACCACGCCCTTGGGCCGCCCCGTTGTGCCACTGGTATAATTGAGCGCCAGCGATTCCCATTCGTCCTGTGGCATCTGCCACGCGAATTCCGGATCACCTGAGGCCAGCACATCCTCGTAAACCATATGCCGTCCGCTCGCGGGCACCCCGGCCTGCGCATCGGGCACTTCGATTAACTGCGGCCCGCCGCCGATAATGTGACAAGCACGCTCGGCCAGTTCGATCAGGCTGCTATCGACCAAAGCGGCCTTGGCCCCGCCGTGTTCAAAGATATAGGCGACGGTATCCAGATCCAGCCGCGTGTTGATCGCGTTCAGGATAGCCCCGCAGGCGGGCACGCCGAAATGCGCTTCGGCATGGCTGGGCACATTGGGCAGGAGCGTCGCCACCACATCGCCCGACTTGACGCCCAGTTTCATCAACCCCGACGCCAGCCGCGAGACCCGCGCCGCGTATTCGGCATAGCTCCAGCTTTGCGCGCCATAGACCAGCGCCTCACGGTTGGCGAAAATATCGGCAGCCCGGCGCAGATGCGACAACGGCGTTAAAGGCACATAATTCGCCGCGGTCTTCTCCAATCCAGATTCGTCCGCCAACCACCCCATCGCAACCTCCCGTTTTGCCGCGTTCTTCTCGTCTCATCCCCATAGTGGCGATGAAAACCCGCGCCGGAAAGAGACTTTTGTGGCTTGGCCGGCGGTATTGAAAGCAAATTCGCCTGCACAGACGCCCATTTGCAGGAAACTATCCGCAGGGTTGCGAGGGGCAAAAGGTTAAGAGTTGCGAGATTCGGGACGGTTAACGAATTCCGTTGCTGGAATGGAAACGCGGACACCCGGAATTCGGGGCGATTGTTTCCAACATGGCACCAATTGAGGCGCTAAACCCCAATTACCAGCCCATAACCCCTCAATCCCTGCCGCAATGTGGCAAAACAAAGATGGGTATAGGAATTAATACCCTCAATTTTCCTTAAACCTTCCCTGTCTTCGCCATCCCGCAGCAGTTGTATGGACACATCGAATAACAAGGCCGAGTCCACGGAAGGAACGAACCATGTTGAATAGTTGGGTTGGTAGTTCAAGCAATCGGAGCAAGTGTCTCCCGTATTCTTTTTCTGAGCGTAGTGATTTGTGGCCTGCAAGTGTATCCGAGGCGTCCGAGACGATGGGCAGCCAAAATGAATTTGGGTCGCTTGCAGAGGGGCTGATTGCGGGAACGCTGGTTGCCACTGAGATGGGCTGGCAGCCCGTCGAGGATCTGCGCACCGGTGACCGTGTTGTCACCTTCGATAACGGGATGCGCCCCCTCAAGGCCGTGCGGATTAGCACGCTTTGGACGGCACAAACCAGCGCACCGCGCAGCGTCTGGCCGCTTCAGGTGCCGACCAAAGCGCTGGGCAACCGCGAGGTTATCACGCTTTTGCCGGATCAAACGGTGCTGATTGAAAGCGATGCCGCCGAGACACTCTATGGCGATCCATTCATGATGGTGTCAGCCGGAGTTTTGGAAGGGTTCAACGGGATCAAACGGGTTCCGCCAAAGCGTGAGATGATCATCGTCGCGCTGGAATTCGAGCATGACGAAGTGGTTTATGCGCATGGCACGACGCTGGTTCATTGCCCCAATTCGCGCGTCGATTTGGTCGCCACGGCTGAGGATCTGATGCAGCTTGGCACGCATTCGCCCTATCAGCGCCTCACCGAGGCTCAGGGTCGCACGCTTGTTGCCGCGATGCAGCTTTAAGCCGCACATCCGGCACCCCCTTAAAAAACGCCCGCCCCGGAATATCGGGGCGGGCGTCGTTGTTTTTGCACGCGGGCTTCGGCTCAGGCGCTTTTGGCGGTCTTGCCGTAGTAGCGCCCACCGCTGGCGGCCATGTCGCGCATGGATTGGGTCGCGGCAAAGCGTGGCCCGTATTGCGCTTCCAGCCCGTCGCAGATTTCAACGGCGCGCTTGGCTCCGATGATGTCCAGCCAGCTAAACGGACCGCCCGACCACGGCGCAAAGCCCCAGCCAAGGATCGCGCCGACGTCGCCTTCGCGGATGTCTTCCAACACGCCCTCGTCCAGCGCCCGCACTGCTTCCAGCACTTGCGCCATCATCAGGCGGTTTTTGACCTCATCCAGATCGGGCTGCACGGCTTTGCGTGGGAACTTCTCGGCCAAACCAGACCAGTAGCCCAAACGCTTGCCCTTTTCGTCATAGTCAAAGAAGCCAGCGTTGGTTTTGCGGCCATAGCGGCCCTCGTCGACCATCCAGAACACGACGTCATCGACCGCGTCATCGGGGTAGTCATTGCCCATCGCCGCTTTCGTGGCCTTGGCGATTTTCGCGCCCAGATCCAGCGAGGTTTCGTCAACCAATTGCAGCGGACCGACGGGGAAGCCCAGCAAACGGGCCGCGTTATCGACCAGCGACGGCGCGACACCCTCGGACATCAGGCGCATGCCTTCGTTGATATAGGGGATGATGCAGCGGTTCGCGTAGAAGAACCGCGCGTCGTTCACAACGATCGGCGTTTTGCGGATTTGGCGCACGAAATCGAGCGACTTGGCCACCGCGCGGTCCCCGGTTTGCGCGCCTTTGATGATCTCGACCAGCAGCATTTTATCAACGGGGCTAAAGAAGTGGATGCCGATGAACTGCTCGGGCCGCGTTGAGGCTTGCGCCAGCGAGGTGATCGGCAGCGTCGAGGTGTTCGAGGCAAAGATCGCCGTGTCCGGGATCACAGCCTCGGCTTTGGCGGTCACCTCCGCTTTCACCGAAGGGTCTTCGAAGACCGCCTCGACGATCAGATCGCAGCCCGCCAGATCGGCGTAATCCGTGGTCGTTTTGATCTGACCCAGAACCGTTGCCTTCTTCTCTTCGGTGACTTTGCCGCGCTTCATGCCCTTATCAAGGATGCCGGTCGAATAGGCTTTGCCCTTTTCGGCGGCCTCGATGCTGCTGTCCAGCAACACCACTTCGATGCCCGCAATCGCGCTGACATAAGCAATGCCCGCACCCATCATGCCCGCGCCCAACACGCCGACTTTCTTGACCCGCTCGTCAGGAACATCGGGGCGGTTCGCGCCTTTTTCCAAGGCACCTTTGTTGACGAACAGGCTGCGGATCATCGCGCTTGACGACGGGTCCAGCAAGACATGCGTGAACCAACGCGCTTCGATTTTCAGGGCGGTATCGAAGGGCACTTGCAGGCCTTCATAGACCGCGCTCAGCAGGGCTTTAGCCGCCGGGTAAACGCCCCAAGTATTCGCGTGCACCATCGCCGAGGCACCGACGAAAGTCGGGAAACCAGCGGGGTGATAGGGTGTGCCGCCGGGCACTTTGTAGCCCTTTTTGTCCCAACCTTTGACGAGGTCCGCATCGGTTGCGCCCAACACCCAAGCCTTGGCCGCCGACAGCAACTCAGCCGCCGGAACGACTTCGTCGATGACTCCCGCCGCCTTGGCTTTGGCAGGGTTCAACGCTTGGCCTTGCAGCAACAAAGGCGAGGCCGCCATTGCGCCCAGCTTCCATGCCAGACGGGTCGTGCCGCCTGCGCCGGGGAAGATGCCAACCTTGATTTCTGGCAGGCCGATCATGGCCTTAGGGTTGTCCGCCGCAAAGATACGGTGACAGGCCAGCGGGATCTCCAAGCCGATGCCCATCGCCGTGCCGGGCAGGGCCGCCGCAATCGGCTTGCCGCCTTTTTGCGTCTTGCGATCCATGCCAGCCAGCTCGATTTTGCGCAGCAAGGTGTGCATCGACATGATGCCGTCAAACAGGCCCTTGGCCGGGTTGTCGCCCGCGCTATCGCGCATTTCGGCCAGCACGTTCAGGTCCATGCCACCGGCGAAATCAGCCTTGGCAGATGTGATCACAACACCTTTTACGGCGTCATCGGCCAGTGCTGCGTCGATCCCGGCTTCGAGTTCTTGCAGGCCCTGAAACGACATGACGTTCATCGACTTGTCGGCGACATCCCAGGTGATTGTGGCGACGCCATCGGCGTCTACAGCATAGTGCAGTTCGGTCATTTCGTGTCTCCTTTTGGCGCGATTTCGCGGTGTCCGCTCCAATCGCTGCCGTCGTAATGTTTAAAACGGGGCGAGCCGCCATTAACGTGGATCATCATATCGACATCGGAATAGCTGGCGATTTCATCGGAATGCTTGGTGCCGATGACCAGAAAACTGGCGGGCGCCGCCGAGCGGTTGACGAAGCGGTGCCCATTGGCCACCCCCGCCTTCCACGCGGCGCAATCCCCGACCGTCATTGGCGTCTCACCCTCGTCTTCGACAAGGATCAGATCGCCCGAGACGACCATCGCGAACTCGTCCTCTTTGAGGTGCCAGTGGCGCAACGACGCCACCGCACCCGGGTCCAGCATCACCAGATTCACGCCAAACTGCGTGAGCCCTGCGTATTCCCCCAACCGTCGCGAGGACCGCCCAGCCATCTGCCCGTTATAAGGCTCAGGATAGATGGAGCCCGTTTTCAGAGGCGCTTCCTTGATGTCGATCTTGGGCATCAGACGCGCTCGATAATTGTCGCCGCACCCATGCCCGAACCGATGCACAGTGTCGCAAGGCCCGTGCCTTTGCCCGTGCGCTCCAACTCATCCAGCAGCGTGCCAAGGATGATCGCGCCGGTTGCGCCCAGCGGGTGACCCATCGCAATCGAGCCGCCGTTCACGTTGACCTTCGAGTTGTCCACGTTGAACGCCTGCATGAAGCGCATGACGACGGCGGCGAAGGCCTCGTTGACCTCGAACAGGTCGATGTCATCAATCGACATGCCGCTGTCGCGCAGGATCTTTTCGGTCACCGGAACCGGGCCGGTCAGCATGATCGTCGGATCGGTGCCGATCTTTGCCGTCGCGCGGATGCGGGCGCGTGGCTTGAGGCCGTATTTCTCGCCGAACTCTTTGTTGCCGACCAGAATTGCCGCCGCACCGTCAACGATGCCACTGGAGTTACCCGCGTGGTGGATGTGGTTGATCCGCTCCAACTCTGGGTATTTCATCAGCGCGATTTTGTCGAAACCGGGCATCACTTCGCCCATGTCCTTGAACGATGGCTTCAGCGCGCCAAGGCTCTGCATATCGGTCTGCGGACGCATGAATTCGTCGCGGTCCAGAATGGTCAAGCCGTTGATATCCTTGACCGGAACCACGGTTTTGTTGAACCGCCCGTCAGCCCAAGCCGCGGCCGCGCGCTTTTGGCTTTCGACGGCCAAAGCATCGGCCTCGTCGCGGGTAAAGCCATACATCGTGGCGATGATATCGGCTGAAATGCCCTGCGGGACGAAATAGTTATCGATGGCAATCGCCGGGTCTACGGCAATCGCGCCGCCGTCCATGCCCATCGGCACGCGGCTCATGCACTCAACGCCGCCCGCGACATAGGCCATCCCGGCCCCGCCGCGCACTTGGTTGGCGGCCATGTTCACGGCTTCCAGACCCGAGGCGCAGAACCGGTTGACGCTGACACCCGGCACGGATTCGGCGAAATTCGAGGCCAGAACCGCCGTGCGCGCAAGGCAGGCACCCTGTTCACCGATCTGGGTCACGTTGCCCCAGATCACGTCCTCGATGGCGGTGGTGTCCAGATCGTTGCGATCCTTCAGCGCGTTCAGCGCAACCGCCGACAGGCGCGCGGCGGTTACTTCGTGCAGGCTGCCGTCTTTGCGGCCCTTGCCACGCACCGTGCGCGCAGCGTCGTAAATATAAGCGTCAGTCATCAGTCTCTCCTCAAGCCTTGACCCGGTCGGCAGGCGATCCGGGCATCATGTCATAGGGGTGTTTCCAACCGGGCAGGGCGGCGATGTTGTTCAGCCAGCGGTCGATATTGGGCCAATCCGCGCGGTCAAAGCCGAACGGTTCGGGGTAATAGAGGTAGCCACAGCAGGCGCAGTCGGCGATGGTCACGGCGTCGCCGACGATCCAGTCGCGGCCCTCAAGATGGGTGTTCAGCGTCGCATAAGCGGCCTTGAGGCGGCTCTGCATGAAGCCGATCACCTCTTTGGGTTGCTTTTCCGGCGGCAGGAAATTCATCAGGAAACGGGTCATCCCAGCCTGCGACGACAGCTTGTGGTTATCCCATAGGATCCAGCGCAGAACCTCGTCTTGTTGATCGGCAGTGCCGCCCAGTTTCCCGGTTTCGCGGGCGATATACATCTGGATTGCGCCGGATTGGCTGAGGGTTTTGTCGCCGTCCACCAGCACCGGGGCCTCGCCCATGACGTTCATCGCGCGGAACTCCGGCGTGCGGTTTTCACCGGCGAAGAAATCGACAAAACGCGGCTCCCAATCATAGCCCGATAACGCCGCCGTCAGCGCCGCCTTATAGGCGTTCCCGGATTCGCCAAAGCAATAAAGCTGTGCCGTCATAGTGACCTCCCAATCAGTTCTTTCATAATCTCATTCGTGCCGCCGTAAATCCGCTGCACGCGCGCGTCGGTCCACATTTCGGCCACTGCGTATTCCTGCATGAACCCGTAGCCGCCGTGCAATTGCACGCATTCGTCGAGCACTTGGCATTGCAGATCGCTCAGCCAATATTTGCACATCGCCGCCATTTCGACGCTGAGTTCGCCCTTCAGATGCGCCGCGATGCAGCTATCGAGGAAGGTCCGCGCGACCACGGCGTTAGTTTTGCATTCGGCCAGCTTGAAGCGCGTGTTCTGGAACCCGATGATCGGCTGGCCAAAGGCCTCGCGTTCCTTGCAATAGGCGATCGTGCGTTCCACCGCGCCCTCGATGGCGCCGACAGAGCCGCAGCCGATGATCAGCCGTTCCTGCGGAAGCTGCTGCATCATCTGATAGAAACCCTGCCCCTCAGCGCCGCCCAAGATATTTTCCGGCGGGACGGCCACATTGTCAAAGAACAGCTCCGAGGTATCCGCCGCTTTCAACCCGATTTTCTCAAGGTTGCGGCCGCGTGTGAAGCCCTCGGCATTCTCGGTTTCCACCACCATCAGCGACATGCCTTTGGCCCGTGAATTGGGGTCAGTTTTGGCGGCGACGACGATCAGGTTTGCGTGTTGACCGTTGGAAATAAACGTCTTTTGCCCGGTGAGCCGGTAGACATTGCCCTCACGCACCGCACGGGTTTTCAGGTTTTGCACATCCGAGCCGCCCGACGGTTCGGTCATCGCCAGAGCCGCCACGATCTCGCCGCTGGCCATTTTCGGTAGCCAGCGTTGCTTTTGCTCTTCGGTGCCGAAGGCCAGAATATAATGCGCGACGATGCCCGAGTGGATCGCGTTGCCCCAGCTTGCCAGATTGGCGCGGCTGGCCTCCATCGAGATCACCGCTTCATGGCCGAAATCGCCGCCAGCCCCGCCGTATTCCTCAGGAATCGACGCGCATAGCAGCCCCATCTCGCCCGCTTGGCCCCAAGTCTCGCGGTCCATCTCGCCTTGTTTGCGCCAGCGATCCAGATGCGGCAGCCATTGCTCCATCAGGAACGCGCGCGCCATATCGCCAAGCATTTTATGCTCGTCCGACATCCACGCGGGTGTGTTTAGTGGCAGTTCGGTCATCGACGGCTCCTCCCCAGAAACCCGGCCTTAACGCTTGCGCGCTTCCAGTTCCGAATTGAACAGACGCAACCGGTGGCCAAGGTTTTCGTGATGCGTCACGCTGTCGAAATTCTCGAAGAGGAATGACAAAGCCTCACCCTCGTCCAACCCGGCCTCGGCGGCAAAGCGCTTGAGGCGGCGGTAACCGTCTTCGGTCATGGCGACCGGAAAGCGGCGGGTCAGACGCAGGCGTTTGGGCATTGTCTCTCCAAAACGGGGTCTCTCCAAAACGGGGCCTCAACAAATCGAGGTCGCTTTGGTCAAGGGCGGCGATTTTCGCGCCGCCCGTCGCAATTTAGAACTGATCTTCGGCCAGTGCCATCACAGGTTCGGCACCGGACATGATCCGCGCCAGATGCATCCCGGTCGCGGGCAGGTGACGCGCCATATAATAGCGCCCGGTTGCCAGTTTCGTCTCATGGAACGTGGCGTCAGCGGTGCCGTTTGCCAAGGCCTCGGCGCTGGCTTTGGCCATCATCGCCCACATATAGCCAAGGCAGACATGCCCGAACATATGCATGAAGTCGGTCGAGCCAGCCAAGGCCGCGTTCGGGTTTTTCATGCCATTTTGCATGAAATACATCATCGCGCCCTGCAAGTCCTTCGAGGCCGCCTTGAGCGGGTCAAGGAACGGCGCTTTCAGCGTCTCATTGCCGTCGTTCTCTTTGATAAAGGTTTTCACCAGTTCAAAGAACGCCATCGCGGGTTTGCCGCCTTCTGCTGCCAGTTTACGGCCCACGAGGTCCAGCGCCTGCACGCCGTTGGCCCCTTCATAGATCATCGCGATGCGGGCATCACGGGCATACTGCGACATGCCGAATTCTTCGATATAGCCGTGGCCGCCAAAGATTTGCTGCGCCTGAATGGTCATGTCGAAACCGATATCGGTCTGGAAGCCTTTGATCACCGGGGTCAGCAACGAGATGATGCCCTCGGCCTCTTTGTCGCCCAGACGGTGGCCACGGTCCAACAGATGCGCGCCCCAGAAGGTGAACGCGCGCGCGCCCTCGATGAACGATTTCTGGTCCATCAGGTTGCGGCGGATATCGGGGTGCACGATCAGCGGATCAGCCGGGCCATTGGGGTTCTCAACGCCGGTGACGGCGCGGCCTTGCAGGCGGTCCTTGGCGTAATCGACGGCGTTTTGATACGCGGCCTCGGCCTGTGCGTAGCCTTGCAGGCCGACACCCAGACGCGCTTCGTTCATCATCACGAACATCGCGCGCATGCCTTTGTGCAGGTCGCCGACCAGATAGCCGGTGGCCTCGTCAAAGTTCATCACGCAGGTGGCGTTGCCGTGGATGCCCATTTTCTCTTCGATCTTGCCGACCGACACGCCGTTGCGCGACCCCAAGGAGCCATCGGCTTTGACATTGATCTTCGGCACGATGAACAAGCTGATGCCCTTGGTGCCTTCGCCGCCGCCGGGGGCTTTGGCCAGCACCAAGTGGATGACGTTTTCCGCCATGTCGTGATCGCCTGCCGAGATGAAGATTTTCTGGCCGCTGATCTTATAGCTGCCGTCGTCCTGTGGCTCGGCTTTGGTGCGGATCATGCCCAGATCGGTGCCGCAATGTGGCTCCGTCAGGTTCATGGTGCCGGTCCATTCCAGCGAAATCATCTTGGGCAGATAGATGTCTTTTTGCTCGGGGCTGGCGTGGGCCAGCAGCGCGTTGATCGCGCCGTGGGTCAGGCCTTGGTACATGTTGAAGGCCATATTGGCCGACATCAGGATCTCACCAACCGAGATGCCCATCACGTAAGGCAGGTTCTGGCCGCCGTATTCTTCGGGCAGGTCCAGACCGTGCCAGCCGCCTTCTTTGACCTTCTCGAACGCGGCTTTGAACCCGGTCGGCGTGTAAACCACACCGTTTTCCAAGCGGCAGCCCTCAACGTCGCCCACTGCATTCAGGGGTTCCAGAACGTCGGTCGCCAGCTTGCCGGCTTCCTCGAGAATGGCATTGGTAAAGTCGCGCTCGAGCTCGTCATAGCCCGGAATCTCGGAGTCCGAAACCTTGAGCACGTCTTGAAGGATGAACTGCATGTCCTTCACGGGGGCGATATAGCGGGTCATCAAAGTCTCCTGTCGGGAGTTGGTCGTTGGGGGAAATTCAGGCGGGCCGTCGGCCCATCATTATCGGGTTATTCTATCGGATTATTCTGCGGCGGCCTTGCGGAATGCCACGCTCAAATCTGCGCCTTTTTCAAGCTGCGCGCGTAATTCTTCAATCGCTTCGGTCAATTCGTCGCGCTGACGCTCCATCTGGGCCAAACGATCGCGCGCGGCCTCATAGGTGCGTTTCATCTGCTCTTCCTGCGCGTCGCCGCGATCATACAGGTTCAGCAATTGGCGCATTTCTTCTAGGGCGAATCCAAATCGCTTGCCGCGCAGGATCAGCTTGAGCCGCCCACGGTCACGACGATCATAAAACCGCTTCTGCCCGTCGCGAGTCGGGAAAATCAGTTCCTTGGACTCGTAAAATCGCAGCGTGCGTGGCGTTACATCGAACGCGTCGCACATCTGTCGGATTGTCATCAAATCATCGTCCATCGCACACACCTCGCATCGGCAGGGCCGTCCCTGCAACGCACTATTTAGAAACACTAAGGAAAGAATGAAGGATGCTTGACGTTAACGTAAGGTACGACGTCGCGTCACGAAAGTTATGACGCGATGTTCCGATGCCGAACAGCAAGAAAACGCGTGATCCGGGGCCTCGAAATCGCGAGAAACCGCGAGAAACCGCAGGAAATCGCGCGAAACTTAGGTCGAGTCGCCGTCCGCCAGCCGCCAAGCCTCGTCGCGCATTGAGCGTAAATCGTCGATGGTGCTGGCCAGTTCGTCGCGCTGACGGGCCAATTCACCCAATTGCCGGTCGGCCATTTCCACGAAAGCCTGCAACTGTGGTGTGGTGCCCTTGGTCTCGTAGATCAGCAACCACTGGCGCAAATCTTCCAAGCTGAAGCCAAACCGGCGACCGCGCAGAATCAGCGTCATCCGCGCGCTCTCACGCGGGCCATAGAACCGGTTGCGACCGTCCTTTTCGGGCTTCAGCAGCTCGATATATTCGTAATACCGCAAGGTCCGTGGCGTCACGTCGAATTTCGCGCACATTTCCTTGAAGGACAGTTTTTGATCGCTCATCGCGGCCCCCGGCCCTCCAGTCTGGTCATACGCCGTAGCGTAAGCCGAGGCTTTGGCGGGTGCAACCTTTGGTTTTTGCACTCGCGAAGTATCGACACCCTTGCACCCGGCTCCGACTGCGGCGATGGTCGGTCGGTACCCGTGACCGCCACAGATTGCAGGACTGACCATGACCGAAACCGCTGTTGCGCAACAATTTATTCAGGCGATTCCCCATGCCAAGGCGCTGGGCCTTGTGATGGATGAGATCGGCGAGGGGTATGCCGTCATGTCGATGCCGTGGGACGAACGCTTTGTCGGCGACCCTTTGACCGGCGTAATCGCGGGCGGCGCGGTCTCGGCGTTGCTGGACACCTGTTGTGGTGCGGCTGTGATGGCCTATCCCGGTGCTCGCAGCACGGCGACGCTGGATCTGCGCATCGACTACATGCGCGCCGCCAAACCCGGCCAACGCATCACCGCGCGGGCTGAGTGTTTCCACGCCACGCGCTCGGTCGCGTTTGTGCGGGCCACGGCGCATGACGAAGACACCGGGCTGCCCGTCGCCACCGCGCAGGGGGCGTTTACGATGGACGCCGGCAAAACGATTAAGAAACCGGAGGCCGAGGCATGACTCGTTCCGCACCCGAACCCGTTCAGGTCATCAAAGAACGCCGCGACCGTGCGTTGAAAACTCTGATTGGTGGCATCCCGTATATCAATTTCCTCGGCATCCAGTTTGACCGCCGGGGGGATGAACTGACAGCCCTTCTGCCCTTCGATGACAAGCTGGTCGGCAATCCGTTTTTGCAGGCGCTCCACGGCGGTGTTACGTCGGCGTTTTTGGAAACCACGGCGATGATCGAACTGAGTTGGTCGATGCTGTGGGAGGATATGGAAAAAGGCACGCTGGACCCGCGCAAGCTGGATGCCGACCATCTGCCGCGTCTGCCCAAGACGATTGATTTCACCGTGGATTACCTGCGTTCGGGCTTGCCGCGTGATGCCTATGCGCGGGCGCGGGTGAACCGCTCCGGGCGGCGTTATGCCTCGGTGCATGTCGAGGCGTGGCAAGACAACCGCTCGCGTCTGTTCGCGCAGGCGACCGGGCATTTCCTGATCCCCAGCCGTGACACGCCCAGCACTGAGGCGAAGTGACCACCGCCCTCACGCACGCCCGCGTTCTGAAAATCGCGCTGCCGATTGTCTTGGCCAATGTCACCGTGCCTTTGCTGGGCTTGGTCGATACGGCTGTGGTCGGGCAATTGGGGCTGGCCGCGCCCATCGGCGCTGTCGGTTTGGGCGCGGTGATCCTGTCCTCGGTCTATTGGATTTTTGGGTTCCTGCGCATGGGCACCACCGGGCTGACCGCGCAGGCTCATGGCGCGGGTGACACGGGCGAGGTCGGGGCGATCCTCAAGCGCGGGCTGTTGATTGCCGGGGCAGGCGGGTTGGCGCTGCTCGTGCTGCAACTCCCGCTGGTTTGGGCCGCCTTCCAGATCGCCCCCGCCAGCGCCGAGGTCGAGGACCTGACCCGTGCCTATCTGCAAATCCGCATCTGGGGCGCACCCGCGATCATCGCCACCTATGCCCTCAGCGGTTGGCTGATCGCGCTCGAACGCACCCGCGCCGTGCTGGCCCTGCAATTGTTGATGAACGGGCTGAATATCGTGCTGGATGTGGTGTTTGTCCTGTGGCTCGATTGGGGCGTCAGCGGCGTGGCGCTGGCAACCGTCATGGCCGAGGTCGCGGGCGTCACCTTCGGCCTCTGGCTGTGCCGCGCGGGGTTGGTGGCGACGGCAACCCGGGTGTTCGACGCGGTGCGCTTGCGCCACATGGCCTCGGTGAACGGCGATATCATGATCCGCTCGGTCCTGCTGACCGCCAGCTTCACCGCCTTTATGTTCCTCTCAGCCGGGCAGGGCGACACGCAACTCGCCGCCAACCAAGTCTTGCTGCAATTCCTGACGCTCATGGCCTTCCTGCTCGATGGCTTCGCCTTTGCCGCCGAAACGCTGGTCGGCCAAGCCGTCGGCGCCCGCCGCCTCGCCGCCTTTCGTCAAACCGTGCGCTTGTCGGCCATCTGGTGCGGCTCTGGCGCGCTGCTGATGGCGCTGGTCATCGCCACCCTCGGCGCACCGCTCATCGACCTCCTGACCACCGCCCCCGAGGTCCGCGCCACCGCCCGCCAGTTCCTGTTCTGGGCCGCCCTCTCGCCCCTCTTCGGCGTCGCCAGCTTCCTGCTCGATGGCATCTTTATCGGCGCCACCCGCACCCGCGAGATGCGCAACGCCATGATCCTCTCGGTCGCGGTCTACGCCCTGTCCATCTGGCTGCTTTTGCCCTATGGAAACCACGGCCTCTGGGCCTCTATGCTTGTGCTGTATATCGCGCGGGCCCTCACCTTGGGGGCCGTCTATCCGCGCATCCCCCGATCCCTTGAGGCCCCATGACCGACCTGACCCCCGCCGCCGTTGAGGCCCTGTTCACCCGTGCCAACGGCGAGTACCTCTTTGCCCGCTGGGGTCGCGCGCTTGTGCCCGTCGTGTTCGGCACCGACGACGCCACGCTGCAAACAGTCAAGGGCGCCATCGAGGCCATCACC
>Ga0102815_10001658_pt1 | contig 13849 bp, 9 predicted proteins | sample ColrivemetaGS759_FD_79113 | JGI IMG/M metagenome (GOLD analysis project Ga0102815, IMG submission 79113) | Estuarine microbial communities from the Columbia River estuary - Ebb tide ETM metaG S.759 | ecosystem: Environmental > Aquatic > Marine > Intertidal zone > Estuary | place: USA: Columbia...
AGGGCAACAAGGCACTGGCGCTGGATGCCTGGTGCCGTTCACAGGGGCGCCAGTTCACCCGCTTTGATTACTCCTGCCACGGTCTGTCCAGCGGTCGTCTGGAGGAGGGTAGTATCGGTCGCTGGCGGGATGACACGCTGGCCATCCTCGATAAGGTGACCAGTGGCCCACAGCTGGTAGTGGGCTCTTCGATGGGCGGCTGGATTATGTTGCTGCTCGCCCTGGCGCGCCCCGAACGCCTGCGGGGCCTGGTGGGTATAGCGGCGGCGCCTGATTTTACTGAGACCCTGGCGACGCATGGACTGGATGACGGGCAGCGACAACAATTGGCTGCCAGCGGGTATTGTGATTTGCCCAACTGCTACGACGACGGTGAGCCCTATCGTATCAGCCAGCACCTGCTCGACGAGGGCCGCGAACATTTGTTACTGGGTGGGCAGATCGACATTGATTTACCGGTTCGGCTGATACAGGGTCAGCGTGATGCTGATGTACCGTGGCAGCATGCCCTGACCATCGCTGCCCAATTGCGCAGTGACGATGTGGAAGTGCAGCTGCTCAAGTGTGGTGATCATCGCCTGTCAGCACCGGCAGACCTGGCGCGTCTGGTCGCCACGGTGGACGCCCTGTTGTCTTCACTCAGCTGATACCGCGCAGCTCGAAATCTCCCTGTTGCAGATGTTCATGGTCCTTGAGATAGCTGCGGGCATTGTAGGGATATAGCGTGGTGATCTCTCCATCGGGGCGTTTGTACCAACTCATACAGTCACCGGCCCATACGGTATCCTGCAGTGCCGCATGGATGTCGTCATTGTAGCGGCGGTTGGCTTCCTCCCTTACCTGAATCAGCTTGTCCCTGCCGGCCGCCTCAATTGCCTGCAGGATCAACTGCAGCTGGGCTTCGATCATGTAGACCACCGAGGTGGTGCCTACCCCGGTGTTGGGTCCGGTGGTCATGTAGAAATTGGGCATGCCGGGGATAAACCCACCCTTGTACGCGCTGGGCAGGTCTGCCCACAGTTCACTCAGTCGCACACCACCCGGGCCGACCACATCGGTCTTGCACAGGTAATTTTCCAGGTCAAAGCCAGTGGCGTAAACGATGATGTCTGCGGGGTGGCGGGTGCCGGAAGCGGTGATTACCGCGTCCGTTTCGATGCTGGCAATGCTGTCGGTGACCAGCTCGACATTGGGGCGGTTGAGGGTGTCATAGAAATTGTCGGCAATCAGGATACGCTTGCAACCCAGCGGGAAGTCAGGGGTGAGCGCCTTGTGCAGGGCGGGGTCACGCACGCGCTGGCGGATATGCCCGCGCACCAGTTGCTCGGCACGACTGCGCCAGCGCGACTCACCTTTGGTCTTGACGATAGGAAATATAATCAGTTCGCCGCGCATGAACAGGAACATGCGATAGAGCCTGTTGAGCCAGGGCCAGCGGGCGAAACGGGCCTTCTCCCGTGGGGTGAACGCCCGATCGTTGCGCGGTGCGATGTAGTTGGGTGTGCGCTGGTAGACGTCCAGGTGTTCGGCCACGGCTGCCAGTTCGGGAATCAGCTGGATAGCGCTGGCCGCGCTACCGATGACCGCGACCCGTTTACCGGCAAATTCCACCGTGTGATCCCATTGTGCGGAATGCATGCTGGGACCGGCAAAGCTATCCATGCCGACAATCTCCGGGTAGGCCGGGAGGTGCAGCCCACCACTGGCGAAAATCACATGGCGAGAGGCGACTTCGCTGCCGTCGGCGAGCTGGGCGATCCACAGTTTACGGCTGTCATCGAATACAAACTGGTTTACCGCAGTATTGAGACGGATATGGCGCTCGATGCCGTATTTCTCTGCGCAGTGCTCGATATAGGCCTGGATTTCCGGCTGGGGTGAGTACTTGCGTGACCAGTTGGGATTGGGCTCGAATGAATAGCAGTACAGGTGGGAGGGAATATCACAGGCGGCCCCGGGATAGGTGTTGTGCCACCAGGTACCGCCAATGCCACCGGCCTTTTCAAACACGCAGATATTGTCGATGCCGCGCTCACGTAACTTGATCGCCGCACCAATGCCACCGAAGCCGGCCCCCAGGATAGCCACATCCAGTACCCCGGCCTGATCCTGTTGTTGTGTTGCTTCATTCATGCACAATTTAAACCATCTGCTTTAACTCAGGGCAGTCTAAAGCAGCGGTGACAAAGCGCAAGCGTTTTTGCACCTGGCAGCGGACGCCTTGGAGCAGGTGGATCGGTTCAGGTGGTGATTACCAGCCTCAGTGCCTGAAGCTGCAGATTGGCGTGCTTGATGTGCACGGCGCACTCCTCAATCTGGTAGTTCAGGAAGTCTACTTCTTCCTGCCGGATTGATGGATTGACAGCCCGCAGCGCCTCCAGGCGGGAGAGTTCGGCTCCCAGGCCGCTGCGCATATCCTGCTCTGCAGCGGCGAGAATAGTCTTTAATTGTTCACCAGCCTGGGTATTGGCCAGTGCCATCTTTGCTTCCACTTCCTTGTGCACCTGTTTGATGATGGCCAGCGCTGTAGACTTTTTAACCGGCTCGATCAACGTGTTGAGGCGCTGATGGGGAAGTAATTCTGCCAGATTCTTGCCACGGGCATCCACCAGCAGGCGCATGGGTGACAGGGGCAGGAAGCGCTCGACCTGCAATGCCCGCGGGGCCACACAGTTAACGGTATACAAGGCTTCCAGTAACATGGTGGCGGGCGCGACACCTTTTAACTTGATGGTGCCGATGGTGGCATTACCCAGCTCCGTGGAGTGCACCATATCCATGGCCTCCAGGATCATGGGGTGCTCCCAGCTGACAAATTCCATATCTTCCCGGGACAGTGCCTTGTCCCGGCTGAAGGTGATGGTGGTGCCGTCCTCCTGTACGTAAGGAAAATGACCGGTGAGCATGTGCTCGGAAGGGCGGAGGATCAGGGCCTGTTCAGAATGAAACTCCTGGTCAACGCCGAAAACTTCGCACAGGGCCTCCAGATATTCTTCAAGGGCCTTGCTATCCTCCGCGGTGTTGATTTGGCGAATGATTTCTGCGGCAATATCGGGCTTACAGGAGTTGCGTTCCAGCAGGCGGTCGCGCCCCTCGCGCAGTTCCCTGCGAGTAGCCAGGGTGAACTCTGCAGAATCAACCAACAAAGTCTCGAACCCCGGGCCGCGCTGTTCCAGCTGGGCTAGCAGGCGCTCCCGGAAATTGTCCAGGATCATGGTGCCGGCAGAGCAACTGTCACAGAACAGGTCGAGGCCGCGGTCATACCAGTCCAGCAGGGTTTGCTGGGCAGTGTCGGCCAGGTAGGGAACATGGATCTCTACGTCGTGTTGCTGGCCGATGCGATCCAGGCGGCCGATACGCTGCTCCAGCAAATCGGGATTCAAGGGCAGGTCGAACAGCACCAGGTGATGGGCGAACTGGAAGTTGCGACCCTCGCTGCCGATCTCGGAACAGACCAGGGTCTGGGCGCCGTTGATCTCGTCGGCAAAATACGCGGCGGCGCGGTCCCGCTCAATAATGGACAGGCCCTCGTAAAAGGCCGAGGAGCGAATGCCTGCACGCAGGTGCAGGTGATGCTCCAGCGCCACCGCAGTGTCGGCATGGGCGCAGATGACCAGCGCCTTGCCGGGACGCAGCTCTTTCAGAAACTGCTCCAGCCAGGCTACACGCGGGTCAAAGGCCAGCCAGCTGTCGTCCAGGTAGGGGAGTTCGGGGTAAAGACGCGCTTCCAGGTCTACGTCGGCAAGTGTGTATTCCTCGGGAGCGTGCAGGGGATAGCGATGTAGCTGGCGTTTCGGAAATCCGGAAATCGCAGCTCGGGTATTGCGAAACAGTACCCGGCCGGTACCGTGACGATCAAGGATTTGCTCGATCAAAGTGTTAGTGGAAGCATCGGGATCAAGACCTTCTGGCAGTTCCAGCGTGCGGTCCCCGGCTTCGAGGGCGTCGGCCAGTTCACTGAGGCTGCGATACTGCTGCTCCTCTTCGCGGAAACTCTCCAGGCTGTGAAAGCGGGATGGGTCGAGCAGCCGCAGGCGGGCAAAATGACTGGCCTGGCCGATTTGCTCGGGGGTGGCGGTCAACAGCAGCAGGCCGGCGCTGACGGTGGCCAGTGCTTCGACAAACTGGTAGTCCTCGCCGGCACCCTCTGCCGACCAGTGCAGGTGATGAGCCTCATCGACGACTACCAGGTCCCAATTGGCGGTAACCGCCTGGGCCTGTAACCGGGGTTGGGCATCAAACAGGTCCATCGCACACAGCACAAACTGCTCACTTTCAAAGGGATTGCCTTCGGGCATTTCCGCCAGGCGCTCGGCGTCGAACAGGGCGAAGCGCAGGTTGAAACGTCGTAACATTTCTACCAGCCACTGATGCAGCAGGCTGGGCGGTACCAGGATAAGGACGCGCGAAGCCCGGCCACTGAGCATCTGCTGGTGGATGATCATGCCGGCCTCTATGGTTTTACCCAGCCCTACCTCGTCCGCCAACAGCACCCGCGGTGCATGGCGCTGGCCCACCTCGTTGGCAATATAGACCTGATGCGGTAGCAGGTTGGTGCGGGAGCCCATCAGGCCCCTCGCGGGAGAGCGCTGCAGGCGATCCGTGTGCATGATGGTTGCCACCCGCAGGGCGAAATCGCCGGCCTTGTCGAAGTGGCCGTTGAGCAGGCGCTGCTGGGGTGTGGTCAGTTGCACGAAGGCATTCAGTTCAAGCTCGGAGATCGTGGTCTCGACGTCGTGGTGATCGATACCGGTGTAAAGCAACAGGCCTTGTTGCTCTGTTACAGCGGTAACCAGCAGTTCCAGGTCTTCTACAGTGGAGATATGGTCTCCAGCCTTGAAGCGCAGGCGGCTCAGGGGGGCATTGTCAGTGGCGTAGGTGCGCTCTTCTCCGACCGCCGGAAACACCAGGGTTACCCTGCGCCCATCCAGGTCAACGACAATACCAAGCCCCAGCTGTGCGTCCGCATGGCTGACCCAGCGCTGTCCGATTATGTAATCCATCAAGTGGCTCCGAAAAAGAGGGCGCGGCTGTTACGATAGACCTGCTCCAGCAGTTCCTCCACGTCCAGTTGCTTGATCGCGGCCAGTTTCTCGGCGATAAAAGGCAGGTAATAGGGGGCGTTGGGCCTGCCGCGATAGGGTACCGGAGTCAGGTAGGGGGCGTCTGTTTCGAGCAATACCTGGCGCAACGGTGTGGCTGCCACTACCTCCCGCACATTGTCCGCCCGATTGAACGTGGTAATACCGTTGAAGCCGAGCATGAAACCTTCGGACAGGCAGTATTCAGCCAGTGGCAGGCCCGAGGTGAAACTGTGAATGACTCCCTTGCGTCGCAGCAGGGGGCTGAAGGTGCGCAGGATATCGCGGGTATCCTCATCGGCATCCCGGGTGTGAATGACCACCGGCATATCCAGGTCTGCGGCCAGTTGTAGCTGCTGTTCGAAAGCGGCGCGCTGCACACCCCGGTCGGCGTGGTCGTAATAGTAATCCAGGCCGATCTCGCCAACGGCCAGGATGCGTGAGTCGCCCGCGTTGCTGCGAATCCGGGCCGCAACCTGCTCGTTAAACCCGGCAGCCTCGTGCGGGTGAATGCCCTGGGTGCCCCAGATGGTGTCTGCCTGTCGGGTAAGCTCCATGACTGTTTGCAGGTTGGCGGGTGAGACAGCAATGGTGATGATCTGTTCGATACCCACTTCGTTACAGCGTTGCAGGGTAGCTTGCAGTTCGCCAGCGTCGAGGTAGTCGAGATGGCAGTGAGTTTCGATAATCGGCGTGGTGAAGCGGGGGATGTCGCGTCGCTTACTTTTGCTCATACGCTGGGTTCGCTACTTTTAGTCGCTGGATTTGGTCGCTACTTAAGTGGATCGGAACTGCCGGCCGCAACCCGTTGGCGCAGCTTGCGCGGCAGGGGCGTGCGCAAGTCGGCGATGGTACACGTGATCTGCTCCCACAGCCAGTTATGCAGGGCTGAGTTGGCCGTGCGTCGGTGGGCCACCAGCGCGTAGTTCACGCTGTAATCCTCGTTGCCTGGCACCGGTTGGGCAGTGATGCCCCGGGTGGCCGGTTCGTTCTGGAGAATGTAGGCCGGGGCGGCCATCACGTAATCACTATGGCGCAATACTTCCAGCGCGGTTAACAGGTGTGTGGTCTCCAGTGAGCCGCGCTGTGAATCCTCCAGCCGTGCTACTAAATCCGAGCGGCGCTGGATTTCCAATTGCTCCCGGTCGGGTATATACAGCCTGATCAGCGGGTATCTGGCCAGCTGCTGCCAGGTAATCGCTTCGACACTCAGTGGGTGATCATCGCGCATCAGCAAGGCCGCAGGGCTGCCGCCCAGTTTGGCAACTCGAAACTCTTCTGAGTACTGCGCGTATTCCATGTGAATGGCAAAGTCCAGTTTTCCCAGGGCCAGTTGCTCCAGTTGGTTCTCGACCCGGGTGATCATCTTGATGCTTAGCTGTGGGGCCAATTCGGCCAGTTTCTGGGCCAGCGCGGGCAGCAGGGTGACCCCGATGTACTCCGACAGGGCCAGGGTTATCTCGCCCCGGTAGGCGGCCGGGTCAAAGTTGCCTCCTGCCACGAGTTGTTGGATATTGCCGAGGATGCCGGCCAGGTCAGGAGCCAGTGCCTCGGCCCGGGGGGTGGGTTGCATGCCATGGCTGCTGCGGGTGAAAAGCGGGTCTGCGAACAGTTCTCGCAAGCGCGAGAGGGTTTTGCTCATGGCCGGCTGGGTGATAAACAGGCGCTCTGCCGCCCGGGAGACATTTTTCTCTTCCAATAAAATATTTAGAGAAATCAGAAGGTTGAGATCAATTTTCGCTAGTTCGCGAGCGTCCATAAGGGGTGATATAAATTTAATTCATGGCCGACATAATATAAATACATTAGATGTATATCACAACCGCCGATAACGTGGCGGGAACTCTTTTATGCAGTCCTGAAACGCCAGGACTGGCAGTCGGTCTCTACAGGGCGGCTGCTGATGGAATACCATCCAGGTCCAATCGAGTTATTTCAAACCCGCCGTATGGCGGGTTTTTTTATTTTGCCTTCGGCGCGGTTTTGCTCTTTGATTTTGGCCTGGCTTTTGGCCTTGCTTTGGCTGGTTTCCTGGCCGCGGCTTTTTTCGGTACTTTTACTTTCTTCACCGCTTTGGGCTTTGCGGCTTTGCGGGCAGCGCCCTTTTTCTTGTTTGCAGGTGATTTTTTTACTTGAGCGCGCCGCGCAGCTGGCATTGCGGCATCACCTTGCTGGCGTTTTGGCGACACTTTGGCGCTGGCAGGTTTACCGGCTGCGCGAGGGGCGCCGGCCGCCGCCTGGTAAAGCTCATCGTAGGATGCAACCAGGCAGTCGTGGTAGAACTCTGGATCGGGCATGATGTCCCGATCCGCCAGTACCGACAGGGTCAGCTTGCCGGCGTAGCTGTATACCAGGTGGAAAATGCCCATGGCGGGGGTCAGGACACCGAGTCCGTAGTAGTCGACCATTTTTGCACCCGCGCAGTACAGCGGGAAATTGGGACCGGGCACGTTGGAGATGCAGGTCGATACATTGACGGGCAAATATTGGGATAGCTGGTTGCGCGCCCAGACCCCTGCGGCAGCCTTCGTCACCAGTGGCGAGAATACCCCGGCGATCTTCAGGGCATCGACCATCGGGCTGGCTTCCCCGCTGAGCTTGGCTTCCTCGGTGCCCTGCTTGATGGCCTGCAGTCGTCCCAGCGGGTCGCTGATGTCGGTGTGCAGTGACGCAAATACCGAGCCGACCTGGTTGTTGTCGTCGGTGATGCCGCGGCGGGTGCGCATATTCAGGGGGATGGCGGCGGCGAGTGATCCTTCCGCTGGTGCCTCCCCCTTGGCTTCCAGGTAGCGTTGCAGCGCACCACCGATCACCCCCAGGGCGACATCGTTCAGGGTGACATCGGCGGCGTTCTTGATCTCCTTGAAGCCGCTTAGCGGAAACTCTGCTGCATCAAACACCCGGTGCGGACCCACGGCCCGGTTGAGGATAGTTTTTGGGGCTGATATATCCGGGGCAGGAATGGTTTTACGCATGATATCAATCGCGTACTTGCCCATTTGTAGCGAATTTGTGGCCGTGCCCCGCAGTAATTGCACGGCATTTTTGACGCTGTTTATCGATGCCTTGGACAGCAGTTCGCCCATGCCCGGTTGGGTGTCGACCAGGCGCGGTGCATCCTCATCCTCCAGGTCTACCTGGGGGTTGGGGCTCAGGTCATGCAGGGCAGTCATAAAGGATTGTCCGCCTGCGCCGTCTACCAGTGAGTGGTGCATCTTGGTATAGACGGCAAAACTTCCCGCGGGGAGGTTGGGGATATTGTCCAGTCCCTCGATGATATAGGCTTCCCACAGCGGTCGTGACATATCCAGCGGGCGCGAGTGCAGGCGGGCGACCTGGATGCATAGCTGACGCCAGTCACCGGGTTCGGGCAGGGCAATGTGTCGAAGGTGAAACTCGACATCGAAGTTGGCGTCCTTGATCCAGTAGGGTCGGTCAAGTCCCCCCGGAACTTCCACCAGGCGGGTGCGGAACAATGGCAGCTTTCCCAGTCGGCGCTCGAAACTGGCGATCACATCTTTAAAGCGCACAAAACCGCCTGGCGCGGTAGAAGGGTCGTAAATACCCAGCCCACCGACGTGTTGGGGTGTGTTGGTTTGCTCCAGGTTGATAAATGCTGCGTCGAGTATTCCGAGTTGTTTCATAATATGCTTCCTTGCCGGCTACAAGCCTGCGGCTTTCGAAGGCCTGTCGTGTCGGCTACAATTTTTCAAGCGCTGTCTTGTCACTGTTTGTTAAAGGGGCCTGCTCTCAGCGTGGGGTCAAGTGTTCTTGCAGGAACGGCCTGTGCGTGGCATGTTGCTGGTTTGATGGAGCTGCAGAATCCGAATCCTTATAACATTGTTGGCTGCGCCGTGCTAGAAAGCCCTATTCGAAAATGTCGCCTGTGTTAAATAGTTGGTCTGGAGCAGGCGGGCTGTGCAATTGTCTTGCTGTGCTGCTGGCGATCTGTATTGCCGGTAGCGCGCTGGTCGCGCAGCCGGCCGCTGCGCTGGCTCCGGCCCCCTATGGCGAGCAGTTCGTGCGCGTTGGTGGAAGCTGGCCCGACGGTGAAGCGGCTCCCCCCGGGGCGGTTAGTGACAGCATCGATCCGGGCGCAAACGAGCAGAGCCTGCAGCGGGAATTGCTCATCCATGAGCAAGCCGCCGGGCCATATGCCGATGCCCTGGCGGAGCCGCTGGCGTCACTCGGTCGACAGTATTCCCTGCAAGGCGATTACGTGCAGGCGCAGCGCGCCTATCAACGCGCCCTGCATATTGTAAGGGTGAACGACGGACTGTACAGCGATCGGCAGTTACCGGTCCTTAAGGAACTGTTGAATACTCACCGGGCTGTCGGCGACGTGCAGGCCCTCGATGATCGTTATGAGTATATCTTCAGGTTGTATGGAAGCGGTCAACCGCCTTACACGGAGTTACGTCTCGGGGCAGCCGTTGAATACTTGCGCTGGCAGCGTGAGGCCCTGCGCATGGGTGCGGATAAGAGCGACAGAACCCACAGTCGTCTGCTGGCCATGTTTCAGCTGAACCAACAGTTACTGGACGATGTGGCGGCGGATGGCAATGTCGCCTTTGCTGCGTACCGTGAGCTTGGCTTGAGCCAGCTGCGCAACCTGTACCTGATTCAGGATCGAGTGCAACCCAGAATCGAAACCATCGGCTCGGCCCCGGAGGTACCCATGTTCGGGGCCGACTGGACCCAGGAAGACTTCAACAAGATGCGTATTGAAGGTATCCAGCGCTCGGCGCTTGGCCGCGGAGAGGAAATACTGGATGACCTTATTGCACGTTGCCCACCCGATGACCCGGAGGCGTTGGCCCGGCTGAACCTGGAGCTTGCAGACTGGAACCAGTGGAATGGCCGCGCGCGTGATGCGCTGGAGGGTTATGCCCGGGTCGGGGAGCTGTTGGGGCAGGCGCAGCGCCAGGACCTGGTGCAGCTGTGGCTGGCACAGCCGGTGGAGCTGCCGGATAACGGGGCGTTCTGGCAGCCGCAACCTGTCGCTCAGGCTGCCCAGGAGCGCATCCTGGAGGCGAGTTATGACGTTTCCAGCGGTGGCCGGGCAAGTAACGTGAAAGTCAAAGCGGTGAATCCGGCCGATGATCCACTGGTGTCAAAACTGGTTCGATTGATCAGGCAAATCCGGTTTCGACCCCGATTTGTAGATGGGCAGGCGCTGCCCGATCAACTGGTGCGCGATTACCAGTTGGTCAGGTAGTGCCGGATCAGGCGTTGTGGATAAGCAGCATGGCCCCACTGGCTTTGATGGGTGAGTCGGTCTCCCAGTCGATGAGTTCGCCGCAATGGCGATCGACAGAGCGCTCGGCCATCTCCAGGAAGGTCGGCCGACCCGGGTCGGCGATGAGGATTTGCTTTACCCCCTCTTTTACCGCCCGGTTGACCATGTTGTAAACCGGGTTGACCAGTTCATCCCAGAAACAAATGTCGCCGGCGACCAGTAAGTCAAATTGTGCAAGCTGGCGGGTGGTCAGCTGCTCAAAGCGGGAAACCAGTGGCACGGTACTGACACCATTGAGCTCTGCTGATGCTTCCAGAAACGGGAAAACATCCTGATCTGCATCTACCGAAGTCACCTGCGAACCCAGGGTTTTCGCGCACCAGATACCGGTCACTCCCCAGCCACAGCCAACATCGATAACTGTGTGGCTGTGCTCAGGTGGGTTGCTATTAAGGTAGTCGATCAACAGGCAGCTGGATTTCCATAACTTGTTGCCGTGAATTGACGGGTAGGCGCCCTCACGCCTGACGCGCCGAATGGCCGGATGAGAGCTGGTGGGCATTACCACACCACGAAAGTGGTGTTCAATGCGCGGTTTTTTTGTGCTCATCGGGAAGTCCTTTGCATCAGGCTGCTACCACAGCGGCGCCCGCCACGTGAGGGCGCTGTATTACTGCTACAGGCCTTCTACGTCCTCGGCCTGGGGGCCTTTGTCACTGTCGGCGACCACGAAGGTCACTTCCTGGCCATCGCGCAGGCCGCGGCGGCCTTCCCCACGAATCGAGCGGAAGTGAACGAAGATTTCTTCACCATTATCCTGGGTGATAAAACCGAAGCCCTTGGACACGTTGAACCATTTGACCAACCCGTGTACCCGATTGGCATCATTGGCGGTCGGGCGAGCGGCTGGTTTTTTGTCTGCGGCTTTTGGTGTGCGCTTGGGGGCTGGCTTGCCGGTGGTTTTCTTCCTGGCTGGCGCCTTGTGTTGCTGGGGCGCTGGAATAGAGACCAGTGCGACGGTGGCGACGGTGGCGCAGGCTATCACGGCAAACAGCACGGCGGGGTTGGTGATGGACGGCAACAAGGTGGCCGCGAAAGTGGCAACGGCTGCGACCAGCAGACTGATAACGATTTTGGCAGTTAATTTCATGGGTATCCTCTAAAAATAGCGCTACCCCAGGGTGGATGAGGTTCGAACGCGGCGCAATTCTAACACCATTGCGCGCGGGTTAAACGCCTGTGCGCTCAATCATTGGAAAAATTCGGCGCAGGACAAAAAAAGACGCAGCCTGGCGCCAGGTGTGGTGCCGGGTTTGGGGGAACTCGAGCTTGTTTGTTCGAACTGCAGCCTACAGTTTCCAGAGGCTACTGTCCGCGCCGGTCGAAGCCGGGCAGTCTATATTTTGAGAACTTCCTCAGCCTGAAGCCCCTTCGGGCCCTCGACTAATTTGAACTCTACTGCCTGGCCTTCATTCAGGGTGCGATAACCATCACCCTGGATGGAGCGGAAGTGAACAAATACATCGTCTTCACTTTCCTGGCGGGTAATAAAGCCAAATCCCTTGGCGTTGTTAAACCACTTCACCGTGCCGCTTACACGATCAGTCATACCACTTTCCTCGGTTTTTCTAGTAAGTTTTTATTATTCCCCACTGTCGGTCAAAACAGCGGGGCCGCGAATCAGTGTAGCCGAGGTTTGCTACATTTGCCGAATACGTAGCGCCTGTTCCTGTAATGTTGCCAGCGCTTGCTGTTGGCTTTGCATCTTATCCCGCTCCTTCGTCACCACATCGGCAGGCGCCTTGTCGACAAACGCGGGATTTCCGAGTTTGCCCTGGATACGAGACACATCCTTTGCCAGCTTCTCTATTTCCTTGTCAAGTCGTGCAAGTTCAGCGTCTTTGTCGATCAGTCCCGCCATGGGAACCAGTATCTCGAGTTCTCCCACCAGGGCAGTAGCTGCAACCGGGGCCGGTTCATTTGTGGATAACCAGGTAATGTCGGCGAGCTTCGCGAGTTTTTTCAGGAACGTTCGATTGTCATCCAGTCTTTTTTTATCGCGATCATCGCCGTTTGCCAACAACACATTGAGCTCTTTACCCGGCGGAATATTCATCTCACCACGAATATTACGAATGCCGACGATCACACCTTTGAGCCATTCTATATCTGCGTTTGCGACAGTGTCTACGCCTTTCTCGTCTGTGCGTGGGTAGGGCTGCAACATGATGGTGGGACCGCTTTTTCCTGCCAGTGGGCCCACTGTTTGCCAGATTTCCTCGGTGATAAACGGCATGAATGGATGCAGTAAACGCAGCCACGTCTCCAGTACGCGAATAAGCGTGCGCCTCGTGCCGCGTTTGGCGGCAGCCGGGGCATTGTCATCCCACAGCACTGGCTTGGATAATTCCAGGTACCAGTCGCAGTATTGGTTCCAGATAAATTCGTACAGGGCCTGGGAGGCGTGGTCGAAACGATAGTGTGCAACCGCGCTGGCCACCGCTGCCTCTGTTTCCTGCAGCTGACTGATGATCCAGCGGTCCGCCAGGCTCAACTCCAGCTCTGCACTCGCGTCGAGGCCGCAGTCCTGGTCTTCGCAATTCATCAGCACATAGCGGGCGGCGTTCCAGATTTTATTGCAGAAGTTTTTGTAGCCCTCGATGCGCCCGATATCAAACTTGATATCGCGCCCGGTGGAAGCCAGGGAAAAATACGTGAAGCGCAAGGCGTCGGTGCCATAGGCATTGATACCGTCGGGAAATTGCTTGCGGGTGGCCTGTTCAATTGTTTTGGCCAACTGCGGCTGCATCATACCGGCGGTGCGTTTTTCCAGGAGCTGGTCCAGCTCGATACCATCGATGAGGTCGATCGGGTCGATGACATTACCCTTGGATTTGGACATCTTCTGGCCTTCACCGTCCCGCACCAGGCCGTGTACGTATACCGTGTGGAAGGGCACTTCCTTGCGGAAATGCAGGGTCATCATAATCATTCGGGCTACCCAGAAGAAAATGATGTCAAAGCCGGTGACCAGCACCGAGCTGGGATGGAAAATCGCCAGCTCTTTGGTTTCCTCGGGCCAACCCAGGGTAGAGAAAGTCCACAGCGCCGATGAGAACCACGTGTCCAGTACGTCCTCATCCTGGTGCAGGCTAACGCTCTCATCCAGGCCGTGCTCTGCGCGTACCTCGGCTTCACTGGCACCGACATAGATCTTCCCGTCGGCATCGTACCAGGCCGGAATCCTGTGTCCCCACCACAGCTGGCGGCTGATGCACCAGTCCTGGATGTCGCGCATCCAGGCAAAATAGGTATTCTCCCACTGCTTGGGCACAAACTGGATATCGCCGTTTTCGACTGCGGCGATCGCCGGTTTGGCCATTTCCCTGGCGTCCACATACCACTGGTCAGTCAGGTAGGGCTCAATCACCACGCCCGAGCGATCACCGCGCGGCACTTTGAGGGTATGGTCGTCTACTTTATCCAGCAAGCCGGCGGCAGTCATGTCGGCAACGATCTGCTTGCGTGC
>Ga0102815_10001659_pt1 | contig 13846 bp, 12 predicted proteins | sample ColrivemetaGS759_FD_79113 | JGI IMG/M metagenome (GOLD analysis project Ga0102815, IMG submission 79113) | Estuarine microbial communities from the Columbia River estuary - Ebb tide ETM metaG S.759 | ecosystem: Environmental > Aquatic > Marine > Intertidal zone > Estuary | place: USA: Columbia...
CTCAAAATTTAAGTTTTACGGATGATAAAAACACACTTTCGCAAAGAATTGACTCTCTTGATTTTCATCCTAAAAATAAAAAGTACAAAGGGCAAAACCAGATCTACCTTGCTGTAAATGAAGCTCTGCTTTTGATGGAAAAATCTGGGTTGAGTATGCCAAAAGGAATATTTGTTCTTTCCGATGATCGCAACATGGCGCCAAGTTTTCAAGGTGAAACTCCTGTTGATAGATCGAGGAAATTGGATATTCCTATTTATAGTATTGTATATAATAATGCCCAATTCAATTATGAAACACCAGATCTATGCAAACAAACCTATGGGTTTCATTCTACTGAAGCGGGAAATGATCTTAATGGTGCTGCTTCAACGCTCATTGGTTATATCAATGGATTTAACGATCGATATGCAGGATTGTATTATTCCTTCAAGTATGAGTCATCGTTTGAAAAGGATGGAGAGTCTCATACTGTAAAAGTTGATTCTCAATCAGATCAAACTGCCTTTATTATTAATTCGCCTATAAAAACCCTTGGAGAATGGATCGAAGACAATACGATCTTATTTATTGTTCTGGTTGCTGTTTTCATTGGTATCGTAGTTTTCTTGATTCTATTTATAAATAAAAAGAATAAGAAAAGAAGAGCGCTTGAGGCTGAACAACAGGAACATTTTAATGAGTTGGAAAGAATTCAAGCAGAATCAGATCGTAAACTAGCAGAACAGGAAAGTGAAATACGAGGAATAAGAGAAAAAACAGAACGAGAAAAATCCGAACAAGAGCAGCAGAGATTAAGAGCAGAACAAGAAGCCGAGGACGAAAGACAATTTCAAAAAATGCTAGAAAGAGGTAACTTGCCTTGGTTTGAATTTAAGGTAGGACAGGATTCTGGAAGCTATCAAATAGCCAGCCCTAGATTAACCGTAGGAAGGGATAATAGCAGTGATTGGGTCATTCCTCATCCGACAGTATCCAGGAAACACTTCGAACTTTCTTTTAAAGATCATGTCTATTCCATTAAAGACCTAAACAGTTCCAATGGATTATTGGTCAATGGGCAAAAAGTTTCTTCCAGCGAACTACGTCATGGAGATTTGATCCAAGCCGGAGATTTAATATTGACATTCCACATATAAACTCATATGATTCAATACCATTTTAGCGCGAAAACTGACGTTGGTTTAGTCAGAAAGGCAAATGAAGATAATTTGGGTAATGCCCAAACACCTAACGGACATGTTTTTGTGGTTTGTGATGGAATGGGTGGACACGTGGGAGGTGCAAGGGCTTCCCAGATAGCTGTTTCAAGTATATTAGAATTCTTTTCAAAGCAAGAATATGAGAATTTGTTTACGGCAATAGATCGTTCACTGCAGTTTGCAAATGAGCAAATCTATGCTGTGTCTATGGCCGAACCAGAACTAAAAGGGATGGGTACGACTGCTACCGTTTTGATCATTAAAAGTGATGCTTGTTATATTGGGCATGTTGGCGATAGTCGTATTTATTTGAAATCGGACGGCAAATTAAATAGAATAACAAAGGACCATTCATTTGTTCAAACTTTAGTGGATTCAGGAGTTATTTCAGATGAAGAGGCTGAAAATCACCCAAAGAAAAATCAAATATTGAAAGCTTTGGGAATAACTCCACTAATAGAACCAACTGTAGCTGATTCTCCAATTTATCCCAAAAAAGGAGATGTTTTTCTGCTATGTTCTGATGGGATGAGTGGAATGGTGAATGATGCATCAATGGAAATGATGATCGATGAGAATGATCTAGATCGATCATCATCCATTTTGATCCAAGCGGCCAACGATAGTGGTGGGCATGATAACATTACGGTAACACTTGTGGGAATTGAAGATAGTCCACATACGACTTCGACTTTCAAGCATTTCAATCCAGTGCCCGTGAGTGCATTTGCAAGTACCCATATAATTGAAGAAGAACCGAAAACGATATTACCAATATTCAAAAACAAGTATTTCTATGTTGCTGTATCTCTGGGTTTAGTAATCATTTGTGGAGCTCTTTGGATGTTGTTAAGGGATACAAATGAAGAGGTAGATATTCCGGATCCCGAAGAAGTATTGACTATAGAGTCTTTGTATAATAGGGATATAGATAATTTAGAAACGATACAGGGGCAGGGTAACAAGATCAAGGTAGAGAATGATACTATTGAAAGTCCGAATTGCGACTGTAAGATTGTAATAGAAGATAGTTTAATAGTAGATATTATACCTACTGAAAAAAATAAGTCGGTAGGAAGCGTGTCAGCAGGCTCAGTTGACACTAACAAAGAGAAGAAATCAAAAGATAAAGTGGAGCCGAAAGAAACAATAAAATCTACTTGTGGTGAAAAGATAAAGCACGTTGTTATGTCCAAAGAGACCTTGAGTAAAATTGTGGATAAGTATAAATTGAATTGTGATTCTCTAAATACAGAATACCTCAAGGAAGCTAATGGAAATAAAGAAACGATAAACGTGGGAGACACATTAAGATTTAGTTGTCTCTGTAAAAATCCAAAGGTCGAATAGTGTAGTGTTTATTAATGAGACCATACAAATCGTTCAACCAATAAAGGCAGGTGGTACTTCTAATTTATTTTTAGGGGTTGATATGGTATTTGGCTCGCCAGTAGTTATAAAGGAACTAAAGCCGGGTTTCTTCAAAAGTGAATTTGTACGAGAGAAGTTTTTGGAGGAGGCAAATAGATATTTGTATTTGAGTCATCCAAATATTGTTAAGCTGAAAGATTTTATTGATAAAGGAGATACGCAATACTTGGTAATGGAATATATTGAAGGACACGATCTTGCGGATTATGTCACAAAAATTTCCGGTCCTCTTCCGTTATATAATATTGCCCTTTTAATGAATGAAGTTTTGAGTGCATTACAATACGTTCATCAAAAAGACCTGGTTCATCTCGATATTAAACCTTCGAATATTATGCTTACAAAGGACGATCGAATAAAATTGATCGACTTCGGTATTGCACATGACAAAACTGTAGGTGGTCTAAAGAATATTATGGGTAGTCCTTCATACATGAGTCCTGAACAATTAAAGGAGGGTGCTAATATTGATCATCGATCGGATATTTATAGCCTTGGGGTTACTATTTATGAATTGTTAACAGGAAAATTACCTTACGCTGATTGTCAGACGAAAGATGTATTGTTTGAAGCAATTCGAACCATGCCTATGCCAAAAGTGAAACCTTTGTTTCATGTAGATGAAGAGCACGACTTGGAAATCAATAAGATCATTCAAAAAGCGACCTATAAAGATCCCGAAGCCAGATATCAGAGTTGTGAAGAATTACAAATGGATTTATTGAAATTTTTATGAATCATAAGACAATAAGGGTAGGACGTTCAAGAGATAATGACGTTATATTAGATCATTCCTCAGTTTCTCGACATCATCTTGAGTTCTTTTACGATAATTTAGGAAATGTCTTTTTAACTGATCTAAATTCGTCGAACGGGACATTTGTCAATGGCCGAAGGATTACTGGGTCAGTTCAATTGAATCATAATGACATTGTTAAGGCTGGATTATCTGACCCCATACCTTGGCGAAATTACTTATCCCAGACTTCAAGTAATTCGGGAAGAGAATACCAAACAGATCCTAATTACTCCCCTCGTTATGAAAATCAAAGTCCTAAAAGTGGAGGTCCATGGAAAACAATAGCCATAACATTATCCGCTGTTGTAGCAGTGGTTGGATTAGGTTTTTTTGCAAACGAATATCTTTTAGGTGAAGACAAACCCGTAGAACTTGACCCGGATAAACCAAATAATGAAGAAGTACAACCAGAAAAGCGTAAAGAAAAAAACAAAGAGATAACTTATGATTTCAGCTGTCTTGAGGATGACGAAGACTTGGGTACAACAAAGGTAATTGACATCTTAAGTGGTATTGATTCTGACGTGACTGAAGCATTAGGAGGAGAAGTTACCATTCAAGAAGAAGAGGAACTTGGTGATGATCTTCTAAGAGATTGCAGAAATGAATATTCCTTCATTGAGAATGGCAACAAAATAAAGAATCTTAGGGGTTTGCTTAAGAGACTAGTTGATCAGATAAAAGCGCCTAAAGGGTATCATTACAGTATTTATTTAATAGAGTCGGATGAACTAAATGCTTTTACAGCAGGTGCGAAAATTTTTGTTACAACTCGAATGTATGACTTTTGTCGATCAAACGACGAGTTGGCCTGTGTAATTGGTCATGAGATCAATCATAATGAATTAGGGCACATAAAAGAACACATTCAAAAATCGAAGATCTTAGGTGATGAAGGTGCCGCTTTGGCAAGTTTTGCCACCATACCTTTCGGCCAAAAGAAGGAAACACATTGTGATCTTACTGGTATCGATCTTGTTATTGCAGCTGGTTATAATGGTTGCGTAAACATTGAACTTTGGAAAAGAATGAAGCAAGAGTCACAAGAAGGTGAATACAATGCTTTCGAGAATCTGTTTAGATCTCATCCTTATTCAGATAAACGAGCCAATTGTTCTCACAATCACATTCGCAATAATTACGGCTTTGATTGTGATACCAAGGAAGAAGTAGAATGAAATTAGGATCCGGCATATTATATCTGTTCTTCGCGACCATAATCTTTGCTCAGAAGTCAGATATAACTTACAGTTTTGATTGTCTGAACGAAGATCTTTCTGGGTCAATGATCTCTCTTTTTGGAGGTATTGAGTCAGAAATGCTTTCAACTTTTGGTACTTCAGTTTCAATTGAAGAGGAAATACAAGTTGGGGATCAAGTTTTTGAAGAAATTAAAAAGAAATACAAATTATCTCAAGATCAGGTTCAAATGGATAAACTGAACAGGATCATGAATAAAATAGTGTCTCAAATCTCCAATCCAAGGGGATTTAATTATAAGATCTATGTTTTGGACACAACTGAATTAAATGCATTTACGATAGGTGGTAAAATCTTTTACACGACTGAAATGCTAAAGTTCTGTCAGTCAGATGACGAGATTGCGGCAGTCATTGGTCATGAAATAGGTCACAATGAGTTAGGGAATATCAATGACCAATTGAAAAGGATCAAAAGTGCCCAAGGGGTTTTTGGAGAGGAAACAGGTCAATTGATCGCTGGTGCAGGAAAGATTATGACCATCTCTTTTAACCAAAAAAATGAAGCGCATTGCGATATGTTTGGCGTTGATCTTTCTATTTCTGCGGGATATCGCGGTTGTGAAGCGGCTGGTTTATGGAATAGAATGCATCAGAAATTTGAAGGACAGGATTCAATGCCGAGATTATTTATGTCTCATCCTTATTCTTCGGATCGTGAGTCGTGTTTAAAGTACCATATAAGTGAGAATTATTCTACAGAGTGTAAATGAGTAAAAAAAATTCAATGAGATTTTTATTGGTCTTGCTCACGCTTGGCACTGTGGGATTTATCTTGGCTCAAACCATCAGATATCCTGAGTTTAAAGGGATTAATCAGTTCACTTTAAATTCTGTGGAAAATGGTGTTTGCAGTGCTGATGTTGATTTTAATGTTTACAACGATAATTGGTTTTCCTTTAAAGGAAAAGAAATTCATTCGGAAGTATATTACAAGGAAAAATTAGTGGCGATAGGATTTAATGAGGATGAATTCAAGCTACCTAAAAAGGAACAGAGTGTTATTTCAATGAATGTAGATTTCTTTTTGGATTCGTTAAGAGACGATCTTAAGGAGATTTTAATGAAAGACTCACTTCATCTGTCAGTTAAAGTTTCTGGTAAATTCTCTTTTTTCAATGTGAAAAAGGAAATGATATTTCCAGTGTCTATTTCGAGTGAGGAATTTGTGGATAATATGATCAGTGATCTGATGAGTGAAGAGGGAATACAAACGGAGATTTTGCAACTCAAAGAAGTTGGGGTGGAGTATTCCCTATTTGATGTTGGCTTCAGATTTACTAATAAATTACCATTTGACCTAACTTTGAAAGAGATCAGATCATCGGTATTTGCTGACGCATCATTGAATCAAAAAGTAGCTGATTGGATCATTAAGTCAGGTAAAGATATCAAAGAAGGTGGTTCAGAATTAATTCAAGGAGAAGCTAGGATCAATAATGCAAAATCCGCATTTACAGGATTGATAAAGGTGATGTCCGGAAATCTCGATTACTATTTAAATGGATATGCCCTTGTAGAAATCGATGTTAGAGAAATTCGCATTCCGCTTCGTCAGCATTTTAAGGTAAAACCTTTGTCGAAAGAAGTTGAAATAATTGATTGATATGGCAGAGAGATCTCATAAAATAGGCTTTCTGATTGGTCAACGATTGATTAAAAAAGTTGGCTTCAGCAAGGGAGAGCAAACAATTTTACTAATTGGACGAAAATCTCCTTGTGAGATCATTATTGAAGATAGCCATATCTCAGGCCAGCACGCTCAGTTGATGCACAATGAAAATAATGAGTTGTTCATCGTGGATATGGGCAGTACCAATGGGACCTATATCAATGACAGAAAATTAGAGCCAAATGTTCCTTACCCAATTAAACGAGGAGATACAATTCAATTCTCTCAGAAAGGAAATGTTTTTCTAACCTTTGATCCCGATAATTATCAGTCTGGATCGGCGCCTTCAGCAAAGCCTTCTTTGAGTTCTTCAGGATCCGTTCTTGGAACCACGAACATTCTAGAAAAGGTAGAGCAAAAAGGGAAGGTAATCATTGGACGAAGCGGTGAATGTGATGTCGTCTTACCGGATCAACAATCGATATCACGACAGCACGCTTCAATCGAGAAGAAAGGTAATGAGTACTACCTTACTGATTTAGGGTCATTGAATGGTACTTATTTAAATGGAAAGCGAATTTCAGGAAGTACCAAAGTGACTCCTAATGACACCATCTTTATCGGTAGGTATCAGATCCAGCTTCAAGGTAGAGCAAGGGATCTTTCATCTGAAGTTGCGATAAAAACGGAATACATTTCGAAAAGATTCAGCAATGGTAAGATCGGTTTGCATGAATGTTCCTTTGAGATACCCGCCAAGTCTTTGACAGCGGTTATGGGACCTTCGGGTTGTGGTAAATCAACTTTGCTAAAAGCGTTGAATGGGGATTCGCCGCCTACAGGGGGAAGGGTATTGATTTCCGGACTTGATCTAGCAGAGAATTACGATTACCTAAAAACACAGATCGGTTATGTGCCACAGGATGATATTGTCCATAGAGAGCTAACTGTTCAACAATCGCTTTATTATGCGGCAAAGCTGAGATTAGACCATGCGGATGAAGATTTCATCAAGAGAAAAGTAGATGAAGTTTTGAAGGATCTTAATATTACCCACATTAAGGAGAATATGGTTGGTTCGATTAGCGGAGGGCAGAGGAAAAGAGTATCCATTGCGGTAGAAATCCTTACAGATCCTTTGATTCTTTTTTTAGACGAACCTACTTCACCTCTTGATCCTCAGACGATCGAAGAATTTTTAGGTATCCTCCAAAATCTGGCAAAAAAAGGAACCACTGTTATGATGGTAACCCACAAGCCGGAAGATTTGAATTATATGGATGCAGTGATCTTCATGGCTGAGGGTGGATATTTGGTGCACCAAGGAGATGCACATCATTATTTGGGATACTTTAGGGTTGATGATACTGTGAAAGTTTATGCTGAGCTTGCTCAACCTAAAGCAAAGAAATGGATTGACAAGCGTCCTGTACATTCAGGTGGAAATAAACCATTTTCCTCAGGGTTTCAGAGAAACAGGTCGACCAATTTTTTCTCTCAATTCTGGTGGCTTACCATTCGATATTTTAATATTAAGTTGAATGACAGGGTGAATACCGGAATAATGATCGGTCAAGCGCCAATCATTGCTGGTCTGATTTGTATCATCTTTGATCAAGTATCTCAAGCTGTACCTTTCCTCATGGCAGTAACTGCGGTTTGGTTTGGGACCAATAATGCGGCAAGAGAAATTGTTGGAGAAGCTGCGATTTATAAGAGAGAACGAATGTTTAATCAGGGCATTCTTGCTTATATCTTTTCAAAGATATTTGTCCTTGGTGCGTTTGCAGCTGTGCAGTCATTGATCTTTACATTTATTGTATATCTGCGTTTTAAGGGCGAAGATCCAAATTGGAACGAGCCTATGTTGACATTCGCATGGATGTTATGTCTGTCGATCTCTGCCACCATGATGGGGCTTTTACTTTCGGCATTGGTAAGTACGACTGAGAAAGTAATGACGCTTGTTCCAATTGCATTAATACCTCAGATCATGCTTGCTGGTATTGTAGCTAAAATAAATTCATCCTTAGTTGAATTCTTGAGTTATTTGACCTTGTCTCGCTGGGGTACTGAAGGTTTTAGTGATATACAAAAGGAAATCTCTGTGCCGAATATGGTGGTAGAAGAAGAATCTATTCATGTGAATCAAAAGGGAGAGATTCTTTCAGATAGCATCCAAGTTGTTCAACAAGGAAATAAAACAGTTGATGCCATACCAGAGCTTACTTCCAATTTTCATGATTCGTATAATAGCCGTTTTGGTGATTGGGCAGGTGCTATTGAATTGGATCTGATCGCAGTTGGGATCATTAGCATATTATTCTTTGCAGGGATTTACATTGCTTTGAAAAGTAAGGATTCAATGAGGATTAAATAATACTAATATGAGAGAATTAAAAATAGGAAGACTACCGCACAATGATATTATCATTGATGACACAACGGTATCTAGAGAGCATGCAACATTAATCATTGCAGGTGATGAATTTTCGGTAAGGGACCTAGGCTCTTCGAATGGTACTTTTGTGAATGGAATGCGCATCAATGGTGTGACTCGTCTGAAAAGAAATGATATACTTAAGGTAGGTTCAGCGTTGGTTCCTTGGATGAATTATTTGTCTATGAATGATGCAGGTATGAGAACTCACTATAATCCTCAGCCTCAATCTCAACCGCAAGGTATTCATGATTATGGCACGAAGATTAAATTACCTAACTCAAGTGCCGCACTTACTTTAGGTATTATTGGTCTCGTTTTTTCATTGGGATTAATTGGTATTATTTTGAATATAATAGCGATCTCCTTAGGTTCAGGTGCTGTTAACAGATATAACGCAGAACCTGGGAAATACACTGAAAGCTCATTATCTCAAGCTAAAACCGGTAAGGTATTAGGGATAATTGGGTTAGGATTATTTGGTCTTGTATTGCTTATTATTATTGCTGCAAATTCATAGTTAGCAATTGAAAGAACATCGAATCATACGAGTTGGTAGGGATATGGAAAATGATCTTGTCTTGGACCATGTAACAATCAGTAGGCGACATGCAGAGCTTTTTGTTGATGACGAGCAAAATGTATTCCTGACAGATTTGAATTCTATGTACGGTACGTTTGTGAATGGGGAGAAGATCAACAACCCGGTTATTTTATCAAGAAATGATGAAGTGTACCTTGGCGACAAACAATACCTCGATTGGGAATGGGAGGTTTTTCGGGAAAGGAAAAAGGAATATAAAGATGTTGTAACAACACCATGGCTTCGATCGAATCTGGATCTGATGATCATTTTCGGATTGATCTTAATCGTACTATTTGTTTTGATGGTTAAAATTTGACTAGTTGACTAATGGTGAATTTTATATGAAGTGAGTATGAAAAGGATTTTGTTTTTAGCAACAGTAGTTTTCGTTACACTTGTTTCTTGTGATACAGACAATACGGAGCAGGCAAAAAAAGAAGAAGAGCTTCGTGAGCAACGTTTAGCTGAATTAAAAAGGAAAGAACAGGAAGTTCAAAATAAAAATTCGAACGGAACTCAAGTTGGCAATAAGAACCATCGAGCTATTATTCAAAAGTTTTTTGAAGCCGAAAAGGACAGAAACCTTGAGGAGATTATGTCTTTTTATTCGAATAACATTCGAAAATACTATAGTTTTTCGAATCCAAGCTTCTCCATGATCCGATCTGAATATGAAGCGTCTTGGAGAAAAACGGATTACGCTATTAATGAAAATCCTGTTTTTCAAATGATCGACGAGTATACCTACAACGTAAAAGTAGATTATCGTTTTTATTTGATCTCAAGCCAGCAAGAGAAAACTATTGTAAGCAATCTCAGATTTGTTTTTGATGACAACGGGAAAATTAAAGAAGTATACAGCTTGTAAAAAAAGGAGATCGGAATGAAATATGTTACATTAGTTCAAAGAATGAAGTTGAAAAACAGTAGCCTCTGTTTACTTGTTTTTATTGGGCTTTTTGTATCGTCCTGTATGAACGAGGACACACAGCAGGCTCAAGCCTTGGAAGAAGAGAGAATACGGAGGGAGAGGATATCTGAATTAAAGCAAAAAGAGCAGGAAGTTGAAGCAAAAAAGAATGAGCTCAAAGAGTTTAAAGCCAATGAAGTAACAGCATTTATGCGCAATTATTACAAAGACCTGGTGATGGGTAATTTTGATGCGTATCGTTATTATGCTGATCACGTTGATCGTTTTATCTCAAAAAAGAATGTAACTCCTGATGAGATCAATGAAATCAATCGATCCAATGATGAATTTATAGACAAAACAGTTTATGTTCAAGAAGAAACGATGACACCGTCTAGGATCGAAGGAAAAGTGCAATACTTTACTTTTTGCATCTATTTTACATGTTACAGGGCATCAAAAGATCAATATCAAAGCTGTAATGTAAATATCGAGGTGGGGCTTAATGAAAACAAAAAAATGATTTCGTACCGTGAGTTAAAAGTTACGGATCTCGAATTCACAGACTATGATCCAAATGAAGTTGGAGATTAAAAAAAGATTCAGAACTACTATGAAGAACTATTTTGTTTTAGCATCTATTTGTATGTTCTTGTTTAATTCTTGTACGAATGACAATGACAAGTTGGCTCAAATGGAAGATGAACTGAGAGCCCAGCGCATGGAGAATTTGAGATTGAAAGATAAAGAAGCTCAGCAAAAACAAAACGAGCAAGATCAACCTCAAACGTTTGAAGAGCGAATTGCCGAAATAAAGAATTGGTATTCACAAATCCAAAAGATCGGAATGGTCAATTGTTCAACAAAGACAAGGGAAAAGTATGACGGATTTGATGACGAATCTGAACAGTATCCTTTTGAACAAATTGTAAAAACTTGTCGATTGAACGATGAATTCGAAGTGGTAAAAGGGGAATTCTCGGGTTATGAATATTCATATGAGATGTCTGTCTATAAGAAAAAAGGGAAGATCTTTTTTGTATATGTCCAAGGAGGTGCAGAGGGGTGGAATTATGAAAGAAGGTACTATTGCGATAAAGAAGAGAAATTAATCCGTCATCTGGAAAGGGAAGCTTCAGGAGGTGAAGCAATTACTGAGGCAAATAGAGAGGTATCAATCTCAACTGCAAATAGAAAAATTCAAAGTTATTTAAGCCATAATTTTGAAGATTTGAATTATGTTTTGAATTAGACTGAAATTCTGTAAACCAAAAAAAGAGGACCGAAGTCCTCTTTTTCATTTGGTAAAACAATATTTTATGCGTTCTGCTTATTCTTGATGATCGAACGGATCGAGAATAGGATCAGGACTGCTGCAATCATGATGATCGCCATGAATGCCATCCTGGCTTCATAGTAATAGCTTGATCGGTTTATCTCTTTTTCCAATTGCTTCTCTTCAAGCATTTGATCGGCAAGCTGCGCTTTTTCAAGGAACAAATAATGGTACTTTCCATACACTTCTCTTGCGTTTTTGTCGGTGATCTTGAAGTCTTTACTTGAAAAGAATTCTTCAGTTGCAGTGGTTAGATCTTCATCAGTCAAGTCGCTACCCAACGTGATTCTGGCAACCGCATGCACTTGATCTTTTTCTTTAAACTTTGCTTTTGACTTTAACTTCGAAACGGTATTCTCTGTGATCTTGAATCGTTCTTCAGTCAACGAATCTTCACGACCAACTCGCAGGTAGGCACTGAATTGATCCCAATCATCATTTTCACCATATGGATTTTTGAATTTCGGACGGCGATCTGCTTTTTCATACAGTTTTGCGATACTTTTCACCTTGTTGTGATCGAGCTCTCCCGTGTAAACAAGGAAGCCCTTGAAGTAATCTCTCAAAAGCGTAGTGGCTTCTTTTTTGTCACTGAATGAAATGAGTACCTGAGCCATTCTTAAGACTTTGATCTTATCAGTGTATTGTGCTGAATCAATTGCTTTTTCTTCGTAGATGTCTTCTAGAATGTTGGGAACGGCTTCTCTGTTCTTTTGAAAAACTCGATATGTGTATGGTACGCGCACATAATCAGTGTAATAGCCGCCATACCATGGGTTGTACATTTGACGCTCCTGATACTCATATTCTGTCTTCGTTATAGAATCACCTAATTTGATCCATTCAGATTCCGGCATTGCCTTCTTTAAACTATCGAGCGCTTTGTTGTAATCTGCGAGTGTACTTTGCTCGATGTCATTTGAAATATCGAAATCGCGGTCTATTCTGTTTCGGTCAAATTCGATTTTTGAGATGGATACATCCTCACGGAACGATGGCGTTGTGTTCCATAAATAGAGCACAATGGCGTACACTAAGAATCCTAAGAAGATCAAGGAAATCGCCTGCCATGATCGTTTTCCGAAGCGGAATAAATAGTCTTCTTCGAAAGAATTTAAAAAGTTCTTTAGCTTTTTCATAGTAGTAAGTAGATAAATAATTAGTAAAAATAGTGCGTGTAAGATAATCATTCTTGCGATTTGAGAAAAGCTCCAGGTTAATTATTCTCAGAAAGCTTCAAAAATCACACAAGCCAGCGCAGCTTGCAAATCGACTCATTCACGACTGTTCTATTCTGTTATAGACTGAAAGTAAAACACCCTGAATTGCCGTGAGGTGGAGTTGCAATTGGTTTAAATTAATCATCTTTTATCTTCTTTTTTGGCATTATTCGGCTTTTGTTTGATTTTTTAATTGTCCTCATGAACTCGCATGCTTGTTTGTCCCCAAAAAAGAATCAAAAAAGCTCTAGCGCTCGAAAACGCCTTTACCCATTGCGGATTTGAGTCTAAAACTTCCGGAAACTCGCTTTGCTCAGACACCCGAAAGTTTTGAATGCACTTGCTCATAATTATTCAATTGCACTGAGCTACCGCTCAGCCTTCGAAAGCAGTGCTTTCTCTTTTCTAATGCGCATTTCCCCCTTCGGAGTGGGATTAAGGGGGAGGACTTTCGCTTGCAAACCGACGAATTCAAGGCCGTCATTATTCTTGATGAGATCTTAATCCTTGTTCCTTGTTAAAACAGCGAAACTTGTCCCGATTCATCGGGAGCGGTCTATGTTCTCGCAACGAAGTGTTCTCGGTTCTCACAACGCAGTGGTCTATGCTCTCTCAGTGAAACGGTCTATGCTCCAATCACGTCAGTTCGAGCCTGCAGTGATCGAAGCATCAGTGTGTTCCGACTTGTCGGAATGTATCGAGAATGACATTTAATGTGATCAGTGATTAGTCATTGGTCATTTGGAACTGGGAATTACTTAGAGGCGGGATTCCGAAAAGGGGAGGGTGGGAAATATCTAGATTAATTATTTAAATGCAATATCTATTTTTACTCAACGTTAAGCATGAAAGACCTTTCAAAATTCCTCCAACAATTCTCCAAACTTCGTCGCGATGCGAAGAATGGAGGAGCGCCACACAAGCCTGTTTTGTTGTTGGCGGTATTGGAGTTGGTCAGAAAAGGGGAGGTGTACACCAATCGTATTGAGATCACACCGGATTTGGTGTTGGAGTTCAAGTCGATCTGGTCGAAGTTGGTGATCACCCAACA
>Ga0102815_10001668_pt1 | contig 13823 bp, 10 predicted proteins | sample ColrivemetaGS759_FD_79113 | JGI IMG/M metagenome (GOLD analysis project Ga0102815, IMG submission 79113) | Estuarine microbial communities from the Columbia River estuary - Ebb tide ETM metaG S.759 | ecosystem: Environmental > Aquatic > Marine > Intertidal zone > Estuary | place: USA: Columbia...
GCCGCGACATCAGGCGACAGAACGCGCGGGCCCTGCTGAAGCTGATTGGATTTCAGGATCGTCGGCTCGACCCGCGTGCCGCCGTTGGCGATGGCCGCATAGGCGGCGGCAAGGTGCAGCGGCGAGGCGGAAAGGCCGTGACCGTAGGAAATCGTCATGGTCGAAATCTCCGACCACTGCTTGGGCGACAAGGGCCGGCCGCTCGGCGCTTCGGACAATTCAATCTTGGTCGCTTCGAGAAAGCCCAAAGAAGTGAGAAACTCCTTCTGGCGATCGGCGCCGATCTCTTGGGCAATCCGCGCCGTGCCGATGTTGGAGGATTTCACGATCACATCGGTGGTCGACAGTTGCGGCCCGTAGTTGTGAAAATCGCTGATCCGGAAGCGGCCCCATGTGAGCGGCCCCTTGGTGTCGATCATCGTATTGGCGCCGACAAGGCCAAGCTCCATCGCCTGACTGATGGCGAAAATCTTGAAGGTCGAGCCGAGTTCATAGACGCCCTGAACGGCGCGATTGAAGAGCGGGCTATCGGATTGGCTTCCGGTGGTCAGCGGCAGGGGGCGGCTGTTGGGATCGAAATCCGGCAGCGAGACCATCGAGATGACCTCGCCTGTGCGCACATCCATCAGGATCGCCGCGGCACCCTTGGCGTTCATCAGCATCATGCCGCCCTGCAACACGCGCTCGGCGGCGGCCTGAACCGTCAGGTCGATGGACAGCTCGAGCGGCGAGCCCTCATTGGCGGGATCGCGCAGGTATTGGTCGAACTGGCGCTCGACACCGGCGACGCCGATAACCTCTGCCGAATCAACGCCTTCCCGGCCAAAGCTCGCGCCGCCAAGGACGTGGCTGGCGACCGGACCGTTGGGATAGAGCCGCATCTCTCGCGGACCGAAGAGAAGGCCGGGTTCGCCGATATCATGCACCGCCTGCATCTGCTCAGGGCTGATCTGGCGGCGGATCCAGACGAATTTGCGGCTGCCGGTGAGGTCTTTGACCAGACGCTCGGCGTCAAGCTCGGGGAAGATCTCCGCGAGCCTCGCGGCCGCCCCTTCGGGATCGACCAGTTGCTGGGGCTGGGCGTAGAGGGCGTAGGTGTCGAAATTGGTCGCAAGGATGCGGCCGTTGCGATCGACGATATCGGCGCGCTGGCCGATGATCGGGTTGCCACTGGCGATGGCGCGGGGTTCTTCGGCTTCTGACGAAGCCATTGCACCCATCTGGAGGCCGATGGCGGAGAAGGCGAGGAAGAACACAGCCCCCAGCACCAGAAGCCGCCCTTCGGCACGGTTCTTGGCCCTGTCGTGCATCTCGTCGTGGCGGCGGCGCTTGTTCTCGGCCTCGATGGTGGCGGGGTTCTCGCCACTCTCGCGGGCCTTCAGAACGCGGGCGAGCGGGCGCAGCGGCGTGCGGATCATAGCGGCTCCTCCCCGTCGGAGGAGGCCATGACCGCACCATCCAGTGGCCCGAAGGGCAAGGCCGGATAGATCACCTGATCGACACGGCCAAAGCCGTCGGGCATCAGGGGCAGAAGGCCGAGGCGGTCAAAGTTGAGGTCGGCCAGATCGCGCAGCCGGTCGGGGCGGTTGAGATAGGCCCATTCGGCGTTCAGCATCCTGATCCGCGCATGCGCCTCGCCGATCTGACGGTTGAGATCACGCACCTCGCGGATCGAATCCTGCGTGGCGTAGTTCTCATTGTAGGCCCAGAAGCCAAGCCCCACGACCATCAGAGCGGACATGAGATAGAGAAGCCCCCTCATTTCCGCTCTCCCTTGCGCAGCGGCATTCCCAAAGCGCCACGATCGACCGGCTTGGCCGGCGCTTCCGTCCGCCGTCCGACCCGCAGCTTGGCCGAGCGCGCGCGCGGGTTGTCCGAAAGCTCGTCCTCGTCGGGCGCAACCGCCTTGCGAACCACCATCTCGAACCCCGGCGCCTCCACCTCGGCCTGCGGCGCATAGCGATTGGCGTTGCCCAGCCCGCCGGAGCGGATCTGGAAGAAGCGTTTGACCATCCGGTCCTCGACCGAATGGAAGGTCACCACGGCCAGTTGGCCGCCCGGCCTGAGCGCCCGTTCGGCGGCCATGAGGCCCTCGGCCAGCTGCCCGTATTCGTCATTCACCGCAATGCGGAGCGCCTGAAAGGTGCGCGTCGCGGGATGGCTCTGGCCCGGCTTCTGACGCGGCAGGCAGCCTTCGACGATCATGGCGAGTTGTAGCGTCGTCTCGACGGGCCGCGCCGCGACGATGGCGCGGGCGATCCGGCGGGAGGCCCGCTCTTCGCCGTAAAGATAAATGATATCTGCCAGTTCGGCCTCGTCGGCGGTGTTGCAGATGTCGGCCGCGCTCTCGCCAGACTGGCTCATCCGCATATCGAGGGGGCCGTCCTTCATGAAGGAAAAGCCACGCTCGGGGATGTCGATCTGCATCGACGAGATGCCGAGGTCGAGCACCACGCCGTCAAGATCGTGGCCATATTCATCGAGCTGTGAAAAGGTGCCCTGCACCATCTCGATCCGGCCCTCGTAATCGCCCGCCCAAGCCTTGGCCATCTCGAACACCAGCGGATCACGGTCGACCGCGATCACCCTGTCGGCCCCTGCCGCCAAAAGCGCGCGGGTATAGCCGCCCGCGCCGAAGGTGCCGTCAAGCCATGTGCCGGAGACAGGCGCGACCGCCTCGATGAGCGGTCGCAGCAGAACGGGGATATGGGCGGATGTATCGGGGAGCTTGGCAGCTGGGCTCATGGATCATCCCCCGCCCAAGAGGCTGAGAGGATCGAAGCCGTCCGGCTGATCAGCCAGCCAATCTGTCAGGCCCTTGCCCACCGAGGCGCTGAAGGTATCGGCCTTCCAGATTTCGAAATGGTCGCCCACGCCCGAGAAATAGACTTCGCCCTCGGTCAGACCCAGTTTCTGGCGCTGGCGGATCGGCATGACGATGCGCCCGTCCTTGTCGACCTCGAGACGGATCGATTGACCAAGGATCAGGCGGGAAAGGCGGGTGCGGTTGGCGTCGCCCAGCGGCATCGCCTTGATGCGCGCGGCAATCGCGTCGAATTCAACGACGGAATAGACCTGCAGCTGCTCGCGCAGGTGATCACCGTATAGAAGATAGAGTGCGGGGGTGAGGCCTTCGGTCCAGGTCGGATCGCCGGATTCGAGCACACGGCGAAAATCCGCAGGGATCGACATCCGACCCTTGCCGTCCACCTTCTGGACGTATTCGCCTGTAAAGCTCAGAACCACGTCGCGCGGCCCCTCTCCTGTCCCGTTTCAAGGCCCAAAAGAGAAAACGGCGGATTGAGCTGCTGCCACTGCCCAATCCGCCGCCCTCGTCCCTTTCGGGATGCCCGACTGCGCGCGCCACCTGGGGGGATGTCTGCTCGCTCGCGCGCCGGATCTTTCGTGTCGAAGAAGCGGGTGCCTGTATGAAACCTGCACTTTGGTTGCCGATGGGGTTCTTTATTTGCCCCTTATTCGATGCCCGTCCTTCGATGTTTCATTGGTGGCATGGGATTTCATGGTAATCAACAACATTTTCTGGGTCGCAGGGCACAATATGCGGGATCTGACACTTCTACAGGACAAGACCTAGGGACTTATTGGGAAATAAGGCACATATTGTTGATGTGTCGAAAGATTCGAATACAATATGTAGATACCTTAACAGCGATCAGCTTAGTTCCATTAAATCCCAATAATTTTCGCATTTTGAGCGAGAGGGCTGGTGATCTCGCCAAATCCCCCCCTCAGAATACCCCCAAAACGCCAAACACCCGGCCGTTCAAGCCGGGTGATTCGCATCAGATTCCAGAATTTCCCTGAGATGTGCCTAGACGTCGCCGTTTTGGATCAGGCGGGCCGCCAGATCGGCATAGGCCTTGGCCATCGCGCCCTCGCCCGTGGCGATGGGCAGGCCGGCGTCGCCGCCAAGGCGGGTCTGCAGGTCGATGGGCAGGGTCGCCAGAAGCGGCAGGTCCAGCTTTTCGGCCTCGGCCTTCACGCCGCCATGACCGAAGATCTCGTGTTTGGACCCGCAATCGGGGCAGACGAACATCGACATATTCTCGATGAGGCCGAGCATCGGCGTCTTCATCGCCCTGAACATATCGAGCGCCTTGCGCGCATCGAGAAGGGCCACGTCCTGCGGTGTCGAGACGATGATCGCGCCGTCGATCACGGCTTTCTGGCCAAGCGAGAGCTGCACATCGCCGGTGCCCGGCGGCAGGTCGATCACCAGAACGTCGAGATCACCCCATTGCACCTGCGTCAGCATCTGCTGCATCGCGCCCATGAGCATCGGGCCCCGCCAGATCACCGCGCGGTCGGCGTCGATGAGAAAGCCCATCGACATGATCGACACGCCATGCGCGCGGATCGGCTCGAGCGTCTTGCCGTCAGGTGATTGCGGCTTCGAGGTCACGCCCATCATCCGCGGCTGGCTCGGGCCATAGATATCGGCATCCAGAAGGCCCACCTTCTTGCCCGCCTTCGCGAGCGCCACAGCGAGGTTGGCCGAAACGGTCGATTTGCCGACACCGCCCTTGCCCGATCCGATGAGAAGGATCTTTTTCACGCCCGGAACCCTTGCCGGCCCCTGCTGCCCCTGCCCCTGCCCGTGGCTGTGGCCATGTCCGCCGCCTTTAAGCTGTGGTGGCTCGGATTTCTGGCTATGCGCGGTCAGCATGACCGAGACCGAGGTCACGCCAGGCAGAGCCCCCACAGCCCGCTCGGCCGCCTGCCGAAGACCCTCCATCATCCGCGCCTGATCGGCACTCGCGGCCTCGATCACGAAGCGCACCTTGCCCTCGTCGATCGTAATGGCGCGGACAACATCGCGGCTGATGAGATTGCCCCCGTCGGGCAATTCGAGACGGGAAAGCACGGACTGAATTTGCTCGCGGGTAACTGACATGGATGGCCCCTTTGGTGTTCGCGCCCGTAAGGTCTGCGGTTTTGTCAGCAAGTGCAAGGCGCGAGATCGGCGCAGGCCAACACACTATATTGTGGACCATGTGGTCAAATTGTAAACGTTTTGAAACAGGTCAGCCTTGCGTATGCATTTTCTGCATAGCAGCAATTCCGAAACGTCCATTGTGCAGTCGCAGCATAATCCCACATAAAGCTCACAAGACGAACGACACGCTGACACGCAGCAAACATACGAGAAGAAAAATGGCTTTCCTGACTGACACCCACATCCCCGGTTCGAACCTCTTCGAACGCATCGCCGCCTTCCGCGCCGCCACTGTGGCCCGCGCCGGACAGGCCCGCGAATTCCGCCGCGTCTATAACGAGCTTTCGGGCATGAGCGACCGTGATCTGGCCGATATCGGCATCAGCCGCGGCATGATCCGCTCGATCGCCATCGAGGCCGGCTACGGCAAATAAGAATTCCGGGGCCTTCTTTCTCCTCCCTGAGAAGGCTCCAGATCAACGACCGGTCTCCTCCTCCCTGAGCCGGTCGTGAACAAGGCGGCGGCGTCACCTCCTCCCAGACGCCGCCGCTTTCCCCAGACAAGCGGCGCCCCTCCTCCCTGGCGCCCGCTCAGCGAAACGGCGATGCCCCCTCCCTGGCGTCGCCGTTTTTCTTTCCAGACGTCAGCTACGATCGTCGCGGGCGGTGCCCATCACCATGTAGCTGGTGATCGACCGCACATGCGGAACCGTGCCGATCCGGTCGGTGTGAAGCGCCTTGTAGGCGGCCATGTCGGATGTCTCGATCCTCAGCAGATATTCAAATGCGCCAGCGACGTTGTGGCACTCAACAACCTCCGGGATGGCCCGCATCGCCCTTTCAAAGCCGGCTTGCGCCTCTTTTGTGTGTTCTGAAAGCCCGATCGCGGCGTAGACCACGAAGCCGCGCCCTGTCTGGTTGGGATCAAGCCGCGCCCGGTAGCCCTTGATCACCCCGCGACGTTCCAGATCCTGAACACGCCGCAGGCAGGCCGAGGGTGAAAGACCGACCCGCTCGGCAAGTTCGAGGTTGCTGATTCGTCCGTCGCGGGTCAGCTCTTGCAATATATTTTCGGCAATTGGGTCAATATCGGTCATGGATTGCAAATATCTACGAAGTCACCCAATATTTGCAACCCTATTGCGATGGTAAGCGGCCATAATCGCCAAATGAATACTGAGCTTCTCCCCGCCCTCATCGGCTTTGCCTTCGTGACCTCGATCACCCCCGGCCCCAACAACATGATGTTGCTGGCCTCGGGGGCGAACTACGGCATCCGCCGAACGATCCCGCACCTTCTGGGCGTGAGCTGCGGCCATGCCTTCATGATCTTCGTCTTGGGCGCGGGGCTGGTGAAAGTGTTCGAGGCCTTCCCCGTGGTGCTCACCCTGATGAAATGGATCTCGGTGGCCTATCTTCTCTACCTGTCGTGGAAGATCGCCACCGCCGCGCCGAAATCGCCCGACGCGCCAGAAACCACCGGCAAGCCCTTCACCGCCTTGCAGGCGGCGGCGTTTCAATGGGTCAACCCCAAGGGCTGGTTCATGGCGCTGACCGCACTTTCGGCCTATACGGTCGAGCACACGCTTGCCTCGGTGGCGCTCGTCTCGGTGGTGTTCTGCCTCGTCAACCTGCCAAGCTGCGCAAGCTGGGTCACCCTCGGGCAACAAATGCGGCGGTTCCTGACCTCACCCGCGCGGCTGAGGGCCTTCAACTGGACAATGGCAGTTCTCTTGGTGCTGACGCTGATCCCGATCCTGCGCGGGCACTAGAACGGGATTTCGTCAGCCTTCGCCGCGGGCACGATGAACCCCGCGACGACCTTTTTCACACCGGCCTTGTCGAAGGCGATTTCGAGCTTGTCGCCTTCGATGCCCACCACCTCGCCATAGCCGAATTTCTGGTGGAACACCCGCTCGCCCTCGGTGAAGGCGGAAAGGGCGGTCGCGTCGATGGTCATGTGGCGTGCTTCGGCAGGTTGAGCCATGGGGCGGGCGCCACTTTGGGTCTGCATCCGCTTCCAGCCGGGGGAATTATAGACGTCCGCCCGCGCCGCGCGGTCGTGGATGGCGGCACTCGGAGCGGCGGCGCCATAGCCGCCGCCATAGAGGCCGGGCGGGGTCAGCACCTCGACGTCATCCTCGGGCAGTTCGTCAATGAACCGGCTCGGCAGTTGCGATTGCCACTGGCCGTAAACCCGACGATTGGCGGCGAAGGAGACGGTGCAGAGCTCTTCGGCGCGGGTGATGCCGACATAGGCCAGCCGCCGCTCTTCCTCGAGGCCCTTGAGCCCGCTCTCGTCCATGCTGCGCTGGCTGGGGAAAAGCCCATCCTCCCAGCCGGGCAGGAAGACCACCGGAAACTCGAGGCCCTTTGCGGCGTGAAGGGTCATGATGGTGACCTTCTCTTCCGCCTCTTCGCTGTCGTTGTCCATGATGAGGGCGATGTGCTCGAGAAAGCCTTGCAGGTTGTCGAACTCTTCAAGCGCCTTCACAAGCTCCTTGAGGTTTTCAAGCCGCCCCGCCGCCTCGGGCGTCTTGTCGTTCTGCCACATGGCCGTATAGCCCGACTCGTCGAGGATCATCTCGGCCAGTTCGACGTGCGTGTCGGCCTCGGCCAGAAGCTGGGCGTGCCAGCGGTCGAGGCTCTGGACGAGGGTCGCCAGTTCGGCCAGCGCCTTGCCCTTCAATTCGCGATTACCCACAACAATCCGCGCGCCTTCGACAAGGCCGACGCCATGCGCCCGCGCCGTGCGCTGGATCGTCTGCACCGCCTTGTCACCAAGGCCGCGCTTGGGGGTGTTGACGATGCGCTCGAAGGCCAGATCGTCGTCCTGGCTCACCGCGAGGCGGAAATAGGCCATCGCGTCGCGGATCTCGAGCCGCTCGTAAAAGCGCGGGCCGCCGATGACGCGATAGGGAAGGCCGATGGTCAGGAACCGATCCTCGAAGGCGCGCATCTGGTGCGAGGCGCGGACGAGGATCGCCATGTCATCCAGCGATTTCGCTGCCATCCCCCGCGTGCCGCGCTGAAGCGCCTCGACCTCTTCGCCAATCCAGCGCGCCTCTTCCTCGCCGTCCCAATGGCCGATGAGGCGGACCTTCTCGCCCTCCTCGGCCTCGGTCCAAAGGGTCTTGCCCAAGCGGCCCTTGTTGGCGGCAATGACGCCCGAGGCGGCGGCGAGGATATGCGGGGTCGAGCGGTAGTTCTGCTCGAGCCGGATCACCTTGGCGCCGGGGAAATCCTTCTCAAACTTCAGGATGTTGCCCACCTCGGCGCCGCGCCAGCCATAGATCGACTGGTCATCGTCGCCCACGCAGCAGATATTCTTGTGCCCGCCCGCCAGAAGCCGCAGCCAGAGATACTGGGCCACGTTGGTATCCTGATACTCGTCGACAAGGATATAGCGGAACCAGCGCTGGTATTGGGCGAGGACGTCGGGATGGGCCTGAAAGATCGTCACAACGTGCAGGAGAAGATCGCCGAAATCGACGGCGTTCAGCTCCAGAAGGCGGCGCTGATAGGCGGCATAGAGCGCGATGCCGCGCCCGTCGAAGGCGCTGGCGTCTTTGGTGGGCACCTTGTCGGGCGTATAGGCGCGGTTCTTCCAGCCGTCGATGATCCCCGCCAGTTGCCGCGCGGGCCAGCGTTTTTCGTCGATGTTGGAAGCAACGATCAGCTGCTTCATCAGCCGCACCTGATCGTCGGTGTCGAGGATGGTGAAGTTGGATTTCAGATCGACCAGTTCGGCATGGCGGCGCAAAAGCTTCACGCCCAGCGCGTGAAAGGTGCCAAGCCACGGCATCCCCTCGACCGTCTCGCCCAGAAGCCGCGCGACACGCAGTTTCATCTCGCGCGCGGCCTTGTTGGTGAAGGTCACGGCGAGGATTTCGTTCGGCCGCGCACGGCCCGTGGTCAGGAGATGGGCGACGCGGGTGGTCAGCGCCTTGGTCTTGCCCGTCCCTGCGCCAGCCAGCATAAGAACCGGCCCGTCGAGCGCCTCGACCGCCTCGCGCTGGGCGGGGTTGAGATCGTCGAGATAGGGCGCCCCACGCGCCGCCATGGCCCGCTGGCTCAGAGGGACTTTGGGGGCATCCAGCCGGGGGTCGAAATCGTCGAAATCGCTCATGGCGCCGACGATAGCGCGGGCGGTGGCGTTGTTAAAGATGTGTTCTGCAATTGTTCCAGCCGGCCGCGCGGCTATTTCGCGCGGTAGACGCGGGCGATCCCGTCGATATAGCGCAGGAAGAGGCGCGAGAAGGTGGTGATCTCATCCTCGCTCCAGCCTTCGAAGATCGCCCCCATCTTCGACCATTTCTGATCGCTCACCTGCCCAAGCACCTTCCACGCGGCATCGGTCAGAACGAGGATCGACTTGCGCCCATCGTCCTGCGCCGCCTCGCGCCGGACAAAGCCGCGGGCGATCAGGTCCGAGGCGATGCGGCTCGCCCGCGAGGGATCAATGTCCATCTCTTCGGCCAAAAGGCCCACCGTGACCTGCGCCGCCTCTCGGCCAAAGCCATTTTGCAGCCGCAAGATCGCAGTCATGGCAAAGAAGTGCGAGAGGTCGAGATCGAGGCCAAGCTCCTCGATCAGCTTGCCGAGGACTTCGCCCTTCATCAGCATCCGGTGCCATTGAAAAACGCCGGAGTCGAGTTCAAGCAGAGCATTGACGAGTTCGGGCGCAAAACCATCCGTGGCGAGCCGCGCGGCGACCGCCTCTTGATAGCACCTGATGGCCTCGGCAGCCCTGCCCTGATTGTTTGCCATGTCGCCTTTGATTACACCGGCGCGATCCGGTCAAGTAGGTGCGCCTCACAAATATGTGTCATTGACATATATATTCCTCAGGCATAGTCAAACCCGCAATTGGCCGCAGGGCCAAAGACCGGAGATTCCCATGACCACTGACCAACTCGACGACGATCACCACGGTGAACGGCCCAAGAACGTGCCGATGATCATCGCCTCGATCGCGATCCTTCTGCTTCTTGCCTCGCTCGACCAGACCATCGTCTCGACCGCCCTTCCGACCATCGTCTCGGATCTCGGCGGCCTCGAGCACCTGAGCTGGGTCGTCACCGCCTATATCCTGTCCTCGACCGTGGTCGCGCCACTCTATGGCAAGATCGGCGACCTTTACGGACGCCGCAACACGGTGGCGGTCTCGGTGGGTATCTTCCTTCTGGGCTCGGCTCTTTGCGGTATCTCGCAGGACATGACCCAGCTGATCCTGTCGCGCGCCTTGCAGGGCCTTGGCGGCGGCGGCCTCTTCGTGCTGACGCTGTCGGTCATCGGCGATGTGATCCCGCCGCAGGATCGCGGCAAGGTTCAGGGCGTGTTCGCCGCTGTCTTCTCGATCTCGTCGGTGGTCGGCCCGCTCTTGGGCGGCTGGTTCGTCGATCAGTTCACTTGGCACTGGATCTTCTTCATCAACATCCCGCTGGGCCTTGTGGCGGCTTGGACATTCTGGATCAGCTTCCACCCCAAGATGCACCGCGTCTCGCACAAGATCGACTGGATGGGCGCTGTGACGCTGTCGGTTTCGCTGGCCTCGCTGACGCTGGTCACGACCTTCGGCGGCCGAGACTTCGCATGGCTATCGGTCGAGATCATCGGCCTTGGCGCAATTGCGCTCGTCTTCGCGGTCGCCTTCATCATGGTCGAACTGCGGGCGTCCGAGCCGATCGTTCCGCTTGAGCTGTTCAAGCTCAACGTTTTCTGGGTGACGTCGATCATCGGCTTCATCTCGGGTGCTGCGATGTTCGGGGCGATCACATTCCTGCCCCTCTATCTGCAGATCGCCAAGGGCGTCACGCCGACCCAGTCGGGCCTGATGCTGATCCCCATGACCTTTGGCATCCTCTTCTCGTCGACAATCGCCGGCCAGACCATGTCGCGCCTCGGCAAATACTATTATCTGCCGATCGCCGGGATGATCTCGCTGATCTTCGGGATGTATCTTCTGACCAACCTCGAGCCCGATACCTCGACACTGGTGTTCAGCCTCTACATCATGACCGTGGGCTTCGGCATGGGCTTCATCTTCCCGGTGGTGACCACCGCCGTGCAGAACGCCGTGCCGAAGAAACAGCTTGGCGCGGCCACCGCCTCTGGCCTTCTCTTCCGGCAGGTTGGCGGCTCGCTCGGCGTGGCGGTCTTTGGTGCCCTCTTTACCGCCCGAATGACCGCACAGTTCGCCGGAGCCCCCGGCGGAATGGGCGAGGGGATGTCCTCCTTCGGGCCGCAGATGGTCGCGGGCCTGCCTGAGGCGGCCCGAAGCATGGTCGCCCAGGGGGTCGTAGAAGCGCTTCACCCAATCTATTTTGTAGCGATGGCGCTGGCGGCAGTCGGCCTTGGCTTTGCCTTCATCCTCAAGGAAGTGCCGCTTACCAATCGGCACGTTCCCAAGGGCGAATAACACCAAGTTCAAGTTCGCAAGGGGCGCGTTGGGTCACCAGCGCGCCCTTGGCTATTGTGCTTCTGCGGCATCATGTCGTGTTAGCGATAACATATATCCCTTTCGGAGCATTTACCCCTACAACTTTCGGTCATAGGAATGCTGCACCTGCACAATGGGGAGATCGCAGCCGATGGCCGAGTTCAAGAAGATCCTTGTCGCAAACCGGGGTGAAATCGCCATCCGCGTGATGCGCGCCGCCAACGAGATGGGCAAGAAGACCGTCGCCGTTTTCGCCGAGGAAGACAAACTCGGGCTGCACCGCTTCAAGGCCGACGAGGCCTATCGCATCGGCGAAGGGCTTGGGCCGGTCGCGGCCTATCTCTCGATCCCCGAGATCATCCGCGTGGCCAAGATGGCCGGCGCCGATGCGATCCATCCCGGCTATGGCCTTCTGTCGGAAAACCCCGAATTCGTCGATGCCTGCGACGCCGCCGGCATCACCTTCATCGGCCCCAAAGCCAAGACCATGCGCGAACTGGGTGACAAGGCCAGCGCCCGGCAGGTGGCAATCGCCGCCGGCGTTCCGGTGATCCCGGCGACCGACGTTCTGGGCGACGACATGGCCTTGATCGCCAGACAGGCGGCCGAGGTTGGCTATCCCCTGATGCTCAAGGCTTCCTGGGGCGGTGGCGGGCGCGGGATGCGCCCGATCCTTTCCGAGAAGGAGCTGGCCGAAAAGGTCCGCGAGGGCCGGCGCGAGGCCGAGGCGGCCTTCGGCAATGGCGAGGGGTATCTGGAAAAGATGATCCAGCGCGCGCGCCACGTCGAGGTGCAGATCCTCGGCGACAAGCAGGGCAATATCTATCACCTCTGGGAGCGCGACTGCACCGTGCAGCGCCGCAATCAAAAGGTCGTCGAGCGGGCACCTGCCCCCTACCTGAGCCAAGCCCAGCGCGACGAGCTTTGCGAGCTTGGCAAGAAGATCTGCGCCCATGTGTCTTATGAATGCGCAGGCACGGTCGAATTCCTGATGGATATGGACAGCGGCAATTTCTACTTCATCGAAGTGAACCCCCGCGTGCAGGTCGAACACACGGTCACCGAGGAAGTGACCGATATCGATATCGTCCGTGCCCAGATCCTGATTGCCGAGGGCAAGAGCCTTGCCGAGGCCACCGGTGTTGCCCGGCAGGAAGACGTGAAACTCGACGGCCACGCGCTCCAGTGCCGCGTGACGACCGAAGACCCGCTCAACAACTTCATCCCCGACTATGGCCGCATCCAGATGTATCGCTCGGCCACCGGCCCCGGCATCCGCCTCGATGGCGGCACCGCATATTCCGGCGCGGTCATCACGCGCTATTACGATTCGCTCCTGACCAAGGTCACCGCCCGCGCGCCTACGCCCGAAATGGCCATCGCCCGCATGGACCGGGCCCTGCGCGAATTCCGCATCCGTGGCGTTTCGACCAACATCGCCTTCGTCGAGAACCTGCTCAAGCACCCGACCTTCCTGTCGAACAAATACACAACCAAGTTCATCGACACGACGCCCGAGCTGTTCCACTTCAAGAAGCGGCGCGACCGCGCGACGAAGATCCTCACCTATATCGCCGATATCACGGTCAACGGGCACCCCGAGACCTCCGGCCGGCCCCTCCCCCATGCCGACACCAAGACACCAAAGGCCCCGGTTCTTCCCGGCCTTGGCGCCTTGCAGAAAGGGACGCGCGATATCCTCGATGCCGAAGGCCCGGAAGGCATTGTCCGCTATATGAAAGCGCAGCCGCGGGTTCTGATCACCGACACAACCATGCGCGACGGCCACCAATCGCTTCTGGCCACGCGGATGCGGTCGATCGACATGATCCGCGTGGCTCCCGCCTATGCCCAGAAGATGGCCGATCTCTTCTCGGTCGAATGCTGGGGCGGGGCGACCTTCGATGTGGCCTATCGCTTCTTGCAGGAATGCCCCTGGCAGCGCCTGCGCGATATCCGCGCGGCCATGCCCAATGTGATGACCCAGATGCTTTTGCGGGCCTCGAACGGCGTGGGCTATACCAACTATCCCGACAACGTGGTTCAGGGCTTCGTGAAACAGGCCGCCGAGACCGGTGTCGATGTGTTCCGCGTGTTCGACAGCCTCAACTGGGTCGAGAATATGCGCGTCGCCATGGATGCGGTGGTGGAAAGCCGCAAGGTCTGCGAGGCGGCGATCTGTTATACCGGCGATTTGCTTGATCCGAGCCGGTCGAAATACGATCTGAAATACTATGTCGGCATGGCCAAAGAGCTTGAGGCCGCGGGCGCCCATGTTCTGGGCCTCAAGGATATGGCGGGCCTCCTGAAGCCCGCCGCAGCCACCGCGCTCTTCAAGGCGCTGAAGGAAGAGACCGGCCTGCCGATCCACTTCCACACCCACGACACCTCGGGCGCGGCCATCGCCACGGTGATCGCCGCCGC
>Ga0102815_10001669_pt1 | contig 13820 bp, 31 predicted proteins | sample ColrivemetaGS759_FD_79113 | JGI IMG/M metagenome (GOLD analysis project Ga0102815, IMG submission 79113) | Estuarine microbial communities from the Columbia River estuary - Ebb tide ETM metaG S.759 | ecosystem: Environmental > Aquatic > Marine > Intertidal zone > Estuary | place: USA: Columbia...
GGCATGACTGCTCCGAGGACGCCGATCCAGACCGCCCAGCGCAAGGCCGTGTCGGCTCTCGTTCGGCAGCCCGGCGGCTGGCACGCACTCAAGGACGCGGACGCAGTCCACGAGGCGTCCTCGAACCACCTTCAGGAGTTGAATCTCCGTCAGAAGGCGCGTCGAGCCATGGACGTGTCCCCCGAGGATCGCAACACGATGAGTCCCGGGTCGGATCCCGAGGCTCGTGCCCGCAGTCAGGCGCAGCCGGTGTTCAGCACCTCGAACCCCGGTGTCGGCGTCCCCAGCGAGCCGAAGAAGAAGGTCCGCCCTGCCACTTCTGCCCCGGGCAGCATTTCCCCGATCCCCTCGAACCTGCCGTCCGGACCGGATGTGGGTGGACAGATCGGACGGGATGCCAGCACCCGGCGCAAGAAGGAGGCGTTCTCCGGCGGGATCGCCGCCTACGAAGCCTCCCGGCCTGCTGTCACACCGAAGGGCACGAAGTCCAATGTGGCCGTGGCCCAGACGAGCCTGCCGGAGCCCATGGCAGCCAACCCGATGTTCGCGGGGTCCGGAATGGCAGCGGCCCGTTCGCAGAACGTCCAACTGGGTCAGCGCGGGCCCGCAGGCCCACGTGCCGCCTTCAAGCAGATCCGATAGGAGTCAAACATGGCCGTCAACAGCAGCCGGAGCGAGACCGCGAGCCTTCACGAGGGTGCCACGGACGGGAAGTACCGCAAGGCCCGTCCGGACACCGAGGTCTCCCCGATGACGGGCGACGAGGTCACCCGGCAGAACCGGGAGCACCTTCATGCTCCGATGAACTACGGCTACCCGAATCAGGAGATTCCTGCGTCGCAGCGGGTTGTTCCGGGTTCATGACGTAGACGCCGTCCACCTTGATGACGGTCTTGTTCTCCACACAGGTCTCGCAGACCCGGTAGGAGTGCTTCTCGTTGAGGTCCTTGTAGAGACACGCAGGCCAGCCTCCACAGAAGAAGCAGGTCGCGGTTCGGTTCACCGGTCGGTTCGTTACGGCGCTGCCTCGCATGTCAGTTCTCCTCTAGGTTCATCAGGTAGTACCGGGTCGTGTGCGTTCCTAGTTCACGCTCTTCGAGCGCCTCTCCGCTGATCAGATCCTGTCGGATGATCTTCTCGTGAATGGTCACGCGGAGGTCATCGTAGGGCTCTCTCCACGCGGAGGAGAGACCCAGTGGGGTCAGGGCTGGTGGAGGGGTGGCGAGACTCGTGTGGAGGGCCTTCAGGTTGCGGACACGGGCCCGCTCCACCGATTCGATGGTGTCGTCCTCCATCGTGGTGGCAGTTGAGGAGATCCATTGGTCCTCCGTCACGCCGACAGTCCTCAGCGTGAACGTGATGATGGTCGTTTCGTTATTCACCATTTGATTGTACTCTTGGCAGCATGAGTCAAGATTCTGCGACAGAGACCAAGATCCGCCTACTTCGCTGCGACGTGTGCCACGCGCTGGAGGAGATCCCGGACTTCGATGGTCCTCCGGAGTACGACGTGATCCTTCAGGTGGCGACCTCCCGTCACAAGTTCCCGAACGGGGACGCCCACATCGGTCGTCTGCTTGACGTTCCGGAGAAGGCGTGGAACATCCCAGCACTGCGGGAGGCTCTCCTCAAGCAGATCCAAGAGGGCTCTCGTGGTCTCAAGGAGTTCGATGAGAAGTACTACGAGGTGCAGGAGACCTTCCGCGAGGACGCGATGATCTGCTACTCGCAGCACCTCCGTCCCAAGGGGGCCTGCCCGGACTTCAATGCCGAGTCCAAGCGGCTGATGCCCGACACCAAGGCGGAGCGCAAGGAGGCCGGTCTGGACCCCAAGCGCGGACTGCCGATCATCCATCTGTGCTCGTTCTGCCCGGTTCGCTCGTTCTATGACAGTAAGGCTGCCGGATCCATATGAGGTAAGGGAGACTGATCTCATGTACGCACCAGTGAGCGTCCGCGCCGGGGTGAGTTCGCTCGACATCGAGCCCTCGTCCAATCTCGATCCTGACCTGTTCGTGGGCACTCGCCTGCGCTCTGGCGTCCGCATGGATCTCTTGGGCCTGCTGAACGGGTACATGACGCACCAGTACCGCAACCACGAGCGTTGGATGCGAGCGTGGATCGCTGGATCTGCTGCGTCCTTCCGGTGGCACGCCGCGCACGATCTGCGGGACCTCGACGTGCTGCTGGGTGTGGACTTCGTGGGATTTCGCAGTGCGAATCCCGGCTACACCCAGATGAGCAACGCGGAGATCGCGTCCCACCTGAATGATGGTCTGCGTGAGGGTCTGTGGCCCGCCACAGCCTCGTGGCACGGGCAGTATGAGGTGACGTGGTACGTGAATCCCGGCTCGTGGGACATCACCGCGATCAAGCCCTACGCGGCTTACGACCTAGTCGAGGATGGGTGGACGGTTCCCCCGTCCCCTGATGCCCCGCGTGTGCCCGCTGAGTGGGGAGTCCACGCGGACATGTACCACGCGCGGGCCAGAACCATCGTGGAGCGCTACTCGCAGTCCCTGACGACTCTTCAGAGCGCCACCAACCCGTCTGCCCGAGTGAACGCCGAGCGGATGTTCCAGATGTCTGTGGATCAGGCGGTCTCCATGTTCGAGACCGTCCACGCGGCCCGTCGCACTGCCTTCGCGGGTACAGGTGAGGGGTACGACGACTGGGGCAACTACCTCTGGCAGATGGGCAAGAAGGCGGGTTGGCTCCCGGCCCTGCGCCAGATCAAGGACTACCACCAGTCGGTCACGGGTGAGGAGCACCTTCAGACCTACGGGATCGACCTGCCGACCACGGACACGATGATCCGCCGAGCAGCGCTGCACAACCGATGACGGCGCTGATTTTCTACGAGGGCGTCCTTCAGAACAACAAGGACCAGCCCATGATGGATGGGTTCCGTCTGGTTCAGGCGCTCGTGAGCGGTGGCATGCGGATGGTCATCGCCACGAGCGGCACGGAAGAGCGGGTGGAGCATCAACTGCGCACCGAGCGTCTTCTGGAATGGATCTCTGAGGTCATCGACAAGAAGGTGGCGCTAGAGCCCTTGCCCCTGTGGGCACGGCAGATCGAGGTTGCGCGGTCCCGTTATCCCGTGTCCATGGTGATCACCGGAGACCCGGACATTGCGAAGTTCGCCGTGGAGCGTGGGATCGTGACCCTGTTCTTCTCCCACCCCGGCTTCTCACAGCCAGCCCACCGCCCTGAGCAGGGCAACAGATCGTGGGAGCAACTGATCGATGAACTGGACCGTCGCTGGTCCTGAGGAGGGGTGACGTGCTCACCGTTGTGTTCCAAGGGATCGAGAGCAACACACATCTTGAGACCCTGCGGTCCGTGATGGAACTGTTCGATGAGCCTCCGCGCGTCTCGGCGGCGATCTCGTTCAAGTCCCTCCGGTCACGTCGTCTGGGCCCGGCCTACGTCAAGGGCGTGGCGAGCGACTTCCCCGTGGTCATGGAGCCGGGATTCGGCAGTACGTCGATGACCGAGGAAGAGGCGATTCGCAGTGCGAACGACTACTACTCCTTCATCGACAAGGTGCCGATCACGTCGGCCATCGAGTTCAAGCATTCATCCCTGACCACGACTGCGGTCCTGTCCTCCAACCCAGTGGTGATCCCGGTGTGGGATGGGGAGGATCTGCTTCGACTGGAGTACCTGCTCACCGAGATCGGGAGCGTGGCGGCAAACCCTCCAGCACTGGCTGACAAGCGTCTCCCGGCCATCATGCGGCGCACCGCAGGGGCTGGGGAGGGGACCCGTCTACTGCTCAACCATCCCGACCTTCTGGACGCCAAGCGGGCCGGGTTCAACGCGGTGCTGTTGGGGTCGTGGTTCCACGCAGGGCGCTTCGGAGACGTGATGGTGTGGGAGGGGTCGAAGTTCCAGCGGGTCAACAAAGTAAGGAAAGTAGAAATGTTCGACCTGCACGGGGACTCCATCCAACAGGCGGGGTTGGATATGGATCTCCTGCGGGCAAATGACGCCCGTGAATCGAACAGGTTGGCGGCGTACTCCTACGTCTCATGGGCCCAGTCGTTGTCCGAGGCACCCTTGTCATCAGATAAGGAAGAGCCACCTGAACTGGCGGAAGTGGTGACCCTCCGAACCGCATCTGACATGACGGTGGGGAAGGGCGTGAAGAACGTGCGTCCTACGGTGTCTCTCCCCATCTTCACTCAGGAGACCGTAGAGGGTCTTGAGGACGGTGAGGATGGCGTATCCACGATCAGGAAGCGTTCCCTGCTGCGGTCTTCCGGAGAGACGATCAGGTCGTGCGACAGTTGCTTCTTGGCGAGCACCTGTCCCGCGTATGAGCCAGTATCGTCCTGCGCCTTCAACTTTCCGGTCGAGGTTCGCACCGACGCGCAGGTCAAGGCGCTGCTCAACAGCATCATGGAACTTCAGGCAACAAGGGTCGCATTCGCTCGTTTCGCCGAGGAAGTCAATGGGGGCTACCCAGATGAGGTAGTCGGCAAGGAAATGGACCGGCTGTTCCGCATGGCGGAGAAGTTGAAGAAGGTCGAGGAGAAGAGAGAACGCCTGACCGTCTCCTTGGAGTCTGAGTCCAGTGGGGGCGGTACAGGCGTCCTCTCTCGCATCTTCGGTGAGCGTGCTCAGGTGGAGGCGGAGCCTCCCCCAGCCGCTATCTCAGCGGACATCGTGGTCTCTGAGATCATCGTGGAAGACTCGTAGACAGTTATCTGCTCAGAGGTGGGCTTCACGTTGGTCAGACGGATGACCGAGCAGATGGACCGGACCGTTGTCCTCAGGTCGGACAGGGAGCCTTCCACATCGTGGGCTATTTCCCCGATAGGGAATAGGTGTTCCTTCTGCATCATTGCCACCAATTTGGCGTAGTTCTGGTCCTGTGCCCACTGGACCATGTCTACCCCCAGCGGCCCACTTCTCCCCGACTCCGCAGGGATGTAGTTGCTCACGGCTATCCGCTCCGCCCGGAGATTCACCCCTCCCTCTGTCAGTTCTATCTGGGCTCCGGAGGGTGGCGTGAGGAACAGCGGGTGGGTACCGGAGGCGTTGAACCCGTCCGCGAGGGACACCCATATCCCTCCCGTGCCTCCGTCTCGCCGACGGATGTGGTCGGTGCTGACGAACACCATGACGGGGGCTAGTGCAGACTCTCGCCACAGGTCACCGAAGCGAGGCATGCGAGGGGGTGCTCCCTCGTGGTCCCACCACCTCTGGGCGATGTTTGCTGCGGCGGTCTCCGGACGACAGAGTGCGCAGGTCTTGATGACCGTCCCTTCATGACGACCGATCTTGTGGTCCAGTTCCTCGATCTTGCTCATGATGTTGTCCAGTATCCGTAGACCATGCGGGTCGCGGGAGCGGCAGCGCGTATGTTCGGATCCCACGGGTACTGCGCGACGCCATGGACGACAGGAACGACCTCGTCGGCGGACAGACGAGCGAGGACGATCTCGCCGTCCTCGAAGACGCGATCATCCAGATGGAGTTTGTGCGGGGAGCCGACCCAGTTCGTGGCGACCCAGTCGATGTCAGGCAGACGTTCGATTCGCTCCTTGATGAACTCCATCGGGATGCGGTAGCGGTGCAGGGACACGTTATCCCCCTTCTTCAGGGCGTCACGGAAGAAGGCGCGACGCTTGGTGGGACGACCGGGCCGCAGGGCCCACTCCTCCACGTCACGGGTGAGATCGAAGAAGCCGTCGCGGTAGGTGCGTTCCTCGCCGAGCACGGCGTTCTCGAAGAGCGTGATGGCGACGACCTGAGAGTTCGGGTTCTTGACCTTGCGGCCAGTGTCGAAGGTGTCGCCCTTCACGAAGTGCAGATCGTTCTTTTGCCAAAGGATCTTAGACATGTTGGTTCCCTCCCAAGGGACAGTGTGTTGTGTGAGTTCGCAGTGCGAACGGTTACTCGTCGCGTGACTCTGGTTCGTCTTCCACCCACGGCCACCATTCGGCCTCCTCCTCGACCTCCTCCTCGCGGAGTCGATCAGAGAGCCAGAAGATCGCCCCCCACGCGACAGCGATCAGGATGACGGTGGCGAGGAGGAACTTCAGAGCGAGGGAGGTCACTCCTCACTCACCTCCCCATGGACATGCTCACGGGTGTCGAGGTACTCCGTCAGGTGTGAGGGGCGGAAGCGGATCATCTTCTTCTTCCCCAACCTGATGTGCGGCATGCGTCCCGACTGGATCTCGATGTTGAGCCATGACTCCTTGACCCCGAGGATTCGACACACGTCCTCCTTGGTCAAAAGGGCATCAACCTCAGTCATCTTGTCCATTCTGTATCTCCTCTGTGTCATCCGGCTCGTTCTCAGATGATACCGATCTATCCGGGGTCTTCCAGACTGTATGGGAGTTGCCCCACTCGAACTGTTCCCGTGTGGTGAGGTGATAGCCCTTGCACGCGGGACACAGGTAGATGCGGACCGGCTTGCCGACGGAGAGTTCCAGCGCCGAGCGGGGCCCCTTGGCGTCCTTCAGGGTTCGGTACCGGATCTTGGCCGTTCGAGTCTTTCCACAGTAGGTGGGCTTCCTCTTGCGAGCCTTCCCCTGCTTCATCAGACGGGCCAGTAGTACGGCAGGTCATCCGGCACGTCCGGGTAGAACTGGCGGTAGTACTCCGGGTTCTTGCGGACGAGGTTGGACTGGTGACTGCGGTGGAAGTCCTCCTTGCCGAACCACGGCGGAGGGGTGAGGTCGGGGTACTCCTTCGCCAACTGGTTGAAGTAGGGCAGCAGGGTGTCCTTGTAGCCACACATCAACCAGACCCGGCAGCAGGCGATCCCGTACTGGACGAGGAAGCCCTCGTGGCCGCGCCACATCTTGACGGCTGGGTGGTTGACCCAGCCCTTGGTCTCGCCACGCAGAGCACGGAGGATCTGCTTGGTCTCGACTCGCTGCTTTCCGAGCCTCTTGTAGTCCAGCACCATCAACGAGCGGGTGATGGACGGTTCGGGTACGAACGTCTGCATGATGACTCCTTCAAATAGGGCGAAGCCCCCACCCCAGACGTAGGGATGGGGGCTTCGCATTGCGAACTACTTGCGTGATGTGCGCCCGACAACCAAGAGCACAACGACGGCGACGACGAGCATCACCGTCTCACGCTTGGTCAGTTCCTCCCCGTAGAGAGTCACTGGACCTCTCGCTTTCGCGCCTTGATGCCGTCGTTGAAGACGTGCCAGACGAGTCCGCCTGTCATGACGACGGTGCCGATGTACTTGCCCTCGTTGCCCCGCAGGGGGTGTCCGGTCCCACGGATGTGGAACTCCCTCTGGGCTATCGGAGCGCTCTCGTCTACCTCCGCCCACAGGTACAGGGCACCGTGCTGTTCGGCGACGGCCAGTGGGATGGCGTGCTCCGGCATCACTGCGACGGAGGTGTCATCTATGGGGAGATTGAACTTCCAGATGGCTCGGCTCATTGGACTCCACACCAGCCTTCCGTCAGACCCGGTGACTCCTGAATCGGGCGGTCGTCGCGGGTGGTGGTGATGAACCCGACGCCCTCGATGCACAGGGCGACGATGTTCGGGTAGGTGTCCACGTTGGTCACCAGCCGGACCTTGTCTGGCTCGGTCTGGGTCTGACCTTCGAGGTCCCGCCACTGCTGGCCGGAGCCGCACCCGGTGAGGGTCACGAGGGATGTGATCCCTACGGCGGCGATGATGTGCTTCCTCTTCATGGTTCTTCTCTCTGTGTTGGGTTGGAACTTCAGGTGGTGATCCAGAGGACGAGTGGGATCCAGAACACCAGTGACAGCACTGTTCCGAAGAACAGGCCACGGTACAACTCCTTGTTACGGGACCCAGTAGGCATCTTGAGCCTCCTGCCAGTCCCGTTCGCATTGCGAAGTGGCATCCACCGGATCGAACGCGCGGCCCGCCTCCTCCATGCAGAGGACGTAGTCGGCCTTGGCCTCCTCCAACATCCGGTCGGAGTCGGCCCACACGGCCCACGAGATCAGCAAGATGCCGATGAGCGTCGCGGTGAGTGCGCCAAGGATGACGCGGTTGTTCACTGCGGAGCCTCCTTCTTGACCGGCTTCTTCTTGGACGAGAGGTTGGCGGGAGTCCACGACTCCTCCGTGACCTTCTTGACCACGATCTTGGCGTCGCTGCGGGCGAGCAGCAGATCCTTCTTGTGGTCGTCGGCCTCCTTCTTCTTCTCGAAGATCCAGTGGACGAACTCCGTGGTCGGCGTTCGGGTCGGATCTCCCTCCGGGCGGTACTCGGGCACGGTCTGGATGACGGCGTATCCCATGTCAGAACTCCTTGAGTCGATTGTTGATGGCGTCGAGGACAGAACCGCGCGACACCATGGCGGATCCAGCAGGACCCCACGGCAGGCGCACCTCCATCCCCTCTACCTCTTCCTTGAGGGCGAGGAGCATTTCCTTGCGGGCCTGCTTGGACGCGACACTCGCGTTGATTCCACTCTCGCTCACGGTGACCCAGTGCGTTCCGTCCGCGATGATGCTGCGGATCTTCCCGTGCGGGTACTCCGTGAACGAGATCGTGTGCTCAGCCATTGCTGACCTCCTCCTTCATGGCCGCGTCGAACCGGGCGAGGGCACGATTCAGCGCAACTCGCTCACTAGCCCACGCGTCTACCTGCTCGTGATCAATCGGCCACTTGAGGAAGGCTCGCTCGATCTTGGCATTCAAGTCCGCACGGTCAGCCTCCACCTGAGCGCGCAGGTCGGCGAGGGCCTGATGCACCGGGCACAGGACTTCCGCCGAACACCCCGGCTCGCAGCAGTCGGTCACGTCTTCAGCCGTCCCTTCCACGGGGGGACGACATCGTTGATGCCCCCGTCGTAGAAGCGGTTGAAGATGCTCCCGGTCAGTGCGTTGTAGACCTCCGCACTGGCGTTGAACCAGCGGGGGTCTTCCCCCAACGCGTCGATGACATCGCGGGGGGAGAGTGAGCCCGTCAGGCGTGCGATGAACGCTGCCTCATCTGCCGTCATTTCAACGACGATCAGGTCGGGGTTCTCTTCCTCGTCCAGACGGATGGATTGGATCTTCATGAGTCGTCCTCTTCTTCATCGTCCTCGGGGTCGAGGTCGGGGTTGCGGGGGTCATGGATGAACTCCAGACCCACGTAGGGGAACGCCTCCTCCATCGCGGTGAGGAGGTGGTTGTAGTCCCCGCTCCTCATGTCGGTGAGGATCGGCGCGGGGTCCATCCCCAGTTGCTTGGCCCACCCTCGGGCGATGCCCATGAGGGCGTAGGCGTTCCCTTCCGGGGCACGCAGGTTGATGACGGGCATCAGTTCAGTCCTCCTTGTGAGCGGGGCAGAGCCACCAGCCGTCCCGGAGCACCCACCCCTGCTTGGCAGGAGCGGGTGACAGGTAGTCCACGACGATGGCATTCGGACAGGTGGCGGCACCACACACGAGGATTCCCTCCTCGTAGGTCAGGGCAGCCACCGTGCTCGGGTGGGTCTTGTAGGCGACCATCAGGCGACCCACCTCGTGATCGTGGAGACGACGCGCTGGACCAGCGACTTGGGCTCCGGCTTCGACGCCTCGCGGTAGCGATTGATCTTCTCGCGGAGAGCGTGCCTCTTGGCCCTCTCCTCCGCACGCTCCTCGAAGGACATCGCGGCGTACCTCTTGGCCTGCCACTCAGCGTGGATGCGTCCCTCGTGCCACTGGGACGCGCTTCGACCGGACTTGGTCCGGCACAGTTCGCCCGGCTGGGCTCCGCACTTGTGGCAGGGAACGGGGCCGGGGGTGTTGGTGTGGTACATGGTTCAGTGCTCCTTGGTTAGGTTGATCGGCTCGCCGTCGATGGTGACTTCGAGCCATTGTCTTGCGGGGATGCTGCTGGGTGAGACCCACCAGTGCATGGCGGAGGGGTGTCCCCCACCGGCCTTGAGGAAGGCCGACCTCCACATCGGGTCCATCGACAACGCCGGGGCCCAACGGGTCCACTTGTGGACCCGGGACTTGGGGACGTTGACGGTGAACCTGACCTGACGCTTGGCGGCGTACAGGCTGTCATCAGTGGTGGCTGGTGGGACCTCCGGGGTGTCGAACAGCCAGACCACCGGAGGACCAGCGTTCGCCTTGGTGATGCTGATGTTCGACTCGGTGGTCCGGAGGAGTCCTTCTTCAAGGATCGAGGGCAGATGCCCCCGGTGGGTGAAGTGGTACAGGATCACGACTTGTCCTCTCGTGTGTAGATCCAGTCCCTGCCGGGGCACTCGCTCAGACAGGTGATGTGCGTTTCGTGCGGGCTGCCGTCGAGCGTGAGGCACGACGGGCACAGGTCCGTGTAGTGGACATCGTTCTTCAGCGTGGCCGACTCGGGCAGGAGCCGACCACAGCAGTCAGTGGGAACGAGTGGTTCATCCATGTCGCTCCTCCTTTCGCATTGCGAATCGTTGCTCCGCATGTTCACGGGCAAGTCGGGCGTACTCGCTGGCTGCTTCCCACGCAGCGAGGTTGTCGATGGTGTCCGGAGGAGGTGGGTTCTGACGGCGCTCCTCTCGGGCCTGCCAGAACTCCTCCCACGACATCTTGAGGGTGAAGCCCATCGCCAGCCACGACAGGGCGATGGCGGTGAGGATCGTCATGTAGACGCTCATTTCCCCGACGTAGTTGAGCCAGTCTCGGGTGAGCATCCAGTGGATCGGGAACGACAGCAGGATCACCGGGATGACGAAGTGCCAGTCCCGCTGGGTCCAGCGGATCTTGAACTCCCGCTTCGGCTTGCCCACGACCATCTGGGTCGGGAACATCTGTGTCTTGCAGAACCCACAGACCGCGATGCCCGTGTACTTCTTGGGCACGCGGTTCTTCTTCCCACAGTTGGGGCAGTCGTGGATCACAGAACCCATGCCACACCTCCTGACGCCTTGTACGTGGCCTCCATCTTCTCCACGGTCTCCTTGGCCTCTTTGAGGCCCATGCCCGAGATCGAGCGCGCCTCCTTGATCGCTTGGATCTTCTTCATTCCTTTGATGTGGTCGCGGACGGCCTCACTACCCCAGACGAGAGCCTCGTCGGCGCTCAGACCCGGGGGGACTCCTCCCTTGAGCCGTCCGATCTCCTCAAGGAGGTTCTCGCGAACGACGGGGACTGCGATGGCGCTGATGCGCCACAGGTCCGCCACCGTCAGACGCTCGGTGAGGTACTCGCCCTTCTCGTCCTTGATGACGAGCAGGCGGGTCATCATGGCTGCCGCCACGAGGCTGACTCTGTCGTCTTCAATCGGAGTCATTGTGTTGATCCTCTCTGTTTTCGTTGGTCCCAGACGGACCCCAAGCCCCATCCCCGGAGGGATGAGGCAAGGCGAGCGTCCGGACTACTTGTCCCGCTTCATGGTGAAGCCGCCGTTGCTCTTGGCGACCTTCGTGTAACCGCCGAAGGACGTGCCGGAGCGCTGGCTCAGGCGTGCCGGGCTGGCACCACGTCCGTAGGACGCGCTTCCCTTGCCGCTGCTGGGGCGGCTGCTGCCGCTGCTACGGCCACTGCTGTTTCCCTTGTAACCCATGTGTCTCACCTCCCTTCAAGGTGTGTTTGCTGCGGATGGACCGAATGTGCTGATGTCAGCGCACTCGGACGGTGCGGGTGGACTTGATGGTGGTCAGCGGGCCAGCCGGGGTGAAGTTCCAGTAGCCCGGCGTCACCGCTCCGGGAACGGTCACCGTGATCGACCCGGCCTTGTCCAACTCAGACCCGTTGCCGGGGTAGTAGACGACGTTCCCGAGGGGATGCGGGTAGAGCGGGCTGCCGTTGCTGCCGAGAGCGCCCTCCAGCCACGCCTGCGCGTTGAACGAGTCGAACTCCTCGCGGGTCATGGCCTCCCATGGCTCAAACACATCTTCCAATTCGGTCCACTCGTCGGTCCACGAGTGCTTGACGTAGCCCTGCGAGACGATCTCGGCGGTGCAGGTGCCGGTGTAGGTGATGTCCGCCTGACCCGTGACAGTCGCCTCGCCCCAGTAGTCGCTGTAGTCAACCGCCTGCACGGTGCGGTTCTTGATGGTGCGACCAGTCACGATGCACTGCTCGAACGCCATGTCCGATTCGAGGACAGGAACGACCTTGGTCGTGCTGGGGGCGATCACTTCGGGGACCCAGACAGTGGAGTACGGGGTGGAGTACTTGACGGTCGAGGTGACCTTGTACTTGCCCTTCTTGGCCTTGTAGAACTTCTTGTTCCTTGCGACGGTCTTCTTGCCCTTCTTGACCGTGATACGGGCCTTGGTGGTGACCGTCCCGGCGGGTGCCTTGATGGGCTTGATGGTGACCTTGTTGGCCCCGTTGCGGTACAGGGTCTCTGCACTGGCCGGTGCTGTGGTGATGCTGAACGCCACGGCGGCAGCCGCAACGACAGCAAGGATCTTCTTCATGGTGGGATGTGCCTCTTTCTTGTATTGGAGTGGTCCAGACGGACCCCAAGCCCCATCCCCGGAGGGATGAGGCAAGGCGAGCGTCCGGGCTTCAGGACTTGCTGGCGATGTACTGCGCGATGATCGTCGCCAGTGACACCCACGCCCACATCACGGCGGTGTAGGCGGCGATGCCCACGGCAGCGACCAGCGACATGACCAGCGCGTCATCGGTGAACAGCCCCGCGAGGAGGGTGATGACGGTGGCGAGGCCACCAATGGTGAGGATGAACCAGCCGATCACAGCGAAGATCGTCCCGACCTTGTCGGCCCTCTTCGACAGCGCGGTCTTGGTAACAGTGGTGTTGTCGTACATGGTTGTGTTTGCTCCTTCCAGAGCGTAGATGGGCTGAGTTGCCCGCCGAACCTCCCAACCAACCTGCGTTGGGAGGCTCGACACGCGCTCGGTCCTGTTTGCTGCGGGCGACTCGCACTGCGAATCAGAACTGAGGCAGCAGCGTCTGCTTGACCTTCTCGACCAGCAATCCCGTGAGGGAGACCAGCACGGTGTCCGCACCCGGCGGCGTGGCGTCCAGCAGGGTCTGCTCGGCCTCGGTGAGCACCTGATCCGGGTGGAGGGACAGGTACTTCTCGACCATCGCTTCCCGGAGGGAGGGCACATCCAACTCCGCAGCCGCTCCCAGCACGAGCAGCGCTTCGCGGAGTCCGCCCGAATCCGATCCCCAGAGGGACGGCGGCTTGTCCGGGCTGAACCACACATCCTCGATGTTCGTGGGGATGCTGTTGATCCATGACTCGTACTGACGACGCCTCGTCCGGATCGGGCTGGTCGTCTCCTGCCACTCCGTGTACGCCTTGCTCAGCACCCGTGCCTCTGGCAGATGGACGGCGGAATGCACCAGCACCTTGTTGACCCAGACCCGGCGCTCTATCGCCATGTCCGGCGGGTAGATGAGAGAGACGCTCGCGGTCTTCAGCGAGTACCTCTCGTTCGCTTCGGGATTCGTGGGCAGATGGTGGAGCCCACCGACGATCTGACGAGCGACCGCGTCGCCCGCTGTGGACAGCGGGATCTTGCGGTTGTGCTCTACTCCAGAGACTCCAGAGATCCGGCGCAGTCCCGCGAGGGGGTCCGGCAGGATGTGGATGGTGTTCCCCCGACCCCCGACGACCCACCCGTAGTCCTGACGACGGGAGGTGCTGATGGTGACGTACCAGCCTCGGTACGCCTCGGCCCGAGAGTTCGGGTCCACGCTGTTGAGCGTGTCGGAGATCTTCTTCGCCGTCTCGTTGATGGTGGCCCTGATGCGACGCGCCTCAGCGGAGGCGGGGATGAGGTCCATCCACGCGTCGATGACGGCCTTCTTCTTCGGGCTCTCCGTCGTCACGTCGAAGCCCGGCCAGCAGTCCGGCTTCAGAAGCGGGGACAGTTGCGAGGTCATGGTGAACC
>Ga0102815_10001670_pt1 | contig 13820 bp, 10 predicted proteins | sample ColrivemetaGS759_FD_79113 | JGI IMG/M metagenome (GOLD analysis project Ga0102815, IMG submission 79113) | Estuarine microbial communities from the Columbia River estuary - Ebb tide ETM metaG S.759 | ecosystem: Environmental > Aquatic > Marine > Intertidal zone > Estuary | place: USA: Columbia...
AAAGCATGGTCTTTTTGTCCAAACATACTCGCAAACTGATCCATAATTCCACAATTAACTCCAACATAATTATGCTCTGCTTTTTGTGAAATAAAAATCATTTCTTCTTTTGTCAATCTCAATTCAAACAATTCATTCAAACCAAAAACAACGCTATTCTCTAGTGCTGCAGAAGATGACATTCCTGAACCGTTTGGAATATCTCCACCAAAAACAATATTAAAATTCCCAATATGCTTTCCTATTTTCTGAATTTCACCCACAACACCAACAATATAATTTCTCCAACTACCATTTTTAATTGGTTTTATAATATCCACTGAAAAATGATACTGTTGATCTAAATCTACAGCTATTGCCGAACTTTTATCATTCGTGCTTTTGCTAATTGCAGCAATAATACCTTTGTCAATTGCTGCTGGAAATACAAATCCATCATTATAATCAGTATGTTCTCCAATGATGTTTATTCTACCTGGCGAAAAAATTAATATTGGCTCATTATTAAAGTTTGCTTTAAATACGTTAATTATTTTTTTATATAAATCAATATTCATAGTTATCTTTTTTCTTTACTTTTATTTTTTTATAATGAATTTCTTTTAATAAATGAACTGCAATTTTCTATCTGAATTTTCTCATTAGTCAATATCATTTTTGCAAGTTGCTCACCCATTTTTTTAAAATCGGTTGAAATTGTTGTAATACCGCCTTCTAAAATTTCTTTTAACAAAGTATCGTTATATGAAATAATTCCTATATTTTGACCTAAAAGCAACGCTTCCTCTTTAATTTTTTTCATAATAACAATTAAGTTTCTGTCATCGGGTATGATATAAACTTCTCCTTTTTTTGGAACTGAATCTTCTAACGAATTTAAAATTTCATACTCAAATTTATAATCTTTACAAAACTTCACAAACCCATTAAGCATACCTAATGGTTGTTTATTTTGAAATAATAAAATGAGTTTATTGTATTTTTTTAATGATGAAATACCTATAGTTAAATTTGAATACATGTCAGACTCAAAATTTTGACAAACAGCTCTATATTCAGCCAACTCATCGTGCATTTGATCGAGTATATAAACTTTGTCTTTTGGTAACTTTCCAATAATTAAGTCGGTATTTTTTAGGTTGGCAGGCATTATAACATAGTGGTTATAATTCCCAATACTATCAAAAATTAACTTACTAAAAACATCATAATTAAAATGATGAAAATAAATATCAACTTGTGAATAGTTACCTATATTTTTTAAAAATGAATTGTATAAATCTTCTTTAAAAGCGTTTAATTCATCAAATAAAACAAATATTTTTTGTTCTAAATTTAAATCTGTACTTTTTACATAATAACCTTTACCAGATATCGACTGAATAATTCCACGCGTTTTTAATTGGTTATATGCAACAAAAACGGTATCTCTTGAAATACCATGTTTTTTACAAATACTATTAACCGATGGTAATTTTGAACCTTTTACAAAAATCCCATCTTTTATAGCATTTTCAATAGATTTTACTATTTGCCTATACTTAGGAATCCCAACATTTTCTTTAATTAGAATTATTTGCATTGTCAAATATACTAAATAAAACAACTAGTAGGTACTAGTAGGTATTTTTTTGGTGACAACTTTAAATAATTAGCCTGAATGCTATATGGGATTTTAAAAATTTTTGCTGCAAAAAAAATGCAATTACTATAAATTAGTAATCGCATTTTTAAATAGTGACCCCGACAGGATTCAAACCTGTAACCGCTGGAGCCGAAATCCAGTGCGCTATTCAGTTGCGCCACGAGGCCTTTTTTTTATCCTAATATTTCTTTTATAACCCCAGAAATTGCTTTTCCATCAGCTTTACCAGCTAGTTTAGCCGCAGCAATTCCCATTACCTTACCCATATCTTTCATTGAAGTTGCTCCAACAGTTTCAATAATCTCTGTTACTACTTTTTTTAAATCATCAGCACTCATTTGTTCTGGTAAAAATTTTGCAATCACTTCTACCTGAGCTAATTCTGGTTCTGCTAAATCTTTCCGGTTTTGAGTTAAATAGATCGCTGCACTATCTTTTCTTTGTTTTACTAATTTTTGAAGCAATGCTATCTCTTCTGCCTCATTTAATTCTTCTGAAGCCCCACTTTTGGTTTGAGCCAACAATATCTCAGATTTTATAGCTCTTAATGATTCGAGGGCTACTGTATCCTTAGATTTCATAGCTTCTTTCATTTTTACCATTAAATTTTCTTTTAAACTCATCATAAATTATTTTGATACTGCGAATATAAAATAAAAAAACTCGAAAATCCTCAATATTATACGAAGATTTTCGAGTCAAAACTTAGAAAACTAGTCTAAGGGCAATCGTCTTTGGGCAATATTTTTTAATCTACATTGTCATGTAAAAAAGAATTGTTAGAACGCAACTGTATTCCATCATTATCATCAATTTCAAGAGTTGTTCTTGAAGAGCTAATTTCTGAAGAATGAGAAGTAACATCTAAATGTATACCTCTTCTCTTATAAGCTGGTTCTTTTTCTATTTCATCAATGTTATTATTTACTTTGTGCATGAATTTATAATTGAAGTTTTTCATTTTCTCACGTCGTTCAGTTGCTCTTTTCTGCAACTCAGCAATCGTCAAATCTAAAGGAGAAACTTCCTTATAATCAATTACTTCCTGTTCATTAATATCTATTTCACTTTTCGAAGTAAGAGTTAAATTTAATTCATTGGCTATTTCATTTTCAATAGAAACTTTAGCAGCAGGTTTTGTAGCCTTGGTTAAATTCTCTTCAAATTCAGAATATTCCTCCAAAGTAAAATAAACATCTTTATCTAATTGTTCTGTTGATATTACCTGATGATCAATCACTTCAATCTTATTAATCTCATCTTTTGGTTTTTCAGCTGCCATAGGTGCTTTAGATTCCACTATTGGCAATTCAAAAGTCAATGTTATTTGACTTTCTTCTTCAATAACCTTTACAGGTTCCTCAACAACTGGTGTAACATCTGTAATTACAAAATCATCAGCTTTAACAATAGCAATTTCCTCATATATTACCTCAATGTTTTTAATAAATTCTGTTGTCGGAATTATTTTAAACTCATCTTCTATATCCTCTCCTAAATCAAAAACAACTTTATTGTCTTGAACAGGTAATTTTTTTAATGGTTGGCTTGTGGTTTGATTAACAGAAGTTAGTTTCTTATTTTCCGACAAATCGTATGTAGATTCTTGATCATCACTTAATGAATGAATGATAACCTTAGCTTCGGTATTGGAAATTTCATGTTGCTGAGCTTTATTAAAACCAGTTGCTACAATGGTAACCGAGATAGCTTCCCCTAAAGATTCATCTTCACCAACACCCATAATAATATTCACATCAGATTTTGCCTCTGCTTGAATAAAATCGTTTATTTCGCCAATTTCATCAATTGTAATTTCTTCTTTTCCTGAAACAATTAATAACAATACATTTTTAGCTCCTGTTATTTTATTGTCATTTAACAATGGTGAGTCTAATGCTTTCGAAATTGCTTCTTCAGATCTGTTTTTACCACTTGCAGTAGCTGACCCCATAATAGCAGTTCCACTATTAGATAGAACAGTTTTAGCATCTTTTAAATCTATATTTTGTGTGTAATGGTGTGTAATAACTTCAGCAATACCACGTGATGCAGTTGACAATACCTCATCAGCTTTTGAGAAACCAGCCTTAAAACCAAGATTTCCGTAAACTTCACGTAATTTATTGTTATTAATTACCACCATAGAATCTACATATTGGCGCAATTTATCAATCCCTTTTTGTGCTTGCTCATTACGCATTCTACCTTCAAAACCAAATGGAATTGTTACAATCCCAATTGTTAACAAATCTAACTCTCTCGCAATTCTAGCAATTACTGGGGCCGCTCCAGTACCAGTTCCTCCACCCATACCAACTGTAATAAACACCATTTTAGAATTGGTTTCTAACATAGCTCTAATTTCTTCAATACTCTCTTCTGCAGCTTTAGCACCAACTTCAGGATTCGCACCAGCTCCTAAACCTTCAGTTAAAGAAACCCCTAATTGAATTTTTGTAGGAATTGGGCTACTGTCCAAAGCCTGTTTATCAGTATTACAAATTACAAAGTCTACACCATGTATGCCTTGAGAATACATATGATTGACTGCATTACTACCACCGCCACCTACACCGATGACTTTTATAACGTTGGACTGATTTTTTGGTAAATCGAAGGAAATGTTGCTAAAATCTGAACTGCTCATAATATTTGTTTAATTGGAGTTAGTGTCTTTTTCTTTATTTTTATTTATTCTGCATTGTCTAAAAAGTCTTTAAACTTTTCTCCCCATTTTTCAAAAATTGTTTTTTTAGGAGGTTTTACCGGCTCTTTTACACTTGCTTCTTCATCTTCATTAGTGTCAATCGGACTATTAACTTTATTCTCAATAATTGTTTTGGCTTTTTCTTTGTCTAATTTTTTCAAACCATTCATTAATAAACCAACAGTTGTAGCGTATTGCGGGCTCGACAAACTTTCGTCTGAATCACCTGCCAAATGCTCGTTAGGATAACCTATTCTAGTGTCCATACCAGTAATGTATTCAACCAATTGTTTTAAATGCTTTAATTGTGCCCCACCACCGGTAAGCACAATTCCTGCAATTAATTTTTTCTTAGGTTCTTCATATCCGTAATTTTTTATTTCTAAAAATACTTGCTCAATAATTTCAACTACACGTGCATTGATTATTTTAGAAAGATTTTTTAGTGTAATTTCTTTAGGATCTCTTCCTCTTAATCCTGGAATTGAAACAATTTCATTGTCCTTATTTTCTCCTGGCCAAGCGGAACCAAATCTTGTTTTTAACAATTCTGCTTGTTTTTCAATAATAGAACAACCTTCTTTAATGTCTTCAGTTATTACGTTTCCTCCAAAAGGAATTACAGCTGTATGACGAATGATTCCATTCTTAAAAATGGCTAAATCGGTTGTTCCACCTCCGATGTCAATTAAAGCAACACCTGCTTCCTTTTCTTCATTACTTAAAACTGCTTCAGCCGACGCCAAAGGCTCTAAGGTAATTCCTGCCAAATTCAATCCAGCACTTTTAATACAACGTCCAATATTTCTAATGGATGAAACCTGCCCTACTACTACGTGAAAATTGGCTTCTAAACGACCTCCATACATTCCAACTGGCTCGGCAATCTCTGCCTGCCCATCAACTTTAAATTCTTGAGGAAGCACATGGATTATTTCTTCACCAGGAAGCATCACTAATTTGTATACCTGCTTTTCAAGTTTTTCTAAATCGTCGTCGTCAATTACTTCTTCCGCATTGGGGCGCGTAATGTAATCACTGTGCTGTAAACTTCTTATATGTTGACCTGCAATACCCACAACGGCATCGGTAATTTTTAATCCTGAAACGGCTATAGCTTCATCAACAGCCATTTGTATAGATTGAATAGTTTGTGTAATATTATTAACTACACCACGATGAACACCCATACTTTTGGCTTTTCCAATACCAAGTATTTCTATCTTCCCATATTCATTTCTTCGTCCAATCATAGCAGCAATTTTAGTTGTTCCTATGTCTAACCCTACCGCAATATCTTTGTGTTCCATATTCTACTTTTTTGTACACACAACCTGATTGTTGTATTCTAAATTTATTGATGTGTAATTATCAATTGTTCGGTCTTTCATTGTTTTAATAAAAAATGATTTCAAATTTTTAAATTTCGACTCCAAATTCTCAATTTTACCTAATTCAATTTTCTGATCACCTATTCTTGTAACCAAAACAAATTCATTATCCGGCATTTTTTCTATTCCAATAATTTGTTTTTTTAAAAATTCATCGCTCAATATTTTTGAAACCAGTAAATGAATTTGATCATTATCAGCCTCGCTTATATCTCCAGAAATTAACAAAACTCTTGCAGAGTAATTTGACGATAAAGGCATTGTTTTAGCCTGTGAATCAATGTAATAACTTTTTGTATTTGTTATTACTCTTGCAATAGGAGTTCGCTGTTTTATTTTAGTTTTCAGCAAACCGTCAACTGTTAAATAAACAGAAGCACTTTCGACCATGGGGTGTGATATGATATTTGCTTCAAGTTTGTGTAAATCTATAACACTTTTTTGTTGATTTTTAACAGTTCCTCCATTTTGTATTAACAATTTATTAACCATTTGGTAATCCATAAAAAGGTTATTTCCCTCTTCAAATTCAACTGTAATTTCATATACTTTTTTTATCTTATTTTTCTCATGAGAAAAACCTACTAAAAACCCTACAGAGCCCAGCAAAATAAAACCTTTTATGAAATTCCAATTAATTTTCAACTGTTAAATTATTTTTAATATTTACAACTAATTCACCTATGTCTCCAGCCCCAATAATTACAATAATTTGGGCCTGTGATTTAACAATATTTTCAACCAAATTTTCTTTTGTTGAAATTTGTTTATTTTTGGTTGAAATTTTACTCAACAACCACTCTGAATTCACTCCTGCAATAGGCAATTCCCTAGCCGGATAAATGTCTAATAATATCAACTCATCAAACTCTGATAAACTAGCTGCAAAATCATCAATAAAATCTCTTGTTCTGCTGTATAAGTGAGGTTGAAAAACACCCAATACTTTTTTTGAAGGATACAATTCTCTCACAGAATTTACCACTGCATTTATTTCTGTTGGATGATGTGCATAATCATCAATCAAAACCAAATTTTCGGTATTGATTTTATAAGAAAAACGTCTTTTTATGCCCTTAAAAGTTAGTAAAGCTTTAGCAATGACCTGTAATGATATTCCAAAACTATTTGCCATTGCCAAAGCTGCCACTGCATTTAGCACATTATGTTTTCCTGGTAAATTTATTTTTACGTTTTTTATAATTTCTGAAGGTGTTTTTACATCAAAAATGTAAGCCCCATTTTCAATTCTAATATTTTGAGCATCAAAATCTGCCCGTTCTTCAATTCCAAAAGTGATTCCTTCAACTGGTAATCCTTTTCTAACAATTAAGGTTTTTGAAACTTTCGCAGCAAAATCTTTAAATGATTGTTTTAAAGCTGAATGATCACCGTAAATATCTAAATGATCGGCATCCATAGAAGTAATACAAGCAATTGTTGGCGATAATTTTAAAAATGAACGATCAAATTCATCGGCTTCAACAACTGATATTTCACTTCCACCTAAAATTAAATTAGAATTGTAATTTTCTGAAATTCCCCCTAAAAAAGAAGTTGCATTTGTACCTGCTTCTTTTAAAACATGGCCTAATATGGTTGAAGTTGTTGTTTTTCCATGCGTGCCCGCAACAGCAAAACAAAAAGTGTTTTTTGTTATTTCCCCTAAAATTTCAGATCTTTTTATAACCTTAAAATCTTCATTGATAAAATAATTCAATTCTGCATGATTTTTAGGAACCGCAGGTGTATAAATTACAATTGTATTCGATTTATTTTTGAATTCATTTGGTATTAAATCAACAGCATCCTCAAAATGAATGTGAATTCCCATTTTTTTAAGATTAGTTGTGATTTCGGTTGGTGTTTTATCAAATCCACCAACATTTTTACCATTGCTTTTAAAATAGTTTGCAATAGCACTCATACCGATACCTCCGATACCTATAAAATAAACGTTATGTATATTATCTATATTCAATTTTAATTAATCATTAATTTTTCAATTTCTTTTACAATATCTTTTGTTGCATTTGGCAATGCTAATTTTTTAATATTTTCACTCAATCTTTGTTGTAAACTTTCATCTTGTATTAATTCTGAAAACAACGTTTTAAACATATTTAACTCGGTTTCTTTTAACAACAAGGCGGCATTTTTATTTACAACTGATAGCGCATTTTTAGTTTGATGATCTTCAGCAACATTTGGTGATGGAATAAAAATCACAGGCTTACCAACAATGCACAATTCAGAAATAGAACCAGCTCCAGCCCTGCTTATTATAATATTGGCAGCAGCATAAGTCAAATCCATTCTGTTTAAAAAAGCATAAGTTTTTACCCCATTCAAGGCATCGTATTTTTTAAACTCATCGTAGTATAATTTTCCAGTTTGCCAAATCACTTGTATTTGTAGTTCAACTAACCATTTAATATGTTTTTCAATTAAATTGTTTACCGCACGCGCGCCTAAACTACCTCCAATAACAACGAGTGTTTTTTTAGTTTTATCAATATTAAAATAAGCTAAAGCTTCCTCTTGTTTTCCATCTACAGTTAACAAATCTTGGCGTACAGGATTTCCAGTTTTGATGATTTTATCCGAAGGGAAAAATCGCTCTAAACCATCATAAGCAACGCATATTTTATCTGCTTTTTTACTCAATAATTTATTTGTAATTCCCGGATAAGAATTTTGCTCCTGAATTAATGTTTTAATCCCTTTTCTGCTTGCAGCATACAAGGTTGGGCCACTTGCAAAACCACCTGTTCCAATAACAACATTTGGTTTAAATTTTTTAATTATTTTATGTGCTTCCCATAAACTGCTTAGTAATTTAATTGGAAAAGCCAAGTTACTAAGTGTTAATTTACGCTGAAGACCAGCAATCCACAAACCCTTAATTTCATAACCCGCTTGAGGTACTTTTTCCATTTCCATTTTGTTCTTTGCGCCAACAAATAAGAAATTGGCTTCAGGAAATTTTTCCTTAAGCTCATTTGCAATTGAAACTGCCGGATAAATATGTCCGCCAGTTCCACCGCCACTTAATATGATATTAACCGATTGCTTCATGTAAAACATCTAAAGGGTTTTCTTCAATTTCTTTATGCTCAGTTTTTTGTTTGTTTGCAGTAACACTTAATATAATTCCAATTGCAATACAAGTCATCCAAATTGATGTTCCTCCACTACTAATTAATGGAAGTGTTTGCCCTGTTACCGGAAATAAATTAACAGCAACCGCCATATTTATAATAGCCTGAAAAATAATTGGCAAACCGACACCTAGAATTAACAATGTTGCAAATATGCTCTCGGCACTTTTAGCAGCAATTACAATTCTAATAAATAAAATCAAATACAGAATTATAACAGTTCCCGCTCCAACCAAACCAAATTCTTCAATAATAATGGCAAAAATAAAATCGGAGGAAGATTGTGGTAAAAAATTTTTTTGAATACTTTTCCCTGGACCCCTTCCTGTAATTCCTCCACTTGCAATGGCTATTTTAGCTTTTTCAACTTGATATCCTTCTTCTGCATCTTGATTTGAAAAATTTTCAACTCTACTTATCCAAGTATCAACTCTATTTGGCAGGACATTCGGAAACGCCTTTGCAGTAAGCACAAATAGAGTCAACACCAATACACCTATCCCCACAACAGATGCTAAATATTTAAAAGGATAACCGCCAACAAAACAAACCAACAATATCATTGAGAAAATAATAGCGGTAGTTGAAAAATTTGCCGGTAAAATAAACATTAAAATTATAGCTATAGGGAGCCATAACTGCAATATACTTTCTTTGAAAATTATTTCTTTATCTTTATTTTTTGCTAAATAACGAGCTACATAAATCATTAAAACCAAACCTGCAAAAGTTGAAGTTTGAAATCCAACACCAATAAACGGGATTTGAATCCAGCGTGCTGCATTTGCACCATCGATGGTTGTGCCTTGCGTAAGCGTATAAACTAACAAAACAATAACAAGCGGCATGGCCAATAATGATCCTCCACTAAAATATCTGAAAGGAACTTTATGAACCGCATAAATAATGAAAAAACCACAAAACAATAAAAAAGCATGCTTAAATAAATGATAGGTTGTAGTACCATTATTAGCCACATACACCAAATTGGTACTTGCACTGTACACAGGTAAGAATGACAATATTGCCAAAATTGCAACAATTGCCCAAATGGTGCGGTCACCTTCAATATTTTTAAAAATATTGTTCATTTATAATTCTCTCACAGCTTGTTTAAATTTATCACCTCTATCTTCATAATTGTCGAACAAATCAAAACTTGCACAGGCAGGAGACAATAATACAGTGTCACCTTTTTCGGCAATTTTATAAGCAACTTTAACAGCTTCTTCAGCACCAGCTGTTTCCACAATTAAATCAACAACATCGTAAAAAGTCTGTACAATTTTTTGATTGTCTAATCCTAAACAAACAATTGCTTTTACTTTTTCTCTAACCAATGGCATCAAGTCTAAATAGTCGTTTCCTTTATCAACCCCTCCAACAATCCAAACTGTAGGCGTTTGCATACTATCTAATGCATAATAGGTAGCATTTACATTGGTTGCTTTTGAATCGTTGATATACTCGACACCGTTAATTTTCAAAACGTGCTCTAATCTATGTGCTGCACCTTCAAAATCTTCAAGACTCTCTCTAATCGTGTCTTTTCTAACTTTTAATAACGCAGCAGCCATAGTAGCGGCCATTGCATTTTTAGTGTTGTGTTTTCCTTTTATTGCTAAAGTTTTAGTCTTCATTATAATTTCTTCAGTTTTATATTTTAATTGTATGTTGTTGTTGTTTATAAATACACCTTGTTCTAATTCTTTTTCTAATGAAAAAGGCAATAAGGTTGCTCTAACCTTGTTTTTTTGAAGCCAATTTGTAATAACCTCGTCATCTAAATCGTATATTAAAAAATCATCTTCCGTTTGGTTTTCTGTAATTCTAAATTTTGAATTGATATAGTTTTCAAATTCATATTCATACCTATCTAAATGATCGGGCGTAATGTTTGTAATTATTGCTATATGTGGTGCAAAATCAATGATTCCATCTAACTGAAAACTACTTAATTCCAACACTTGAATATCAAAATTATCTTCTGCAACTTGTTGGGCAAAACTTTTACCAATGTTCCCTCCCATTCCAACATTTAAACCTGCCTTTTTCAAAATATGGTTCACAAGCATTGTTGTTGTTGTTTTACCGTTTGAACCAGTAATACCTACAATTACACTTTTTGAGAATTTTGAAGCAAATTCAATTTCAGAAATTACCGGAATTCCTTTTTCCTTCAATTGCTTTACCAAAGGAACTTTATCTGGAATCCCCGGGCTTTTCATTACCACATCAGCATTCAAAATTATTTCTTCCGAATGTTGTTCCTCCTCAAATTTAATTTCATTATTTAAAAGAACTTCTTTATATTTTTTTGCTATTGCACCTTTATCTGACACAAAAACATCATACCCTTTTTGCTTTCCTAAAATAGCGGTTCCAATACCACTTTCACCTGCGCCAAGAATTACTAATTTCATTTACCTTAATTTTAAGGTTACAATTGTTAGCACAGCCAACATAATTCCAACAATCCAAAATCTGGTTACAATTTTACTTTCATGATATCCTGATTTTTGGTAATGATGATGTAATGGCGACATTTTTAACAATCGTTTACCTTCACCAAATTTTTTTCTCGTGTATTTAAAATAACCAACTTGCAAAATCACCGATAAATTTTCAACTAAAAAGATACCGGCTAATATTGGAATTAATAATTCTTTACGAACAGCAATTGCAAGTACAGCAATAATTCCTCCAATTGTTAAACTTCCAGTATCACCCATAAAAACCTGAGCAGGATAAGTATTGTACCATAAAAAACCAATCAAAGCACCTACAAAAGCTGAGATAAAAATGGTCATTTCACCAGAGTTTGGTATGTACATTACATCTAAATAATTCGCAAAAATAATGTTCCCTGAAACCCAAGCAAACACCCCTAAAGTGAGTACAATAATAGCTGATGAGCCAGCTGCCAAACCGTCAATTCCATCAGTTAAATTTGCTCCATTTGATACTGCAGTAATTATAAATATAACGATTACAATAAACAGAACCCATGCATAATCTCTTAGCCCTTCACCAAATAAGTCCATTGCAACTGCATAATCTAATTCATTGTTTTTTAAAAATGGAATGGTAGTTTTGGTAGATTTTTTTGCTTCTCCAAATAAAACTGGAGTACCTTCTTGTGTTGTATACTGGTATTTTAGTGGTAATTTTTCTTTCATATTAACCCCTGGGTGAAAGTAAAACATTGCACCTACAAAAATTCCTAACGTTACCTGACCTAAAATTTTAAATCGCCCCTTTAAACCATCTTTATCGTCTTTAAATATTTTGATATAATCATCAATAAAACCAATAGCACCCATCCAAACCGTAGTTACTAAAAGAGTAACAATGTATACATTGTCTATTTCTGCAAATAATAAAACTGGAATAATGGTGGCCAAAATAATGATAACACCTCCCATTGTAGGTGTTCCGGCCTTTTCAACCTGACCTTCCAAACCTAAATCCCGAACTGATTCACCAACTTGTTTGCGCTGTAAATAATTAATTATTCTTTTCCCATAAATAGTTGAAATTCCCAATGAAAAAATAAAAGCCATTGCAGAACGAAACGAGATATACTGAAACAAGTTTGCTCCAGGAATGTTGTAATGGTTTTCTAAAAAATCAAATAAATAATATAACATTGTATTTCGTTTCTTTGTCTTATAATAACTTCATTATTTTCTCATAATCATCAAAGTGGGAACGTACACCCTTCACTTCCTGATAAGTTTCATGCCCTTTACCAGCTATTAAAATTATATCACCAACTTTCGCCAGTTTTGTCGCTGTTTTTATGGCTTGTTCTCTATCTAAAATTGAAATTGTTTTTTTGAAATTTTGTGGCGCTACACCTGATTCAATTTCGTTTAAAATTGTTTGCGGATCTTCATCTCTTGGATTGTCTGAAGTAAAAATAACCTGCGTACTCAACTGAGATGCTATACGCCCCATAATAGGGCGTTTAGCTTTATCTCGGTTTCCTCCACAACCCACAACGGTAATGATTTGTTCGTTTCCTGTTTTTATATCGTTAATTGTTTCCAAAACATTTTTTAAGGCATCAGGTGTGTGTGCGTAATCAACAACGGCTGTAATACCTTCTTTTGAAATAAAATGCTGAAATCTTCCATTTACACTTTCTAATTCACTTAACAATGTCAAGGTTTCATTTGTTTCCAGGCCTAGTAAATTTGCTGTACCATAAACAGCCAATAAATTATAAGCATTAAAACTTCCAATTAATTTTGCCCATACTTCATTGCCATTGATATTTAACAATAAACCTGAAAACTGATTTTCAATAATTTTCGCTTTAAAATCGGCCATGGTTTTTAAAGCATATGTATATTTTTTAGCTTTTGAATTTTGAAGCATTACCAAACCATTTTTATCATCAGCATTTACAAGAGCAAAAGCTGTTTTAGGCAACTCATCAAAAAATATTTTTTTTACATCTCTGTATTCCTGAAATGTTTTGTGGTAATCTAAATGATCGTGTGTTAAATTGGTGAAAATACCACCAACAAATTTTAGACCTGCTGTTCTTTTTTGATGAATTCCATGTGAACTCACTTCCATAAAACAATAATCAACACCAGCTTCAACCATTTCATTTAAATAATGATTTATCAAAACTGAATTAGGCGTTGTGTGTGTTGCTTCGTGAAATTTGGTGTCAACTAATATTTTTACTGTTGAAAGCAACCCTGTTTTATATCCTGCCTTTTGAAATAAAGCATATAACAATGAAGCAATTGTGGTTTTTCCATTGGTGCCAGTTACTCCAACTAATTTTAATTTAGAAGAAGGATTGTCATAAAAATTTGAAGCAATAATTGCTAAAGCTTCATTGGCATCTTCAACTTGAATATAGGTGATGTTTTTGTTTAAATTTGAAGGTAAAT